>Ga0255210_1000027_pt1 | contig 105241 bp, 100 predicted proteins | sample Miss_Yuk_RepA_8d_FD_188422 | JGI IMG/M metagenome (GOLD analysis project Ga0255210, IMG submission 188422) | Freshwater microbial communities from Mississippi River, Louisiana, United States - Miss_Yuk_RepA_8d | ecosystem: Environmental > Aquatic > Freshwater > River | place: USA: Louisiana...
AGCTACCGCCTCAAGGAGGCCGCCAACCGCCTGGCCCTCAACGCCGAGACTTCATAATCCCGCCGTCCTTGCCTGGCCCAGTTTGGGGTGGCCACAGGTGGGGGAATTTGCACTGGCCATCGGGGGCTGGAGCACGTGGACGACGTCGAGCGCACGCTCGACGAGATGCTGCGGGTCAGCCGCAAGTACGTCTACCTGATGAGCCCGAACTACCTGTTTCCCTACGAGGCGCACTTCAAGGTGCCCTACCCGCCGCTGCTGCCCAAGTGGCTGGGGCGGCTCTACCTGCGCCTGTTCGGCTTCACGACCGAGCAGATCGGCTTCCTCGGGCACATCCAGTACGTGACCAAGCCGCGGCTGCTGCGCGCGCTGCGCCGCTCGTCGCAGCAGGCCGACGTGCTGGCGGTGATCGACCTGCAGCTGGCCAAGCGCTTCCGCCGCTGGGGCGCGCTGCGCCCGGCGCTGGACATGGTCCTGAACGACAAGGTCGAGTTCCTGATCGTCAAGAAGTGAGCGCGCCGGCCGCATGAGCATCCACGTCGTCCAGTTCGCCAACACCTTCGTCGCCAGGCCCGGCAACATCGGCATGCGCACCCACCGCGTGCTGCAGCGGCTGGGTGCGCCGGCGTTCCGCTCGACCTGCGTCTGCCGCGGCGCCACCGTCCACCAGCCCGGCACCCGCTACCTGGAGATGGGCTGGCTGGGCCACCTGCCGCGCCTGCTCAACGCGGTGCGCATCTACGTGGCCCCGCGCTACAACCACCGCTTCGCGGACATCGCGCTGTTCGAGCACTTCGCCGGGCGCCGGCTCGACGGCCTGCTGCGCGAGGGGCCGGTCGACGTGGCCCATGTCTGGGACACCTGCCCGGCCCTGATCCGCCGGCTGAGGCGGGCGGGCGCGCGGGTGCTGCTGGACGTGCCCATCGCCCCGCTGACCTACAGCCAGCGCATGGCTCGCTCGGGCCAGGCCCCCTTTCTGCTCGACGATCCGCGGCTGGCAGCCATCGAGCTGGAGGCCTTCGCCGAGGCCGACCGGCTGATCGCGCCCTCCCGCTTCGTCGCCGACGAGCTGGCGCGCGCCGGCGTGCCGCAGGACAAGATCTCGCAGGTGGACTTCGGCGCCGACGTGCCGGCGCCCGCGGCCGCACCGGCCGCACGGCCGCAGCGCAGCGGGCTGGATTTCTGCATGGTCGGCGCGATCGGCCGCCGCAAGGGTGCGCTGGAGCTGCTGCAGGTCTGGGACGACGACGCCTTCCGCGCCGACCGCCTGCACCTGTGCGGCCGTGTCTACCCGGAGGTCTCGGCCAGGCTGGCGCGGCTCGGCGGTGGCGCGGTGCACACGCCGGGCTTCATCAAGCCGGCCGACTACCTGCCGGGCTGCGACGTGTTCGTCTTCCCGTCCTGGGTCGAAGGCTCGTCCAAGGCGATCTTCGAGGCCATGGCCTGCGGTCTGCCGGTGATCGTCACGTCCAGCTCGGGCTCGGTGGTGCGCGACGGTGTCGACGGTTTCGTGATCGAGCCCGGGGACCTGGGCGCGCTGCGCGAGAAAATGCTGTGGTTCAAGCAGCACCCCGAGCGCATCCGCGCGATGGGCGAGCAGGCGCGCGCGCGCGCCGGCGAGTTCACCTGGGACCGCTACGCCGATGCGGTGATCGCGATGTACACCGCAGCCCGGCCGGCGCTGCCGGCCGCCGCCTGAACCAGACCTTGCAGCAGCCCATGTCGCGCATCGCGGTGTTCTCCAAGTACTTCGGCTACGGCGTCGGTGGCGCGGAGCACAGCATGCTCGCGCTGATGCGGTCGCTGCAGGCGCAGGGGCACCAGATCGTCGCCTACGTCAACAGCCACCCGAAGCACTTCGGCGCCGCCGAGCGTCGCCTGACGCTGCCCGCCGAATGGGAGCAGCGCCCCTACACCCTGCCCGCGGACTTCCTGCGCTTCCGCTTCCTCGAGTACCGGCTGAACAAGCGCTACCTGCAGCGGCTGGCCGCCGGCATGGCCGACGTGGACTGCCTCTACGCCTACGGCAACCTGGCGCCGGCGGTGATCAATGCCTTCGCGGGCCGCACGGTCTACCTGGTGCGCGACGAACACGGCCTGGGCTGGAACCGCAACTACTACCCCGGCCTGCGCGGCCTGGCCCAGTCGCTGTACCACGCGCTGGAGTGGCCGTGGCGCTGGCGCTGGCGGGCCGAGTTGCGCCGGGCCGCACGCAAGTCGCGGCTGGTGGCCAACTCGCAGTTCATCGGCCGCGAACTGCAGCGCCTGGCCCCCGACAGCCCGCTGGAGGTGGTCTACCCCCAGGTCGACACCGACGCGCTCCGGCGCGACTACCGGCAGGCGGCGGCGCTGGTCAGCCGTGCACCGGGCGTGGTGGTCATCGGCGACAACGTGCTCAAGGGCGGCGACATCGTGCGCCGGGTCGCGGCCCGGCTGCCGTCGCTGCCCTTCTACGTCTTCGACCGGCAGTACCGGGCGCCGCAGCAGCAGGGCAACCTGCACCTGCTGCCCTGGACCGAGGCTGGCATCGTCTACCGCCACGCCCGCCTGGTGATGGTGCCCTCGCGCTGGGCCGAGGCCTTCGGCCGCGTCGTCGTCGAGGCCCAGACCCTGGGCATCCCGGTCGTCGGGTCGCGCCGCGGCGGCATCCCCGAAGCCATGCGCGACCCGCGGATGCTGGTCGACGACATCGAGCGGACCGAGGCCTGGGTCGAGAAGATCCAGGACGCGCTGTCCGCGCCCGCCCCCTTGCCCTCGACCCCTCCATGAACAGCCCCCCGGAGTTCGACGGCCGGTCGTTTGTCGTCAACCGGCTCGACTACACCCTCGCCGAACGCATCGCTAACCTGCTGGCGATGAACGTGATGCCGCTGCTCACCCGGCTGCTGTGCTCGCACCGGCTCAACACCGCGGTGTGGCGGGCGCTGGGCTGCCGCGTCGGCGCGGGCTCGGTCATCCGCATGGGCACGCAGATCAACGCGCCGGCGCGCGTGCGCATCGGCCGCCACTGCCAGATCCACGGCATCCTCAAGAGCCGCGGCGGCATCGACATCGGCGACGGCGTCGAGTTCGTCGAGGAAGTGCTGGTGTCCACCCAGTCGCACGACATGGATTCCGAGCTGTTCGAGTCGATCTACGCGCCGGTGCGCATCGGCGACCATGCCTGGCTGGGGCCGCGGGCCATCGTCCTGCCGGGCGTCACGCTGGCGCCTGGCTCGGTCGCCGCCGCCGCGTCGGTGCTGACCAAGGACACCGAGCCCTGGGGCGTCTACGCCGGCATCCCGGCGCAGCGCATCAAGTGGCGCAAGCCCCTGCGGGGACACGCCTAGCATGAAGCTGGTCTTCGACGCCCGGCACATCGGCCAGCCCTTCACCGGCCTGGGCCGCTACGCCGCGTCCCTGCTCGGCGCGCTGCTCGATTCGGCCGACGCGCCGGGGCTGGCGGTCGACGTGCTGCTGCACCGCGGCCCCGACTGGGCCGGCAACTTCCACTTCCAGGCGCTGCGCCGCCATATCGACGCGGGGCGCTGCCAGCTGCGCTGGGTGGACGTGCCCCCCTTCACGCTGCGCCAGCACTGGGCGCTGGCAAGGGCGGTCAACCAGGGCGGCGGCGACCTCTACTTCTACCCGCACTTCGACCCGCCGCTGGGCGTCACGCTGCCGACGGTGTTCGTGGTCCACGACCTGATCCCGCTGCTGGTGCCGGGCTACGTGCAGCGGCTGGCGCCGGCCAAGCGCTGGTACTTCCGGCAGATGATCCGCCTGGCCGTGCGGCGTGCACAGCGCTGCATCGCGGTGTCCGAGACCACCCGCGACGATGTGCTGCGCCTGGTCGGTGCGCGGCTGGCCGACAAGGTCAGCGTCGCCTACGAGGGCCCGGTGCTGGACCGCAGCGCGGCCGCCGCGGCCACGGCCGTGCCGGTGGACGGCCCCTACCTGCTCTACGTCGGCGACCGGCGGCCGCACAAGAACCTGCGCCGGGTGATCGACCTGCATGCCGCGCTGCAGCACGACCATGGCTACGGCGGTCGGCTGCTGCTGGTGGGCTCGCGCCAGAACCACGGCTTCGACGTCGACGCCTACCTCGCCGGGCGCCCCGGCGTGGCGGTGCTGGGCAATGTCAGCGATGCCGAACTGCTGGCGCTGTACGCGCGCTGCGATGCGCTGGTGTTCCTGTCGGCGTACGAGGGCTTCGGCCTGCCGGTGGTCGAGGCCGCGCAGTTCGACCGGCGCATGATCCTGTCCGATGGCGGCGCGCTGCCCGAGATCGCGCCGCCGAGCGCGCTGGTGCTGCCCCGCGATCTGCCGGTCGACGCCGCGGCGGCACGCGCGGCCGACTACCTGACCCGCCCGCAGACGATCGACCACACGCAGTTCAACGCCCGCTTCTCCTGGGAGCGGGCCGCGCGCAGCATCTTCCCGTCCGCCTACCGCTGAGCACGGCGGCGCACCCCATCCGAAAGGCAGCCCATGGCCATTGGCGACAAGATCGAGGACCGCAGCCACATCGTCGGCTTCAAGGAGGAGATCAGCGCAGCCAGCGCCGACGAGGACCGCTTCTTCACCTGGTTCGACGCGGCGCAGGACGCCCGCACCGCGTTCATCAACGGCGCCTGGGACTTCTCGTACCACATCGCGCTGCCGGCCATCCGCCACCTCAGCCACCCGGAGAGCCAGGTGGCGCTGGAGATCGGCGTCGGCGGCGGGCGCCTGCTGGCGGCCGCCAGCCGGCACTTCGGGCGCGCGCTGGGCGTGGACATCCACGAGAACCTGCACCTGACGCGGCAGAAGCTGCACGCGATGGGCTGCACCAACACCGAGGTGATGAAGTCCGACGGCACCTCGATCCCGGTCGACGCCGGCAGCGTCGACTTCGTCTACTCGTTCATCGTCTTCAACCACCTGGAGAAGCGGGCGATCGCCGCCGACTACCTGCGCGAGGCCCACCGCGCCCTGAGGCCGGGCGGCCTGGCGGTGCTGTACTGCGGCCGCTTCGCGCCGTTCTCGCAGAACCGGCGTGGCGCCTGGCGCGTCTGGCTGGATCGGCTGGCCGAACTCGCCTACGTGCCGCGGGGCTGGAAGGAGTTGCCGGCGCGCGTGAACTGCACCAACCTGCTGTTCACCCTGCCGCACTTCCGCCGCATGGCGCGCGACGCCGGCTTCGACGTGCTGGACCACGTGGTCTCGCGCAAGAAGGTGCCCAACGGCGTCAACACCTACGGCATGCAGCACGGGCTGGTGCTGCGCAAGCGCTGAGCGCCCGGGCGTGCGCCGGGCGGCACCGCAGGGTCAGTCGACGGTGGCGACCGAGGGCGCATGCGCCAGTGCGACGGCATTGACGACCTCGCGGTAGCGCTCGATGACCAGCCGCTCGTCGAAGCGCTGCTCCATCAGCCGGCGGCCGTTCTGGCCCAGCGCGAGGCGCGCCGAGTCCGGCAGGTCGATGAAGCGCAGGAACTTGTCGGCCAGGTCGGCGCCGCTCTGGGGCCGGCACAGGTAGCCGGTCACGCCGTCGATCACCGTGTCGCGGCAGCCCGGCATGTCGGTGGTGATCAGCGGCCGGCCCATCGCCGCCGCCTCCAGCATGGTGCGGGGCACGCCTTCGCGGTAGGACGAGGGCAGCACCACGCAGTCGGCCTCGCGCAGGTAGCTGCGCACGTCGTCGGTCGAGCCCAGGTACTCGACGCAGCCCTCGTCCGACCAGGCCTGCAGCTGCGCCAGCGGCACCGCCGACGGATTGGCCACGTCGGCGAAGCCCAGCAGGAGGAAGCGCGCCTGCGGGTGGCGGGCGCGCACCGTGCGGGCCGCCTCGACGAACTCGCCCACGCCCTTGTCCCACAGCATGCGCGCCACCAGCAGGAACACCGGCGCGTCGGCCGGCCGCCCGGGCGGGCGGCTGGGCTTGAACCGCGACAGGTCCACGCCCGAGCCGGGCAGCCGCTCGGCGCTGCGCGCCGGCACCAGGCCCTTGCGGACGAAGGTGTCCAGGTCCTCGTTGTTCTGGAAGAACACGCGCTGCGCCTGGCTGAAGGTCACCCGGTAGAGGGACTCGACCAGCAGCGTCAGCGCGGAGCGCCGGACGAAGACGCGCCCCAGCCCGGAGACGTTGGGCACGAAGGGCAGGCCGCAGCTGAGGCAGGCCAGCGCCGAGTACAGATTGCCCTTGGGCGTGAAGCTGAGCACCAGGTCGACGCCTTCGCGGCGCAAGGCGGACCGCAGCCGCAGCACCGTGCGCAGCTCGACCAGCGGATTGATGCCGCGGCCGCTGATCGGCACGTCCACGAAGCGGATGCCCAGCGCGCCGATGCGCTCGCCATAGGCATCGGCCGGGCCGACGGCGACGACGCTGTGGCCTTCGGCCATCAGCGCGCGCATCAGGTTGACCCGGAAGTTGAACAGGTACCAGGCGGTGTTGGCGACCACGGCGATGCGCATCAGCAGGTCCTCTCGTTGTCCAGCCAGGCCTGGAACATCAGCACGTCCCAGAGCTGCGCCTGCCAGTTGCGGGCGCCAGACAGGTGCTCGGCCCACAGGCGGCGGACCGGCTCGGGGCGCAGGTAGCCCTCACGCGCCAGCCGCGATTCGCCCAGCAGGGATTCGGCCCAGCCGCGCAGCGGGCCGCGCAGCCAGTCGGCCATCGGCACGCCGAAGCCCTTCTTCGGCCGTTCGATCAGGGCCGGCGGCACGTGCCGGTACAGCACCTGGCGCAGCGCCCACTTGCCCTGGCCGCCGCGGATCTTCATCGCCAGCGGCAGCCGCCAGGCGAACTCGACGACACGGTGGTCCAGCAGCGGCACCCGGGTCTCCAGGCTGTTGGCCATCGCCGCGCGGTCGACCTTGACCAGGATGTCGTCCGGCAGGTAGCCCAGCGTGTCGCGGGCCATCATCGCGGGCACGATGCCCGGACCGACCGCCACCGCCGGCCTGCTGTCGACGGCGGCCGCCGCGTCCAGCCCCAGCACCAGCGCGTCGGCCGCGCTCCAGTGGCTGATCAGCTGCTGGTGCAGCGCGGCGCCGTCGGGCACGCGCAGCACCGCGGCCAGCTTCTGCACCTTGTCGCCCAGCGCGTCGGCGCGCAGCCGGCCGCCCGAGGCTGCCGCCGCCAGCCGGGCCAGCGCATCCCAGCGCGCGGGTGGCAGCCCCAGCAACGCCGCCGCCGCTGCGCGGCGGGACCAGGCCGGCCAGGCGGCCAGGCGCGGCCACCAGCGCTGGGCGCCGAGGTAGCGGTTGTAGCCGCCGAACAGCTCGTCGCCGCCGTCGCCGGACAGCGACACCGTCACCTGGGCGCGGGCCAGCCGTGCCAGCAGGAAGGTGGGGATCTGCGAGATGTCGGCGAACGGCTCGTCGTAGATCGCGGGCAGCTGCGGCACGACCTCCAGCGCGGCCGCCGGGGTGACGTAGAGCTCGGTGTGCTCGGTGCCCAGGTGCCGGGCCACGGCGCGGGCGTCGCCGGCCTCGTCGAAGGCGGCCTCCTCGAAACCGATCGTGAAGGTGCGCACCCGCCGGTCGGACTGGGCCTGCATCAGCGCCACCACGGTCGACGAATCGACACCGCCGGACAGGAAGGCCCCCAGCGGCACGTCGGCCACCATCTGCAGGCGCACCGCGTCGCGCAGCAAGGCCTCGAGCTGGTCGAGTGCGGCGGACTCGCCGGCGGGCAGGGGCGCGGCCTGCCCCGCCTGCGCCACCTGCGTGAACGACCAGTAGGCCACCGGCGCCGGCAGGCCCGTGGCGGCCGCGGCCGCCCCGCCCGGCAGGCGCAGCAGGGTGCCCGCGGGCAGCTTGTGGATGCCCTGGTAGATCGAGCGCGGGGCGGGCACGTAGCCGTAGCACAGCTGCTGCGCCAGGGCCTGGCGGTCCACCTGGGCGCGGAACGCGGGGTGGCCCTTGAGGGCCTTGAGCTCCGAGGCGAACAGCAGGCAGCCGCCCTGCCAGCCGTAGTACAGCGGCTTCTCGCCGAGGCGGTCGCGTGCCAGCAGCAGCGCGCCGTCCTGCCGGTCCCACAGGCCGATGGCGAACATGCCCACCGCACGCTCCAGCGTGGCCTGCACGCCCCAGGCCTCGAAGCCGGCCAGCAGGGTCTCGGTGTCGGAATGCCCGCGCCAGGCCGCAGCCGCGGCACCGCCATCCGGCCGCTGGACCGCCGACAGCTGCTCGCGCAGCGCGCGGTGGTTGTAGACCTCGCCGTTGAAGACCAGCACGTAGCGCCCCGAGGCCGAGACCATCGGCTGGTGGCCGGCAGGCGACAGGTCGACGATCGACAACCGGCGGTGGCCCAGCGCCACGCCCGCCTGCGGGTCGACCCAGGCGCCGGCGTCGTCCGGCCCGCGGTGGCGCAGGCGGTCGCCCATGCGCAGCACGGTCTGCTGCCAGGCGTCGCCGTCCCGCCCCCAGGCGGCCGGCGCCAGGAATCCGACAATGCCGCACATCGCCCGTCAGCCCCTCTGGCGGCGCTGCAAGGCATGCCGCGATCGATGGGGGACAGGGGAGGGGAGCATCAGGAGGAGGCGTTCGACGTCGAGAAAGGCACGGGCCGGGCGCTTGCCCGCACCCAGCCTCCAAGGGCTGACCGCCCGGAGGGACGGAAGTTCAATCCGCCGACCGGCGACAAGCATCGGGACAGCGGGCCGCCCCGGAGCGGCAAAGCATACCCCGTGCCCCACCGCCGCAAGCGACCTGCATCAAGGTCCATCCCTATGCCGGGCCCGCCACGCTGGCGAGCGCCGACCACCACGGCGCTCAGCGGCCGCCGCGGCCGCGCAGCCGCCGACCGAGCAGGGCCAGCTTCTCCGCGCCCTCGGGGTGCTGGCGGTAGCGGCGCAGCCCGTCGGCCGCCAGCAGCCAGGCGGTGGTCAGCAGCAGGCCGAAGCCGGTCGCCGCCACCGCGATCAGACCGCGCCGCGGCCGCGACTTGTGCTCGGGCACCTGGACCGGGTCGACCACCTGGACCAGCGCACCGTCCTTGGCCTCGTCGGCGCGGGCCAGCTCGTACTGGCGGGCGAACAGCTCGAACAGCGTCTCGTGGTACTTGAAGTCGCGGTAGCGCGCGACGTACTGCGCCGAGTCGCCGCGAGCCTGGCCGGGCTGGTCCTGCTCGGCGCGCTGGAGCTGTTCGCGCAGCGAGGCCAGTTCACGCTGGGCCTGGCGGTACTCGGGGTTCTGCTCGGTCATCGCACCGCGCATCACCGACAGCTTGACCTCCTGCGCCGCCAGTGCGGCCTGCGCCTGCGCCAGCTGGGTCACCGCGGCCTCCGGGCTGGTCTTCAGCACGTTGGCGCTGATGCCGCCTTCGCGCAGTGCGGTCTCGGCCTTGACCAGCGCGTCCTTGGTCTCGGCCAGGCGCTTCTGAAAGAACACCCGGCGCTGCGCCGCCTCGGTCACCGCCAGCGTGTTGCTCAGCCGCTGCAGTTCCTCGACGTAGGCGGCGACGATCTGCGCCGCGCGCTCCGGGCTGGTGTCGTCGACTTCGAGGTCGATCATGCCGTCACGGCCGGCGACGATGCGCGTGTTGCCGGCCAGGGTGTCGCGGGCCTGGAACTGGAACTCGGCGACATAGACCTCGCGCAGCTTGAAGCGCTCGACGATCGCATCGGCGACGACGCGGCTGCGCAGCAGACCGATCCACTGGTCGCTGGGGTTCTTGATGCCGGCCAGGCCGCCGCCCAGCGCGCCGGTGGCACCGCTGAGCGAGCCCAGCAGAGCCGCCGCGGTGCCGCCGCTTTGCTGCGGGGTCATCAGCTGCGTGCTGGCGGTGAACACCGGCTGCATCAGGTAGGTCAGGCCCAGCGCCAGCACGCCGCAGGCCAGCGGCAGCACGACGAGCAGGCGCAGGTGGGCCGACAGCAGCAGCAGCACGTCGATCAGCGAGGACCGGCCCGCCGTTCCTGCGGGATCGGGTGCGGCCACCGCCACCGCGCCCGCGGCGCCGTCAGGGGGGTTGGACGGGTTCATGAGGGGCTTACTTCAGCGTCTTGATGGCCGCTGCCGTCAGGCCGAACTGGTACAGGATCTGCGACCAGTCCTTCAGGCCGCGGGTCAGGCCGGTCCACAGGGTCTCGCGGTCGACCTTGTCGGGCACCACCAGGGTGTCGCCGGGCATCAGCTCCAGGCCGTGCACGCCGTTGCCACCGAACCAGCCCCGGCCGCCCCGGCGCACGACGCTGCCGTCGGCACGCAGCACGAAGAGGTTGTCCTCGTCGGCGTCGGGCTGCACGCCGGCGCTGTACAGGTAGTCCTTGACCTGGCGGCCACGCCGCCAGACCAGCGCGTTGGTGTTGTCCACCGCGCCGACGGCGAAGACATAGCCCGGCCGGTTGGGCACGGTGACGTGGTCGCCGTCCTCCAGCGGGAGCTCGGGCAGCTCCTGCGCCTGCCGGATGCGCGGGTCCAGCTCCAGCGAGATGCGGCCCGAGGGCTTGAGCGTCTTGAGCCGCGCCAGCTGGGCGGCCCGCAGCTCGCGCTGCGAGGCCTGCAGCGACGCCGCCGCCTGGCTGTCGGTGGACGAGAGGTTGGCCGTCGCCGTGGCGGCCTGTGTCGCCAGCTGGGTCTCCAGGCGGCGCACCGCGTCGGTCAGCGCCGCCGTCTGCGCCTGGCGGGTGCTGGCCCGCGACAGCTCCAGACCGTACAGGTAGGCCTGGTCGGTCAGCCCGCCGGCGCGCTGGAGCAGCTGGTCCAGCGTTTCGCCGGGCTGCACCTGGTAGATGCCGGGCGCACCGACCTCGCCCTCCACGCGCACCAGGCGCGTCTGGCGTGCCACCGGGGCACGCATGTCGTTGCGCGCAAAGACGGTGATCACGTCGCCGGGCTGCAGCTGCAGGTCGTGCTGGGGATCGCGCTCGATCACCGCCTTGCCCAGGTGGAAGGGGATCAGCTTCAGCGTGATGCGGTCGCTGTCCAGGCGCTCGATCGCCGCATAGTCCCAGTTGGGCTCGTCGAGCAGGTTGCGCACGTCGCGGTCGACCGTGCCCAGCGCGACGTCGCGCGTCTCGGCGAACTGCACCAGCTTGTTCTTGCGCACGAAGTAGTCGGGCGTGATCAGCGCGGCGCGCTCGGGGATCAGCGTGCTGATGCGCATGCCCGGCGTGAAGGGGTAGCGCAGCGGCGCGGCGACGTTGCCGCGCAGCGTCACCGCGTTGGCGAACTGCGGCGAGACGTTGAACAGCGTGACGATGTCGCCATCGCGCAGGGGCGTGCCGGCGGCTGCGCCCAGGTCCAGCGTGCGCACGCTGCGCGGCGCGTTGGCCCGAGCGGCGTCGATGCGCTCGAGCTGCGCCGTCAGCGGGTTGGTCGACGCCCGCAGGCCGCCACCATAGGCCAGCACGCCCTGCAGCGCCTCGCCGCCGGGCTTGAGCTCGTAGATCGCCGGCGCGTCCAGCGCGCCGAGCAGCGCCACCTCCGCCCCCACCGGCTTGAAGACGATCACGTCGCCGGGCAGCAGCCGGGCATCGCGGGCCTTGTTGCCCTGGACGATGAAATCGTACAGGTCCAGCGTGCTCACCAGCTTGCCGTCGCGCCGCAGCTCGATCTGGCGCATGCTGCCGCTGGGCGTCGGCCCCCCGGAGGCGAACACCGCGTTCAGCAGCGTCGACAGGCTGCTCAGCGTGTAGGTGCCGGGGCGCCGGGCCTGGCCGACGACATAGACCTGGATGCCGCGCAGCTGGCCCAGCGTGACGTTGAGGCTGAAGTTGGTGAACAGCCGCCGCACCTGGCTGCGCACATAGGGTTCGACCTCGCTGACCTTGAGGCCGGCCACGCCCATCGCCCCGACCCGCGGCAGCGAGATCTGGCCGTTGCGGTCGACCACGGCGCGGTAGTCGATCTCCACCGCACCCCAGGCGCGGATGTGCAGCTCGTCACCGGGGCCGACGACGTAGTCGGTGGGCACCGGGGTGCGCTCGATCGCGTCGAAACCGGCACGACCGCCGTTGAACAGGTTCTGGCCGAAGCGGCTCAGCGTCTGCCCGGTGGCCCCGGCGACGAAGCGCTGGAACTCGCTCTGCACCGCAGCCAGGCGCAGCGTGCCGGCGCCCTGGCCGTCGCCGGCATCGGGGGCCTTGGCCTCGGCCGGCAGCGCCGGGTCCTGGCCGGTGATCGTCGGCACGCCGACCGGCGCAGCCGCCGCCGGCCCGGCCGCCGGCGCTGCGGCGGCGGGACCGGCCGCGGTGGTCGGGGCGGTCGTGGTGGTCGCGAAAGACGGGGCCTGGGCCAGTGCAGCCAGGGGCACCCCGGCCAGCAGGACGCACAGCAGGCCGCGGACGCGGCGGAGGAAGAAGGTGTGTTGGGCTGTCATCGGCACCGGTGGTGCGCCAGCGGGCACCGCACCACCACAGCTGCGTTTCGACGGGCACTATAACGGCTGACCATGCTCAGGCCGGCCCGCCCGGCGCCGCGGCGGCGAGCGGCCGGTACTCGGCCACCACCTGCGCCAGCCGCTCGCGCACCACCTCGGCGGGCGCGTCGGTGGCGGCGGCGGCCCAGTCCAGCAGCGCACGCACCCCGCCGGGCTCGTCGCGCAGCTGCGCCAGCCGCAGCCGCGGCACCGGCGTGGGCAGCGTGGCGTCGGCGTCGGCCAGCAGTTCCTCGTAGAGCTTCTCGCCCGGCCGCAGGCCGGAGAAGACGATGCCGATCTCCTCCACCGTGTGGCCGGACAGGCGGATCAGGTCGCGGGCCAGGTCGACGATCTTCACCGGCTCGCCCATGTCCAGCACCAGCACCTGGCCGCTGCGGCCGATGGCCGCGGCCTGCAGCACCAGGCGGGCGGCCTCGGGGATGGTCATGAAGTAACGGATGATCTCCGGGTGGGTCACCGTCACCGGGCCGCCCTGGGCGATCTGCTCCTTGAACTTCGGGATCACGCTGCCGCTGCTGCCCAGCACGTTGCCGAAGCGCACGGCCATGAAGCGGGTGCCCGGGTGCTCGGCGGCCAGCGCGCTGACGACCATCTCGGCGGCGCGCTTGGTGGCGCCCATCACGTTGGTCGGGTTGACCGCCTTGTCCGTGCTGATCAGCACGAAGCGCTCGGCGCCGGCCTCGGCCGCGGCCAGCGCGGCGTGGTAGGTGCCCAGCGTGTTGTTGCGCAGCGCGGCCAGCGCGTTGTGCGCCTCCTCCATCAGCGGCACGTGCTTGAAGGCCGCGGCGTGGAAGACCACCTGCGGCCGCCACTGCGCACAGGTCTGGCGCAGGTGGGCCAGGTCCTTGACGTCGCCGATCACCCGCGCCAGCGGCAGGCCGGGGAAGCGCCCGCCCAGGTCCTGCTCGATGCTGTAGAGGTTGAACTCGCTGAGCTCGTACAGCACGATGCGCGCCGGCTGGAAACGCGCCACCTGGCGGCACAGCTCGCTGCCGATGGAGCCGCCGGCGCCGGTGATCAGCACCGTCTTGCCGCCCAGCACGTCGCCGATGCCGGCCTCGTCCAGCTGCACCGGCTCGCGGCCCAGCAGGTCCTCGGGCTCGATGTCGCGCACGCGCTCGATCGCCGACTTCTGGCTGTCGGGGCCTTCGCGCAGCTCGTCGGCCGAGGGCACGGTGAGCACCGGCAGCCCGGTGGGCGCGGCCAGCGCCAGCGCGCGGCGGCGCTGCGCCGGCGTGGCCGCCGGCATGGCCACGATGACGTGGGTGGCGGCGCCGCGCACCGCCTTGTCGGCCACCGCCGCCAGCGGGCCCAGCACCGGCAGGCCGGCGATGCGCGCGCCCTGCTTGGCCGGGTCGTCGTCGAGCAGGCCCAGCACGATCCAGCCCTGGCGGTGGATGCCGGCCAGCAGCCGGCGCGCGGCCTCGCCGGCGCCCATCACGACGGCGCGGCGGATCTCGCGCTCGCTGCCGGTGATCTGCGCGCGCGCATGCTCGTAGACCATGCGGTAGGCCAGCCGCACCAGGGCCAGGCCCATCAGCGCCACCGCCGGGTGCAGCGCCAGCACCGCGCGCGGCACGGCGCGCAGCTGCATCATCAGCACCACCACGGCGCTGGTCAGGCCGGCCAGCGCGCAGGCCAGCGCCAGGCGCTTGACCTCGCCGAAGCCGGAGAAGCGCCACATGCCCTGCGGCACCTTCAGCGCGCTGAAGTACGTCAGGTAGGTCAGCGTGATGCCCAGCAGCACCCAGCCGTCGTAGGCCGGCCGGGCGCTGATCCAGCGCTCGAAGCCCAGGCGGAACAGGTAGGTGATGTTCCAGGCCAGCGCCACCACCGCGCCGTCGACGACCAGCGACAGCGGCTCGCGGTGCGGGCGCAGCCGGGCCAGGAAGCGGTCGAGCCGGTGCCAGAAGCTGCCCATGCGGCCCTCAGCGCCCCAGCAGCACGCGCAGCGTGCGGCCCAGCACCGCCAGGTCGGACCACAGCGTGGCCCGGGCGGCGTAGTCGGCCTGCAGCGCCAGCTTGCGCGGCAGCACCTGCTCGATGTAGGCGCGCTCCGGGTCGGCGGCGCGGGCCAGCAGCGCGGCCTCGTCCAGGTGGGCCAGCGAGGCCGGGTCGGTGATGCCCGGGCGCACCGACAGCACGCGCGCCTTCAGCGCCGCCGGGTAGTGGGCCACGTAGCGCGGCACCTCGGGGCGCGGGCCGACCAGGCTCATGCGGCCCAGCAGCACATCGATGAACTGCGGCAGCTCGTCGATGCGGCGGTCGCGCAGCCAGTGGCCGACGCGGGTGATGCGCACATCGCGCCCGACGGTGACCGCCGGGCCCAGCGCCGGCGCGTCCACCCGCATGGTGCGGAACTTGTGGATGCGGAAGGGCACGCCGCCGCGGCCCACGCGCTCCTGGCGGAAGAACACCGGCCCCGGCGTATCCAGCTTGATCGCCAGCGCCACCAAGGCCAGCAGCGGCGCCAGCAGCAGCAGCGCGGCCGTGGCGGCGAGCAGGTCGAACAGGCGCTTGGCCATCGTCAGGGGCATCGCGCGGCGGGCGCCGGCCTCAGCGCGCCAGCAGGCCGCGCACCGCGGCGACCACGCGCTCGACGTCGGCGTCGGTCATGCGGCTGTAGACCGGCAGGCTCAGCATCTGCTCGTAGGCCTGCTGGCTGTGCGGGAAGTCTTCGGCGCGCAGGCCGTAGCGCTCGCGCCAGTAGGGCTGCTGGTGCAGCGGGATGTAGTGCACGCTGCAGCCGATGCCCTGGGCGAACAGCTGCTCGATGAAGGCGTCGCGGCCGATGCCGGCCTCGGGCTTCAGGCGCAGCACGTACAGGTGCCAGGCGTGGGTCTGGCCGGCCGGCGCGTCGGGCGCGGTGAGCACCGGCAGGTCGGCGAAGGCGGCGTTGAAGCGCGCGGCGATGGCGGCGCGCTTCTGCTGGAAGGCGTGGGCCCGCTGCAGCTGGTGGATGCCCAGCGCCGCGGCGATGTCGGTCAGGTTGTACTTGAAGCCCGGCGCGACGATCTCGTAGTACCAGCTGGGCGTCTTGGCGGTGAAGCGGTCGAAGGCGTCGCGGCTGATGCCGTGCAGGCGCATCACCTGGGCGCGGGCGGCCAGCGCGGGATCGCGGGTGACCAGCATGCCGCCCTCGCCGGTGGTCATGGTCTTGTTGGCGTAGAAGCTGAACACCGTGGCGTCGCTGGCCAGGGTGCCGATGCGCTGGCCGGCGCTGGTGCTGGGCAGGGCGTGGGCCGCGTCCTCCACCACCTTCAGGCCGTGGCGCCGGGCCAGGGCCAGCAACGCCGGCATGTCAGCGGCAAGACCCGCGTAGTGCACCGGCAGGATGGCCTTGGTGCGCGGCGTGATCGCGCGCTCGACCGCGGCGACGTCGATGTTCAGCGTCGCCGGGTCGATGTCCACCAGGCGCACGTCGGCGCCGAGGTAGCGCACCACCTCGGCGGTGGCGGTGAAGGTGTGGGTGGTGGTGATGACCTCGTCGCCGGGGCCGATGCCCAGGGCCTCCAGCGCCAGGTGCAGGCCGGCGGTGGCCGAGTTCACCGCGATGCAGTGCAGGTCGTCCGCGGCGTCGCCGGCGTCGCCCAGCCAGGCGCGGAAGTCGGCCTCGAAGCGCCGGGCCTTGGGGCCGGTGGTGATCCAGCCGCTGCGCAGCGTGTCCACGACCTCGGCGATCTCGGCCTCGCCGATCTCGGGCAGGGCGAAAGGCAGGAACGGCGGGGTGTCTGGGCTCATCGCAGCGGGGCCACATCGGCCGGTGGACGGGCCAGGCGGCCCGGGGAAACCCGCGATTTTAGGCGCGGGCGCCGGCTCATCCGGCCGGCTTGGCCAGCCAGGCCAGCACATGGGTGCGCAGCAGCGGCAGCGCGTTGAGCAGCGGGTACAGGCCCGGGTGCAGCCGGCAGGCGGCGCGCGCCAGCGGCGGCGCCAGCGTCACCCGCACGGCGTCGATCCGCGCCTGCGGGAACAGGCGGCGCACCCGCGCCAGCGGCACGCCGCGCACGTCGCGGTTGCGCGGGTTGTCGACGGTGAAGTCGTACCACAGCACGCCGCCACCGGGCGCCACCCAGCGCCACATGACGTTGGCCAGGCGCTGCTGGAAGGCGTCGTCCAGCAGCGAGCTGAAGACGGTGGACTGCAGCACGATGTCCTGGCTGCCGGGCGCGATGTCCAGCAGGGTGGCATCGCCGCCCCACAGCGTGACGGCCGGCGGCAGCACGGCGCGGGCGGCGGCCAGGCGCTCGGGCAGCAGCTCGGCACCGGCCAGGTGCCGGGGCGCGCAGCCGGCGCGCAGCAGCTCCAGCAGGTTGCCGCCGCCGCCGCAGCCCACCTCCAGCACGCGCAGCGCGGCCAGGTCGGTCAGGCCGTGGCGCACGAACAGGCGCAGCATCGCGCGCTGGCGCTCCTGCACCGTCTGCCAGACATCGGGCTGCAGCAGGCTGTAGCGGTCCAGGCCAGCGGCCGCCGCGCCGCGGCGGGCATAGCGCGCGGCCACGGCCCGGGCCTCGTCATGCGGCGGGGGCGGCGGCGTGCTCACCGCTGCATCGCCCGCAAGAAGCGCTGCGCCAGCACCGGGTAGGTGTGCTCGGCCAGCACGAAGGCGCGGCCGCGCGCGCCCATCGCGCGGCGCTGCTCGGGCGTCAGCGCGGCCAGGCGCCGCAGCCCGTCGGCCACGGCCGCGGCGTCCTCGGGCGCCACGGTCAGGCCGCAGCCGCTCTCGGCCACCGGGTCGTTGCCGGCCTCGACGCTGTGCAGCACCGCGCAGCCGGCCATCATGTAGTCCATCAGCTTGTTCGGCGCGATGCCGAAGCGGTAGATCGGCACCCGCTGCCAGCCGATGTAGGCGATGTCCACCGCGGCCAGGAAGGCGGGGATCTGCGCCTTGGGGATGGGCGGCAGCAGCGCCACGTGGGCCAGGCCCTCGTCGGCCACGCGCCGGGCCAGGCGCGCGCGCTCGTGGCCGTCGCCCACCAGCACGCAGGCGATCGGCGCGTCACCGAGCCGCTTGGCGGCGTCCAGCAGCACGTCCAGCGCATTGGGCAGGCCCATCGAGCCGGCGTAGCCGACCACGGTGCGGCCGGCGGCGCGCTGCTGCGCGATGGCGCCGGCCACGTCCTCGCGCAGCGGCGGCGGTGCGTCCGTCCATTCGTCCAGCGTGATGCCGTTGGGCACGATGTGCAGCTTGCGCAGGTCCAGGCCGCGGCCGGCCATGTAGTCGTGCACCTTGGGCAGCATGCTGACCACCACGTCGGCGTCGCGGTAGGCGTCGTCCTCGGCCTTCTGCACGAGCAGGATGAAGGGGTGCTTGGACGACATGCCCGACAGCTCGATCGGGCTCAGCGGCCACAGATCGTGCACCTCGAAGACCAGCCGCGCGCCGGCCTGGCGCGCGATGCGCCGCGCCACCCAGATGTCCATCGGGTAGGTGCTGCTGGCGATCACCGCGTCGGGCTGGAACTCGCGCACCAGGCGGTCCGTCTGCGCCCAGACCTGGCGGCAGAAGGCCCAGATGTTGCGCACCCGGCCCAGGCCGTTGCCCTGGTAGGGCGGCGTGGGCAGCCAGCGGTAGGCGATGCCGTCGATGGTCTCGTCGCCGGCGCGCGGCTGGCGGGCGCGCACATGCGAGAAGTCGGCGGCGACGATCTGCACCCGGTGGCCGGCGCGCACCCATTCGCGCGCCAGGTAGTAGGGCCGGTACTCCATGCCGAGCGCGGGGCTGCCGGCGTAGTGGTTCAGGTAGAGGATGTTCATGGCGTGGCCGCCGCGGGGCGGTGCGGGCCGCTGGCGTCGATCTCGCGCAGCCGTGCCAGGAAGGCCGCCACCGAGCGCGGGAACATGGCGTGCGCGCCCACCCAGGCATGGTTGGCCTCGGCCACGGCGTCGGCGCGCTGCTGCAGCGGCTGCAGCTGTGCGGCGGTGGGCAGGTCGTCGCCCTGCAGCACCCAGCCGTTGTCGCCGCGCCTGACCAGCTCGTGGTTGGCCGGCAGGTCCGACAGGATGGGCAGGCAGCCGTGGGCCAGGGCCTCCAGCACCGAGACGGCGACCGAGTCGCTCGCCGGCAGGCTGAGGTACCAGCGCGCGCGGGCGTACTCGGCGGCCTGGGCCGCGGCGTCCAGCCGGCCGACGAAGCGCACGCGGCCGGCCAGGCCCAGCGCGGCGGCCTGGGCCTGCAGCGCCGGGCGCAGGCTGCCGTCGTTGGCCACCACCAGCTCGGCGTCGGGCCAGGCCGCGGCCAGGCCGGCAAAGCACTGCAGCACGCGCTCGGGGCGGTAGATCGGCTCCAGGCCGCGGTTGGCGAAGCAGGCGTGGGGGAGCTTGTGGCCCGACGCCGGCAGCGGCGGCAGGGCCTCCAGGCCGAAGGGGAAGGTCATCACCTCGCCGGCGCCCAGCGCGCGCATGCGCCGGGCCATCACCTGCGAGTCGCTGGTGGTCAGCGCGCAGGCCTTCAGCACGCGCGTGGTCAGCCAGCGCATCGCGGCGCTGCGCTGCGGCGTGACCAGGATGTCCGAACCCCAGGCCGAGCCGACCACGCGGCCGGGCACGCCCAGCCAGCGCGTGGCCAGCCAGGCCAGCGTGCCGTGCGAGGTGAGGTAGTGGGCGTGGATCCAGTCCGGCCGCACCCGGCGCAGCCAGCGCGCCAGCCGCGGCAGGGTGCGCAGCAGGGCGGCGTTGCCGCCCTCGAAATCGGGCCGGGTGGCCAGCGCCAGCCGGCGCGCGGCGGGCACCAGCGCGTCGAAGCCGGGGGCGAAGCCGCGTGACGACACGGCCCACAGCTCGACCTGCGGTGCCAGCGCCCGCGCCCACTTCAGCAGGTGCGGGCTGTCGCCGTCGCCCAGCAGCACCAGCCTCACCGCCCGGCCTCCGGCTCGTCGGCCCAGGCCGCGTAGTGGTGGCGCAGCTCGGGGTGCGCGGCCAGGGCCTTGGCGTCGCCGTCGCGGCTGTCGCCGACGACCACCGCCGGGTTGCCGGCGATCAGCGCGAACGCGGGGTAGTCGCCGCGCAGCACGCTGCCGGCGCGCACGATGCAGCCGCGGCCCAGCGTGGTGCCCGGCTCCAGCAGGCTGTGCGGGCCGATGAAGCAGTAGGGGCCGATGGCCACCGGCGCCGCCACCCAGCCGGGCCGCGGCCCCGGGCCGGGCCAGTCCACATAGGCGCGGCCGAGCAGGCGCTGGGCGCGGTGCGAGCTGTGCGTGACGATGCTGACGTGGTGGGTGATCTGCACGCCCTCGCCCAGCACGACGCCGCCGCTGGCCTCGATGAAGTTGAAGGCGCCGATGAAGACGTGGTCGGCCAGCTGCAGCCGGTCCTCGAACTCGATGCAGGTCGACGGCGCGATGCGGGTGTGCGGCAGGAAGCGGCCGGCCGAGCGCTCGCCGAAGACGACGCGGTGCAGCAGCGCGTGGGCCAGCTTGCGGCGCCAGCGGTTGAGGGCGGTGCGGAACGCGCTCACGCCGGCCGCTCCGCCCCGCCCGGCGCCAGCGGCCAGGTCGCCAGCTTGAGAAAGTACCAGCCGAAGTACACCGCCATCGCCGCCGACACCGCCCAGCCCGCCGCCGCCAGCCCGCCCCAGGCCAGGCCGGCGGCCAGCGCGGCGACGAACACGCCCTGGCCGACCAGGGCCAGGCGCAGCGCCCAGCCCTGGGCCTGCCAGGCCATGGTGACCACGCCCAGCGGCGAGGCGACGAAGTGCAGGCCGATGTAGACCGCCAGCGCCCGCGCCAGCCCCCCGGCCTCGGCCCAGTCCGGCCCGAACGCCCAGGTGAACAGCTGCGGGCCCAGCCACCACAGCGCCAGCACCAGCGGCGAGGCCAGCAGCGCCAGCAGCGCCATGGTGCGCGCCACCAGCGCGCGGCCGGCGCCGGTGCAGCCCGGCCCCGCCGCGCCCAGCCGCGGGTACAGCGCCTGCGACACCGCGCCGCCCACCAGCGTGGCCGGCGCCTTCAGGTAGCGCAGCGCCAGGCCCCAGGCGCCCGCGGCGGCCGGACCCAGGTGGCCGGCGATCAGCGCGACGGCCAGCGTGTCCTGCAGCGCGCCCAGGAAGGCATGCGGCGTGTTCAGCAGCGGGAAGCTGCGGTGGCGCCGCGCCACCTCGCGCAGCGGCGGCGCGCCGGGCAGGCCGCGCGCACCGGGCCAGCCCAGCGCGGCCAGCGCCGCGGCGGCCGCCGCGATCGGCGCGGCGATCAGCCCGGTGACGCCGGCCTGGGCCAGGCCGGCCAGCGCCTGGCCCAGCGCCCCGCCGCCGTGCTGCAGCACCCGCGCCAAGGCCAGGCCGCGAAAGCGCTGCGCCCGCGTGGCGTTGAGCGTGGCCAGCGACACCAGCCCGAGCGCGCCCACCGCCACCGGCAGCCACAGCGGCCAGACCGCGCCCAGCCACAGCGCCCAGCCGGCCGCGCCCAGCGCGCTCAGCCCGGCCACGGCGGCCAGCAGGCGGCGGCACAGGCGGCGCAGCGCGTCGGCCTCGGCCTCGTCGGCGGCCAGCGGCAGCGCGAACTCGTAGCGCGCGCAGGCCACCACCGCGACGTTGGCGGCAACGGCGGCGAACAGGTGGTAGACGCCGAAGTCCTCCGGCCGGTACAGCCGCGTCAGCCAGGGCCCCAGCAGCAGCGGCAGGGCCTGGGCCAGCGCGCCGCCGGCCAGCAGGGTGAGGACGGCGCGCAGCATGGGCCGGTGCTCGGGCGGGCGCGTGCGGCCGGCGGGGCGGCGGCTCAGGCCGCGGCGCGGCGGGTGGCCTGCGCCAGGGCCGCGACCACGCGGTCCTGGTCGGCCTCGCCCAGGTCGGCGCTCATCGGCAGGCTGAGCACGCGCGCGGCCGCGCGCAGGCTGTGCGGGTGGGCGTCCGGGTCGTGGCCGGCGGCGTAGGCCGGCTGCCGGTGCAGCGGCTTGGGGTAGTGGATGGCGGTGGGGATGCCGGCCGCCTGCAGCGCGGCCTGCACCGCGGGCCGGTCGTCGACCATCACGGTGTACTGGGCCCAGACGCAGTCGCGGTCGGGCCGCACCGCGAGCAGCTGCACCGGCGCGCCCGGGCCGTCGCCGCAGGCCTCGCGGATCAGCCGGCCGTAGCGCGCACCGAGGGCCTTGCGGCGCTCGACCTCCCAGCCGAAGCGCTCCAGCTTCCCCAGCACCACGGCACACTGCAGCGTGTCCATGCGCCCGCCCACGCCGATGCGGGTGTGGTGGTAGCGCGCGCTCTGGCCGTGCACGCGGATCTCGCGTGCGGCCTGGGCGATGGCGTCGTCGTCGGTGAACAGCGCGCCGCCGTCGCCGTAGCAGCCCAGCGGCTTGCTCGGGAAGAAGCTGGTGCAGCCGATGGTGCTGAGGTGGCAGCTCTTCCTGGCTTGGTAGGTCGCGCCGAAGCTCTGCGCGGCGTCCTCGATCACCGCCAGGCCGTGGCGCGCGGCGATGGCGTTGATCTCGGCCATGTCGGCGACCTGGCCGTACAGGCTGACCGGCATGATCGCCTTGGTGCGCCGGGTGATCGCGGCCTCCAGCAGGGCCGGGTCGAGGTTGCAGGTGTCGGGCTGGATGTCCACGTAGACCGGCACCCCGCCCAGCAGCACGATGACCTCGGCGGTGGCGATGAAGGTGAAGGGCGAGGTGATGACCTCGTCGCCGGGCTGCAGATCCAGCGCCATCAGCGCGATCAGCAGCGCCTCGGTGCCGCTGGACACCGAGACGCAGTGCCTGGCACCGGTGTAGGCGGCCAGCGCGGCCTCCATCTCGGCCACCTCGGGGCCCATGATGTACTGGCCGTGGTCCAGCACGCGCTGGATGCGCGCATCGATGGCGGGCTTCAGCGCGGCGTACTGCGCCTTCAGGTCGGTGAATTGCATCGGGGTTCCCGGGCTCGGCCCAGCAGGTCAGTCCAGCAGCGTGATCGTCTCGCCGGCCAGGCGGTAGCGCTCGCCGGTGGCCGGGCAGGCCGCCTCGGCCGACTGCCCGGCGGGCAGGGCCGCCGGCAGGTCCAGGCGCTCGCCGTGGCGGCTCATCCAGCCGATGCGCCGCGCCGGCACGCCCACCACCAGCGCGTAGGCCGGCACGTCGCGGCTGACCACGGCGCCGGCGCCGACGAAGGCGTACTCGCCCACCGTGGCGCCGCAGACCACGGTGCAGTTGGCGCCCAGCGTGGCGCCGCGCCGGACCAGCGTGCGCCGGTACTCGTGCTTGCGCACCACCGCCGCGCGCGGGTTGTGCACGTTGGTGAAGACCATGCTGGGGCCGCAGAACACGTCGTCCTCCAGCGTCACCGCGTCGTAGACCGAGACGTTGTTCTGGATCTTCACGTTGTCGCCGATGGCCACGTCGTTGCCGACGTAGACGTTCTGGCCGAAGGAGCAGCCGCGGCCGATGCGCGCGCCGGCCGAGATGTGCACCCAGTGCCAGACGCGGCAGTCCTCGCCCAGCTGGGCGCCGTCGTCGACGATGGCGGTGGGGTGGATGGTCGTGGGCATCAATACTCCAGCGGGAGATTGATCTTCTTGCCGTCGCGCGCCGAGCGGTACATCGCGATCAGCAGCTCCAGGCTCTTCAGGCCCTCGCGGCCGTCGGTCTCGGGCTCGCACTCGCCGCGCAGCGTGCGGATCACGTTGTCGTAGTACAGCGGGTGGCCGAAGCCGTAGACGCTGGTGGTCTGGTAGCTGGCCTCGTCGAGCTGCGCGTCCATCGCATGCGGCGCGTCGAACTGCCAGTGCTCGATGGTGTTGACGGCCACGCCGCCGACGCGCACCGAGCCCTTTTCGCCCAGGATGGTGATCGAGCCTTCCAGGTTCTTGGGGTAGGTCAGCATGGTCACGCTGACGGTGCCCATGGCGCCGCTGCGCCACTTCAGCGCGGCCACGCCGGTGTCCTCGACCTCGATGTCGCGCGCCAGCGTGCCGGTGTAGGCCATCACGCTCTCCACCGGGCCGACCAGCCAGTCCAGCAGGTCGATGTAGTGGCTGGCCTGGTTCATGAACGCGCCGCCGTCGAACTCCCAGGTGCCGCGCCAGGCGGCCGAGTCGTAGTAGCTCTGCGGGCGGGTCCAGAAGACGTTGACCGCGACCATGTAGATGCGGCCGAAGCGGCCGGCCTGGATGGCCTGGCGCAGCAGCTGCAGCGTGCGGTTGCGGCGGTTCTGCTTGACGACGAACAGCCGCACCCGGGCCTCGTCGCAGGCCTTGACCATGGCCAGGCCGTCGGCCCAGCGCGTGGCCATGGGCTTCTCGGTCATCACGTGGCGGCCGGCCTGGGCGGCCTCGACGACCTGGCGCGCGTGCAGGCCGCTGGGCGTGGTCAGCACCACGCAGTCGGCGGCGGACTCGGCCAGCAGGCGGTCGTAGCGGTCGAAGCCGCGCGCGCCGGTGCGCTGCACCGCGGCGGCCAGCGCGGCCGGGTCGGTGTCGCAGACGCCGACCAGCTCGGCCCGGTCGGCATGGCGGGCGATCGCCTCGAAGTGGTTGGCCGCGATGCGGCCGCAGCCGGCCAGCGCGAAGCGGACCTTGCGGTCGGTGATGGCGGGGTGGTGCAGGTGCATGGGGCGGGGCGCGGAGCACGGGCGGCCGCGGTGCCAAAGCGCGGAATTATCGCGCAGCGGTCGGCGCTGTCCCCCAGCCGTCAGGCCGGGTGCGCGCCGGCCTCCTACAATTGAGGGTTTTCCCGCGCGGACCCCTGGCCCGCCGCGGGCCCCCTCCACCCTGCCCTCCGCCCGCCGGACCCGCCGTCATGAGCACCGAAACGCACCTGCCCGACGATGACAACAAGCTGATCGCCGAGCGGCGCGAGAAACTGGCCGGCCTGCGCGCGCAGGCCCAGGTGCTGGGCACCGCGGTGTTCCCCAACGACTTCAAGCCGCGCGACCACGCCGCCGACCTGCAGGCCCGCTACGCCGGCCTGGACAACGAGGCGCTGGAGCCGCAGAACATCGGCGTCGCGGTGGCCGGCCGCATGATGCTCAAGCGCATCATGGGCAAGGCCAGCTTCGCCACGCTGCAGGACGGCTCGCTGGCCGCCCACGGCAGCGAGCAGCAGGGCCGCATCCAGCTGTTCATCAGCCGCGACGCGCTGGGCGAGGAGGCCTACGCCCAGTTCAAGCACCTGGACCTGGGCGACATCCTGGGCGCCGAGGGCACGCTGTTCAAGACCCGCACCGGCGAGCTGTCGATCAAGGTCAGCGCGCTGCGCCTGCTGACCAAGAGCCTGCGCCCGCTGCCCGACAAGTTCCACGGCATGGCCGACCAGGAGCAGAAGTACCGCCAGCGCTACGTCGACCTGATCGCCGACGAGCGCGCCCGCGAGCGCTTCGTCGCGCGCAGCAAGGCGGTCAGCTCGATCCGCAGCTTCATGGTCGAGCACGGCTTCCTCGAGGTCGAGACGCCGATGCTGCACCCCATCCCCGGCGGCGCCAACGCCAAGCCCTTCATCACCCACCACAACGCGCTGGACCAGCAGATGTTCCTGCGCATCGCGCCCGAGCTCTACCTCAAGCGCCTGCTGGTGGGCGGCTTCGAGCGGGTGTTCGAGATCAACCGCAACTTCCGCAACGAAGGCATCAGCGTCCGGCACAACCCGGAGTTCACGATGATGGAGTTCTACGCGGCCTACTGGAACCACCACGACCTGATGGACTTCACCGAGCAGGTGCTGCGCCATGCCGCCATCGCCGCCACCGGCTCGGCCCGCGTGACCTACGCCGGCCGCGAGGTCGAGCTGGACCAGCCCTTCGCGCGGCTGTCCGTGCAGCAGTCGCTGGTGGTGCACGCCGGGCTGAGCGAGGCCGAGTCGGCCGACGCCAAGGTGCTGCACGCCAAGCTGCGCGCGCTCGGCGAGGAGCCGCCGGCGCACTGGAAGCTGCCCGAGCTGCAGTTCGGCCTGTTCGAGGCCGTGGTCGAGGAGAAGCTCTGGCAGCCGACCTTCATCATCGACTATCCGGTCGAGGTGAGCCCGCTGGCCCGCGCCAGCGACAGCAACCCGGCGATCACCGAGCGCTTCGAGCTGTTCATCACCGGCCGCGAGTACGCCAACGGCTTCTCCGAGCTCAACGACGCCGAGGACCAGGCCGCCCGCTTCCAGGCCCAGGTGGCCAACAAGGACGCCGGCGACGAGGAAGCCATGTACTACGACGCGGACTTCATCCGTGCGCTGGAATACGGCATGCCGCCGGCCGGGGGTTGCGGCATCGGCATCGACCGCCTGATGATGCTGATCACCGACAGCCCCAGCATCCGCGACGTGATCCTGTTCCCGGCGCTGCGCCGGGAGGGCTGACCCAAGGGGAGACGCGCGCCCGATGAACACCCGCATCCAGTCGCTGGCCCTGGTGCACAGCGCCTGCTGGCTGGAACTGCAGCAGGCGGCGCGCCAGCGCGACCACGCATTCCGCCTGCTGGCCCTGGCCAGCGTGGACGGCGACGGCGCCGACGTGCGCTCGGTGGTGCTGCGCGAGCTGGACGCGGACGCGCAGACCCTGGTCTTCTACACCGACGCGCGCTCGTCCAAGGTGGCGCAGCTGCGTGCGCACCCGCGCGCCACGCTGATGGGCTGGAGCCACCGCCTGGGCTGGCAGCTGCGCATGCGGGTGGCGGTGGCCATCGAGACCGACGGCCTGGGCGTCTCGTCGCGCTGGGCGCGGCTGAAGAGCACGCCGGCCGCCTTCGACTACCTGTCGCCGCTGCCGCCCGGCGCGCCGGTGGAGCGCTACGAGCCCGAGCGCGCCAGCCGAGACCACTTCGCCGTGGTCCACGCCCAGGTCGAGCGGCTGGACTGGCTGGAACTGCACGCCGACGGCCACCGCCGCGCGGTCTTCGACGCCCACGGCAACGGCCAGTGGGTCGTTCCTTAGTTCCCCCCGAAGCGGCTGCGCCGCGCCCCTCAAGGGTCGCCGCCGGCGGCCCGGCCAAGCCGGCTCCGCGGCGACGGCTGGGCTGGAGCAGCCCGGCGCCGGACGACCGCGTGCTCAGTTGCGCTTGAAGTCCGGCTTGCGCTTGTTCAGGAAGGCGTCCATGCCCTCCTGCTGGTCGGCGGTGCCGAACAGTGCGTGGAACAGGCGGCGCTCGTACATCACGCCGTCGGAGACGCCAGTCTCGAAGGCGCGGCTGATGCACTCCTTGGCCGCCAGCACGCTGGGGCCGCCCAGCGCGCAGATCAGCTCGGCCGCGGCCAGCGCCTCGTCGAGCAGCTTGTCGTTGTGCACCACGCGCGAGACCAGGCTGGCGCGCTCGGCCTCGGCGGCGTCCATCATGCGGCCGGTCAGCACCAGGTCCATGGCCTTGGCCTTGCCCACCGCGCGCGGCAGGCGCTGCGTGCCGCCGGCGCCGGGGATGATGCCCAGCTTGATCTCGGGCTGGCCGAACTTGGCGTTCTCGGCGGCGATGACGATGTCGCACATCATCGCCAGCTCGCAGCCGCCGCCCAGCGCAAAGCCGGCCACCGCGGCGATCACCGGCTTGCGGATGCTGCGGATGGTCTCCCAGTTGCGGGTGATCAGCTCGCTGCCGTAGGCGGTGACGAAGCTGTGCTTGGCCAGCACCGAGATGTCGGCGCCGGCGGCGAAGGCCTTCTCGCTGCCGGTGATGACGATGGCGCCGATGCCCTCGTCGGCGTCGAAGGCCTTGAGCGCGGCGCCCAGCTCGTCCATCAGCGCGTCGTTCAGCGCGTTCAGCGCCTTGGGGCGGTTCAGCGTGATCAGGCCGGTGCGGCGCGGGCCGTCGCCGCGGGTGTCCACCAGGATGTTCTCGTAGGTCATGGCGTCTCGTCGGGATAAGGGTTGACGGGGGGGAATCTATCCGATCGCGCGGCGGGTTCAGCCCGGCGGCCGCCCGTCGGCGGCGGCGGGTGGCGCGGCCGGTGCCGCCTGCAGCGGCGGCTTGTCCAGCGTCAGGTCGACCCAGTTGTCCTTGCCGTCGCGGATCAGGATGCGCACCGGCAGGTACTGCAGCGTCGGCGCGACCCAGATCTCGGGCGTCAGGTCGCCGCCGGCGGCCTCGCGCCGCGGCTTGACGTGGAAGGTGGCCACCTCGCCGAAGGGGAAGCGCAGCGGCTCCTCGCCGACGATGTCGTAGGTCCAGCGCTCGAGCTTGCGGCTGATGGCCAGCGGCAGCTCGACCGACCGGCCCACCTTCAGCCGGTCCGGCCGGGTGGTGAACAGCCAGGTCAGCTGCACGAACTGGCTGGCCTCGTCCTGGGCGCCGGGCAGCGCGTCGACCTCGCGGCCGTCGACCAGCGTGACCTTCTCGGGCGTGAAGCGCAGCGACCAGCGCCGGGCGCCGCGGAACAGCACCTTCTGTTCGCCGTCGAAGCGCTGCGGCGCCAGGCCGCGCTCGGTCAGCTCGCCCTCGCTGGTGATGTGGCGGCTGAGCATCGGCCCGATCGAGGTCTCCAGGTGCACCTGGTAGCGCGTGCCCTGGCGCAGCCACTCGACGCTGGCCGTGCCCTGCACCGGGCCGCGGTAGTTGCCGTTGAGCTGGTAGACCAGGCGGGTCGACGGCGGCCAGTCGAAGGGTTGCTGCGCCGGTGCGGAGGCGACCGCGGGGGGCGCAGCGGGTGGCGGCGGGGCGGGCACGGGCAGCGGCGGCACGGGCTCGGGCACCGCGGCGGCGGTGGCCGGCGCCGGCTCGGCAGCGGAGGCCGCCGCGGTGGCGCTGGCGGCCGCGGCGTCGGCCGGTGCGCTGGCCGCCGTGTCGGGTGGCGCGGCGGCCGAGGCCGCGGGCGGCGCCTGCCGGGCCACCGCCGGCAGCCGGGCCGGCGCCTGCGGGGCGGGCGCCGCCACGGGCGGGGGCGGCGGTGCGGCCGGGGCCAGCTCGCGCACGAAGGCCACGTCGATGCGCACCGGCATGCGCTCGGCGCCGCCCCAGCCGATGCGCGACTCCAGCACCCGGTCGGCCAGCAGCAGGTGCGCGCCGGCCACCAGCACCGCCAGCGCCCAGAAGCCGGCCCGCCGACGCGGGTTCAGGCGGTCGGCGGCGGCCGGCGCGCGCAAGGCCATGGCCCGCCCGTCAGCCGCCCAGCCAGCCGCGCCGCCGCGCGGCCACCGCGCGGGCTGGCTTGTCCTGCAGCTGCAGCGCCACCGGCCGGCCGGCCGCGGGCGGCCCGGCGTCGGGCTGCACCCGCAGCGTCAGCACGCGCTGGTCGCGCACCAGCAGCAGCTCGAAGGCCTGGCCGGCGCGCAGCCAGGCCTGGGCGTCCTCCAGGCGGCGGATGCGCCAGCCGTCGACCGCCAGCAGCTCGTCGCCGGCACAGACGCCGGCGCGCATCGCCGCGCCGCCGGCCAGCACCGCGCCGACGCGCACGCCGCTGACCGGCCCCTCGTTGAGCTTGAGCCCCAGCGCGGCGGCCAGCGGCAGGGCCTCGGGGCGCAGCGCGACGCCGAAGTCCGGCAGCAGCTCGGCCAGCGGCAGCTCGCCGGTGCCGTGCACCCAGGCCTGCAGCTCGGCGTCCAGCGGCCGGCCGGCGGCCTCCGCCAGCGCCGCGGCGATGTCGGCCTCGGTCACCGGGCGGTCGCCGTCGGCCCCCTGCCCTGCCCCGGCCGGCGCGCAGCGCGCCCACAGCGCGCGCAGCGCGTCGTCCAGCGTGCCGCCGCGCCGGCGCAGCGTCAGGTCCAGCGCCAGCGCCACCAGCGCGCCCTTGGCGTAGTAGCTGACCGTGGCGTTGGGCGTGTTCTCGTCGGGCCGGTAGTACTTGACCCAGGCGTCGAAGCTGGCCTCGGCCACGCTCTGCACCTGGCGGCCGGGCGTCTGGGCCACGGCGCTGAGCGTCTTGCCCAGCAGCTTCAGGTAGCGCGGCGCGTCGATCAGCCCGGCGCGCAGCAGCAGCAGGTCGTCGTAATAGCTGGTGAAGCCCTCGAAGAACCACAGCAGCCGGGTGTGGTTCTCGCGGCCGTAGTCCAGCGCGCCGAACTCGGCCGGCTTCAGCCGCTTGACGTTCCAGGTGTGGAAGTACTCGTGGCTGATCAGGCCCAGCAGGGTGACGTAGCCGTCGCTGCGCTCGGCGCTGCCGGCGCGCGGCAGGTCGCGGCGCGCGGCGATCAGCGCGGTGCTGGCGCGGTGCTCCAGGCCGCCGTAGCCGTCCTCCACCGCGTTGAGCAGGAAGACGTAGCGCCTGAACGGCGGCCGCGTGCGCGAGGGCCCGTGCCAGAAGGCGATCTGCGCGGCGCAGATGCGCTGCGCGTCGGCCAGCAGGCGCTCGCCGTCGAAGCCGGGCAGCGCGCCGGCGACGACGAACTCGTGCGGCACGCCGCCGGCCTCGAAGCGGCCGCGCCAGAAGCGGCCCAGCTCCACCGGGTGGTCGGCCAGCTCGTCGTAGTCGGCGGCCAGGAAGTCCAGCGGCCCGCCGCCGGGCGCCGGCGGCATCGCGGTGGCCACGTCCCAGCCGGCGGGCAGGCCGGCCAGCTGCAGCGCCTGGGGCTGGTCGGTGCGGCCGGCCACGCGCAGGCACACGCCGGTGCCGTTGAAGAAGCCGCGCCGGCTGTCCAGGAAGGCGCAGCGCACCGAGGTGTCGAAGGCGTAGACGCGGTAGCGCACCACCAGGGCCGCGCGGCCGCTGCAGCGCACGCGCCAGGTCGTCTTGTCCACGGCCTCGACGGCGCGCGGCTGCCGGCCCTGGCGGGCCGACCAGCCCGAGAGGTGGCGGCCGAACTCGCGCACCAGGTAGCTGCCGGGGATCCACACCGGCAGCGCCAGCTCGACCACCTCGCCGGGGTCGGTGACGGTCAGCGTGACCTCGAAGTGGTGGCTGTGCAGGTCGCCGACGGCGACGCGGTGATGGATGGCGGCGTGGGGCGTGCGCATTCAGGTTCCGGCGGCGCCGAGGAAGCAGCTGAACGAGGCCACGGCCGACAGGCGGAAGCGCAGCGTCAGCCAGTGGGCGATGCCGTGCTGCGGGTAGACACGGCGGTCGACGGCGTAGCAAGCCGCCAGCATCGCGCCGTGCAGCACCAGGCCGGCCGAGGCCGGCATCATCACCGCCACCCAGGCCACCAGCGAGGGCACCACGCCCCAGACGAACAGCGAGGCCGGCGGCGCCGTCATGCGGAAGCCCAGGCCCCAGTGGATGCCGCCGAGGAAGGAGACGATCACCCCGGCGTAGGACGACAGCGCCAGCGTGGCATAGGGGTGGGCCTCGGCATTGACCACCCAGACCAGCAGCGCGCCCAGCACGAAGGGCAGCAGGCCCAGGTGGCCGAGCAGGCGGGCGGTGTCGGACAGCGGCGGGTGGTAGTCGGCGGCGGTGGGGGAACGGTGCGTGCTCACGGGCGGACCTCGGGGCGCTGCCGCCGGCGCCTCCCCGAGGGGGGACGGGGCGCGGCCGGGCAGCCGGGCGGCCGTCTGGCCGGGGGGCCAGGGGCCTGGTAGCCGCGATTGTCGCCCGGCCGCGGCGCGCGCCGCTGTCCCCGGTGCGGCGTGCGGCGGCCACGCCACGGCCGCCACGCCGGCGACGCTCAGTTCTTGCGCGTCGCCGCCGCCATCCGGGCCTCGATCTGGGCCGCCGGGATCGCGCCGGGGGCGCGGCTGCCGTCCTCGAAGACCACCGCCGGCGTGCCCTGCACCCGGTGCTTGCGGCCGAGTTCGGTGTTGGCCTCCAGCGCGCCGGCGTCGCAGGCACCCATGCTCTTGGGCGGCACCTGGCCGTCGACCATCCAGGCGCGCCAGACCTTGGCCGGGTCCTTGGCGCACCAGATGTCCTTGGCCTTGGCGTTGGAGTCGGGGCCCAGGATCGGGTAGATGAAGTTGTAGATCGTCACGTCCTTCAGCGCGAGCAGGTCCTTCTCCAGGCGCTTGCAGTAGCCGCAGTTCGGGTCGGCGAAGACGGCGATCTTGCGCGCGCCGCTGCCCTGCTTGATGACCACCGCGTTCTTCAGCGGCAGGCTGGCGAAGTCGATCGCGGTCAGCTTGTCGATGCGCGCCTGGGTCAGGTCGGTGCGGGTGCGGGTGTCGATGATCGAACCCTGGACGATGTGGTTGCCGTTCTCGTCGGTGTAGAGGATCTCGGTGCCCAGCCGCACCTCGTACAGGCCGGGGATCGGCGTCTTGCTGACCTCGTCGATCTTCGGGAAGCTGGGCAGGCGTTCGGCCAGGTTCTTGCGGATCGCCGCCTCGTCGGCCTGCGCCGGGGCGCCGGCCAGCAGCGCGGCGGCGGCCAGGGCGGCCAGCAGCGGGGCCGCGGGGCGGTGGGCGCGGGCTGCGCGGGTCGGGGGGACACGGGACATGGGGGCTCCAGGGAGGCGCGGGCGGTGCCCGGCGCGGCGAATCAGGCGTCCAGCGCCCGGGCGGTGAGCAGGCGCTTGATCGGCGCCAGGTGGTTCAGCAGAGTCATGCCGCGGTTGCGGAGTTCCCGCAGCGCCGGCTGCTCGTGGGCGAACAGGTGCAGCAGGCCGTCGGTGACCAGGGCCATCGCCCGGGTGGGAAGCGCGCGCGCGCGGGCGTAGCGGCGCAGCAGCGTGGCGTCGCCCAGCGCGCGCCAGGGCTCGCGCGCGGCCAGCACGCCGGCCAGCGCGGCGACGTCGCCCAGGCCCAGGTTCAGGCCCTGGCCGGCCAGCGGGTGCACCAGGTGGGCGGCGTCGCCGACCAGCACCCAGCCGGCACCGCACAGCGGCTCGGCCTGGGCGATGGCCAGCGGCCAGGTCGCCCGCTCGGAGCCCAGGCGCAGCGTGCCGGCGGCGCCGCCGGTGGCGTCCATCAGCGCGGCCTCGAAGTCGGCCGGCGCCAGCGCGGCCAGCGCCTGCGCGCGGTCCTCGGGCAGCGACCAGACCAGGCCGTAGCTGGCGCCGGGCTGCGGCCGGTCGAAGGGCAGCAGGGCCAGCACGTCGGGGGCGCGGAACCACTGGCGGGCCACGCCGGCGTGGGCGCGGTCGGCGACCAGGCGGGCGGCGATGGCGGTGTGGCCATAGGCGCGGCGGTCGAAGCGCACGCCGCGGGCGGCGCGGCCGGCCGAGTCCTTGCCCTCGGCCAGCACGGTCAGCGGCGCGGCGGCGGCCTCGGGCGCGCCGTCGGCCAGCGCGGTGACGTGCGGCGCGAAGCGCACCGCGGTGCGCAGCGCCGATTCCAGCTCGGCCGCGTCGACGATCCAGGCCAGGGCCTCGGCGCCCTGCTGCCAGGCCGAGAACTCCAGCAGGCCGCCGGGGGCGTCGCCGGCCACCTGCATGTCATCGACCGGCGTGACCGCGTCAGCGGGCAGCGCGTCCCAGACGCGCAGCTCGGCCAGCAGCCGGCGCGAGGCGGCGTTCAGCGCGTAGGCGCGCACGTCCGGGGCCCCGGGCGCGGCCGCACCGCCGGCTGCGGCGCCGGCGGGCCCGACCAGGCCCACGCGCAGCCCCTGGCGGGCCAGGGCCAGCGCCAGGCTCAGGCCGACGGCGCCCTGGCCGCGGATGCAGACATCGATGGCAGACATGGCCGGCATTGTAGGAAGCGGGGCCGGCGCCCGATCGCCGAATAAAATGAGCGGTTCGGCGCCCGGCCCAAGTCGAGCGCGCCCCGCCCCACCCCAGCCCCCCGAAAGCGCACGATGAGCCTGAAATGCGGCATCGTGGGCCTGCCCAACGTCGGCAAGTCCACCCTGTTCAACGCCCTGACCAAGGCCGGCATCGCCGCCGAGAACTACCCGTTCTGCACCATCGAGCCCAACGTCGGCGTGGTCGAGGTGCCCGACCCGCGGCTGAACGCGCTGTCGGCCATCGTCCAGCCCGAGCGCGTGGTGCCGGCCATCGTCGAATTCGTCGACATCGCCGGCCTGGTGGCCGGGGCCAGCAAGGGCGAGGGCCTGGGCAACCAGTTCCTCAGCCACATCCGCGAGACCGACGCCATCGTCAACGTGGTGCGCTGCTTCGAGGACGACAACGTGATCCACGTCGCCGGCCGGGTCGACCCGATCGCCGACATCGAGGTGATCCAGACCGAGCTGTGCCTGGCCGACCTGTCCACGGTGGAGAAGACGCTGCAGCGCAGCATCAAGGCCGCGCGCTCGGGCAACGACAAGGAGGCCGCGGCCCTGGTCAAGGTGCTGGAGAAGTGCCAGGCCGCGCTGGACCAGGCCCAGCCGGTGCGCAGCATCGACTTCAGCAAGGAGGAGCGCGTCATCCTCAAGCCGCTGTGCCTGATCACCGCCAAGCCGGCGATGTTCGTCGGCAACGTCTCGGAGGACGGCTTCGAGAACAACCCCTTCCTCGACCGGCTGAAGGACTTCGCCGCCAAGCAGAACGCGCCGGTGGTGGCGATCTGCGCCAAGACCGAGGCCGACCTGGCCGAGATGAGCGACGAGGACCGCGCGCTGTTCCTGGCCGAGATGGGCCAGGACGAGCCGGGCCTGAACCGCCTGATCCGCGCCGCCTTCAAGCTGCTGGGCCTGCAGACCTACTTCACCGCCGGCGTCAAGGAAGTGCGCGCCTGGACCATCCACATCGGCGACACCGCGCCGCAGGCCGCCGGCGTGATCCACACCGACTTCGAGCGCGGCTTCATCCGCGCCCAGACCATCGCCTTCGACGACTTCATCGCCTACAAGGGCGAGCAGGGCGCCAAGGACGCCGGCAAGATGCGCGCCGAGGGCAAGGACTACGTCGTCAAGGACGGCGACGTGCTGAACTTCCTGTTCAACGTCTGAGTGCCTGCGGGCGGAACAGCCCGCCAGTTCCCCCGCTTTTCGTCTTCTGGCCCCGGGCCGGGCAGTGCGACCATGCGCGCGCTGTACCGGTCTGCAGGCAAAGGTGGTAGGAGGCCCCGGACCCAATCCACCGTGACAGACCTGCCACCCCCCGGGTGGCGTGGGGGGGCGATCTTGAAGACAACGCTGGCAGGCGCGCTGATGCGCCCGGGACTGACGGTGATGCGCGCGTTGCCGCTGCGCATCAAGCTGGTGGGCATCGTGCTGCTGGTGTTCGTGCCGCTGCTGATGCTGGTGGTGCAGGTGGCGCTGCGGCTGCAGGACGACGCCCGGGTCGCCGCCGCCGAGGCCGAGGGCGCCGACGTGGTCGCCGCCTCGATCGACGTGGTGCTGCAGGTGCAGACCCACCGCGGCCAGACCAACGCCTTCAAGGGCGGCGACGCGACGATGGGCGCCAAGCTGCAGCAGACCCGCGAGGGCCTGCGCCGCGCGACGCAGCTGCTGGACCGCGAGGTGCGCAGCCGGCCGGCCCTGCAGTTGCTGCCGCACTGGACGCCGCTGGCGGCCGAGCTCGCCCGCATGGCCGACGGCCAGGTGCCGGACGACGCGCCGGCCGCGTTCGCCTGGCATACCGGCCAGGTCGCCGCGCTGCGCCGCCTGGTGCACCGCACCGCCGAGCACAGCGGCCTGCTGCTGGACCCGCAGGCGGCGTCCTTCCTGCTGATGGACATCGCCGTCGAGCGCGTGATCCCCTGGACCGAGCTGCTGGGCCTGACCCGCGGCCAGGGCGCCGGCCTGCTGGCGCGCGGCTCGGCCGACGCCGGGCAGCTGGCGTCGGTGCTGGGCCGGCGCGAACAGATCCTGCTGATGCTCGACGACCTGAAGGAGCGCGTGGCCGCGCTGGAGCGCAGCGGCGAACGCAAGCCGGACGGCTTCGACCAGGCGCTGGCCGCATCGAACGGCTTCGCCGACCGGGTGCAGCAGACCTTCGGCGGCGGCCAGGCCCAGGCCCAGGGTCAGGCGGCCGACTACTTCGCCGCCGGCACCCAGGCCATCGCCGCCGTCGGCGAATTCCGCCGCACCGTCACGCAGCGGCTGCAGTCCCTGCTGCACCAGCGCCACGCCGACGCGCAGCGCCAGCTGGCGCTGACGCTGGTCGTCGTGCTGTGCGGCGTCGGGTTGCAGGTCTACGGCATGGCCTGCTTCTACCGCAGCTTCATCGGCGCGATGACGGCGATCAACCGCAACATCGAGCGCAGCAGCGAGGGCGACCTGACCCAGCGCGTCGAGATCCACGGCCGCGACGAGGTGGCGCAGATGGGCGACCGGCTGGAGCGGCTGAACGACAGCCTGTCGAACATCGTCGCCTACATCCGGAGCAGCGCCGCACTGGTCGGCGAGGCCGGCGCCTCGCTGTCGGGCGGCACGCGGGCGCTGTCCGAGCGCACCGAGCAGCAGGCGGCCAGCCTGGAGCAGACCACCGCCAGCCTGCAGGAGATCAACGAGGCCGTGGGCCGCAACTCGCGCGACGCGCTGGACGCCAGCCAGCTGGCCGAGCAGGTGCAGCACGGCGCCGAGGACGGCAGCAGCGCGGTGCAGGCCGCGGTGCAGCGCGTGCACGCCATCGACGAGGGCGCGCGGCGCATCGCCGAGATCATCGGCGTCATCGACGGCATCGCCTTCCAGACCAACATCCTGGCGCTCAACGCCGCGGTGGAGGCCGCGCGCGCCGGCGAGCACGGCCGCGGCTTCGCGGTGGTGGCCGCCGAGGTGCGGCAGCTGGCGCAGCGCTGCGCGCAGTCGGCCGGCGAGGTGCGCCACCTGATCGGCCAGTCCAACGAGCAGGTGGCCGCCGGCGTCGAGGCCATCGGCGGCGTGGCCCGCAGCTTCGAGCACATCGTCGCCGGCGTGGCCGAGCTGACGACCAAGGTCACCAGCATCTCGGCGTCCAGCCAGCACCAGAGCGACGGCCTGCGCCAGGTCAGCCAGGCGGTGTCGGGGCTGGACGAGATCACCCAGCGCAACGCGATCATGGTCGAGCACCACGCCCAGGCCGCCGCGCAGCTCAACGACCGCGCCCGCCAACTGGCCCAGGCGGTGGCCAACATCCGCCTGCGCCAGGGCACGGCCGACGAGGCCAAGGCCCTGGTCGAGCAGGCCAAGGCGCTGATCGGCCAGCGCGGCCTGGGCGCCGCCCGGGCCGCGCTGGAGGACCCGCAGGGCCCCTTCCGCGACCGCGACCTCTACGTCTTCGTCATCCACCGCCAGGGCCATTTCGAGGTCTTCGGCGCCGACCCGTCGCGCGACGGCCAGGCGGTGACCAGCCTGCCCAGCCTGGACGGCCAGCAGCTGATGCGCGACACCTTCGCCGCCGCGGACGCCGGCGGCGGCTGGGTGGACTACGACATCCGCCAGGCGGCCAGCGGCACGCTGCAGCACAAGCAGTCCTACGTGCTGCCGCTGGACGCCGACCGCCTGGTGGGCTGCGGCGTCTACAAGCCGGTGCTGGCGGCGGCGCCCGCCGCGGCCACGGCCGGCGCCTGAGCGCCGCGGCGTCGGGCCAAACCCTGAGCCGCGCCCGGGGCCGGGCCGGGGCATCATCCGAGGCGGGGCCGCAGCCGGCCCCTGCCGAGGAGACCCGACCCGATGAGCCGCCCCGCCGACGACACCCCGCTGGCCCGCTACCGCGCCGCGCGCGACTTCCTGCTCGCCCACCGCACCGACCAGGCCACGGCCTGCGCCGGCTTCCGCTGGCCGGGACTGACCCACTTCAACTGGGCGCTGGACCACTTCGACGACCTGGCCCGCGACAACCACGCCACCGCGCTGTGGATCGTCGGCGACGACGGTGCCGAGCAGCGGGTGTCGTTCGCACAGATGGCCGCGCGCTCGAACCAGGTGGCGAACTGGCTGGAAGGCCTGGGCGTGGCCCGCGGCGACCGCGTGCTGCTGATGCTGGGCAACGAGGTGCCGCTGTGGGAGCTGATGCTGGCCTGCATCAAGATCGGCGCGGTGATGATCCCGGCCACCCAGCTGCTCAGCCGCAACGACCTGGCCGACCGCTTCGAGCGCGGCCGCGTGCGCGCCGTCGTCACCACCGCCGCCCACGCGCCCAAGTTCGACGGCCTGGACCGCTTCGCGCCCGGCCCGGTGCTGCACATCGCGGTGGGCGGTGCAGCGGGCTGGATTGACTACGCCGGTGCCGACGCCGCCCCCGCGGCCTACGCGCCGAAGGTGCCCACGCGCACCGACGAGCCGCTGCTGCTGTACTTCACCAGCGGCACCACGGCCAAGCCCAAGCTGGTCGAGCACACCCATGCCAGCTACCCGGTGGGCCACCTCAGCACCATGTACTGGATCGGCCTGCAGCCGGGCGACGTGCACTGGAACATCTCCTCGCCGGGCTGGGCCAAGCACGCCTGGAGCTGCTTCTTCGCGCCCTGGATCGCCGGCGCGACGATCTTCATGTTCAACTATGCCCGCTTCGACGCCCAGCGCGTGCTCGACGTGCTGGTGCACAAGGCGGTGACCACGCTGTGCGCGCCGCCCACGGTGTGGCGCATGCTGATCCAGGAGCAGCTGGGCCGCTGGCCGGTGAAGCTGCGCGAGCTGATCAGCGCCGGCGAGCCGCTGAACCCCGAGGTCATCGAGCAGGTGCGCGCCGCCTGGGGCCTGACCATCCGCGACGGCTTCGGGCAGACCGAGACCAGCGCGCAGATCGGCAACCCGCCGGGCCAGCCCATCAAGTTCGGCTCGATGGGCCGGCCGCTGCCGGGCTTCCGCGTAGAGCTGCTGGACCCCGACGACCGCCCGGCCGAGGAAGGCGAGATCTCGCTGCAGCTGGACGAGCGCGGCGGCCTGCCGGCCGGGCTGATGGCGCGCTATGCCGACTCGCCCGAGAAGACCGCCGAGGTCATGCGCGCCGGCCATTACCACACCGGCGACGTGGCTGCGCGCGACGCCGAGGGCTACATCACCTACGTCGGCCGCGCCGACGACGTGTTCAAGGCCAGCGACTACCGCATCAGCCCCTTCGAGCTGGAGAGCGTGCTGATCGAGCACCCGGCGGTGGCCGAGGCCGCCGTCGTGCCCTCGCCCGACGCGCTGAAGCTGGCCGTGCCCAAGGCCTTCGTCAGCCTGGTGGCCGGCGCCACCGCCGACGAAGCCACCGCGCACGACATCCTGCGCTTCTGCCGCGACAAGCTCAGCGCCTACAAGCGCGTGCGGCGGCTGGAGTTCGCCGAGCTGCCCAAGACCATCAGCGGCAAGATCCGCCGCGTCGAGCTGCGGCGTGCCGAGGAGGCGCGCGCGATGCCACCGGTGCGCGCCGCCCACGAATACTTCGACGACGACATCAAGTGACGAGCGCAGCCGTGGCCAACGACCCGATCACCGACCCGATCACCGATCTGGACGCCGACGCGCTGTCGCGCGCCATCCACGCCCGCCAGCTCTCCTGCCGCGAGGTGATGACCGCCACCCTGGCGCGCATCCACCGGCTGAACCCGGCGGCCAACGCCCTCGTCAACCTGGCGCCGGACGCCGCGCTGCTGGCCCAGGCCGACGCGCGCGACGCCGAGCTGGCCCGCGGCCAATCGCGCGGCTGGCTGCACGGCATCCCGCAGGCGATCAAGGACACCGGCCACGCGCTGGGCTTCCCGTCCACGCTGGGCTGCACCCTGCTGAAGGACCAGCTGCCCGCGCAGGACAGCCTGATCACCGCGCGCGCCAAGGCCGCCGGCGCCATCGTCATCGGCAAGACCAACATGCCCGAGTTCGGCCTGGGCTCGCACACCTTCAACGACCTGTTCGGCGCCACGCCCAACGCCTGGGACGTGGCGGTGTCGGCCGGCGGCAGCAGCGGCGGCGCCGCGGTGGCGCTGGCGCTGCGCCTGCTGCCGGTGGCCGACGGCTCGGACTTCATGGGCTCGCTGCGCAACCCGGCGGCCTGGGCCAACGTCTTCGGCCTGCGGCCCAGCCAGGGCCGGGTGCCGTTCTGGCCGGCGGCCGACACCTGGGTCGCCCAGCTGGGTACCGAGGGGCCGATGGCGCGCACGGTGACCGACCTGGCCCGCCTGCTGTCCATCCAGGCGGGGCACGACCCGCGGGTGCCGCTGTCCATCGCCGAAGGGCCGCAGGACTTCACGCCGCAGGCGGTGGACACCGCCCTGCCCGGCCTGCGCGTGGCCTGGCTGGGCGACCTGGGCGGCCACCTGGCGATGGCGCCCGGCCTGCTGCCGGTGTGCGAGCAGGCCCTGGCCCGGCTGGCCGACGGCGGCGCCCAGGTCGAGCCGGCCGCGCTGGGCTTTTCCGCCGACGCGCTGTGGCAGGCCTGGCTGGTCTGGCGGCGCGCGCTGGTCGGCGCCAAGCTGGCGCCGCTGCTGGCCACGCCGGCCGGGCGCGCGGCGATCAAGCCCGAGGCGCAGTGGGAGCACGACCAGGCCAGCACGCTGTCCTTCCTGGACTTCATGAAGGCCAGCGAGCTGCGCACCGCCTTCCACAGCCACCTGCTGGGCCTGTTCGAGCGCTACGACGTGCTGGCCCTGCCGGCCACCCAGGTCTGGCCCTTCCCGATCGCCGAGCGCTGGCCGCGCGAGATCGCCGGCCGCGCGATGGACACCTACCACCGCTGGATGGAGGTCACGCTGTACGCCACCTTCGCCGGCCTGCCGGCGATCAGCCTGCCGGCCGGCTTCCATGCCAACGGCCGCTGGCCGGCCGGGCTGCAATTGATCGGCCGGCCGCAGGGCGACGCCGCGCTGCTGCGCGTGGCGGCGGCCTACGAGGCGCGCGCCCAGGCCCTGCTGGCGCGGCGGCCCGCGCCGGCCGCCTGAAGCCCGCGGGCCGGGCACCCGACGGGCGCGGCCGCCGGCGGGCTGGGCGACAATGGATCCTGCCGTGAGCGTCCCGCCGCCCTCCTCCCAGCCCAGCTCCGGCGTTCTCGCGCGGCCGCGCCACTGGCTGGCCATCAGCCTGCTGACCGCCCTGGCCTACCTGGTGGTCGGCCGGCTGGCGCTGCTGCTGGCGATCCCGCCGGGCTATGCCTCGCCGCTGTTCCCCAGCGCCGGCCTGGCGGTGGTCGCCACCCTGGTCTTCGGCGCGCGGGCCCTGCCGGGCGTGGCGCTGGGGGCCTGGCTGGTCAACGTCACGCTGGGCGACCCGCGCGCACTGTCCACCGCGCCGGCGCTGCTGCTGTCGCTGGCGCCGGGGCTGGGCGCGCTGCTGCAGGCCGCCGCCGGCGCGGCCCTGGTGCGCTGGCGCCTGCCCGGCCCGCTGAGCCTGGCCGAGCCGCGCGAGGTGTTCTGGTTCGGCCTGCTGGCCGCGCCGCTGGCCTGCACGGTCAACGCCTCGCTGTCGACGCTGGCGCTGGCGGGCGCCGGCGTGGTGCAGCCGGGCGCCTATGCCTTCACCTGGTGGACCTGGTGGGCCGGCGACACCCTGGGCGTGCTGATCGGCGCGCCGATCGCGCTGGCGCTGGTCGGCCGGCCGCGGGCCGACTGGCTGCCGCGCCGCGCCACGGTGGCGCTGCCGCTGACCGTGGTGACCGCGCTGCTGGCGCTGTCGACGGTGCTGGTGTCGCGCTGGGACACGCAGCGCGCGATCGCCGTCTTCGAGCGCGACGCCGACGCCGCCACCGTGGCCGTGGACAACGAGCTGCGCCACGCGATGTTCGCGCTCGAGGCGATGCGCGGGCTGTTCAGCGCCTCCGACGACGTCACCGCCGACGAGTTCCGCCGTGCCGCCGCCCCCTGGCTGGATTCGCCGGCGCAGTTGCAGGCCCTGGGCTACGGCCAGCGCGTGCCGCGCGGCCAGCTGCCGCGCTTCGAGGCCCTGGCCGCGCGCGACCTCGGCCGCAGCTTCCAGGTCTTCGACTGGCCGCCGGACAAGCGCCACCCGGCAGCGGCCGGCGACCCGGCGGTGATGGCCATCCGGCTGATCGAGCCGCTGCCACGCAACCTCGGCGCGCTGGGCGTCAACCAGCTGTCGATCCCGCCCTCGCGCGAGGCCATCCTGCGCAGCGCCGCCAGCGACGCCGCGGCGGCCAGCGCGGGCTTCCGCCTGACCCAGGAGTCGGGCGACCAGACCGGCGTGGTGCTGTACCGCGCGCTGTACGCCGGCGTGCCAGCGCCGGACGAGCGCCTGGCAGCGCTGCAGGGCGCGGTCTTCGTCACGCTGCGCATGCAGCAGATGGCCGATGCCGCGCTGGCCGCCCTGCCGGCCTACCTGCGCTGGTGCCTGGTCGACGGCAACCCGGCGGCCGCGCGGCGCCGCCTGGCCGGCCCCACGGACTGCGACACCGCGGCGCCCGAGGCGCTGCACCACGCGGCGCCGATCCGCCTGGGCGGCCAGCACTGGGTGCTGCGGCTGGACGCGCGGCGCGACGCCGTGCCCGAGGCCGGCCACGGCAACGCCTGGCTGTTCTCCACCGTCGGCCTGCTGTCGGCGGCGATGCTGTCGGCCCTGCTGCTGACGGTGACCGGCCGCACCCGCCGCATCGAGGCCGCGGTGGACGAGCGCACCGCCGACCTGCAGCGCGAGGTGGTCGAACGCCAGCGCACCGAGTCGGCGCTGCGCGACAGCGAGCAGCGGCTGCGCAACATCGTCGACCACGCGCCGATCGGCATCGTCTATGCCGAGCCCAGCGGCCGCATCCGCGAGGCCAACCCGCGGCTGCGCGAGCTGGTCGGCCAGCCGGCCGAGGCGCTGGCCGAGCACACCCTGGCCGAGCTGACCCACCCGGACGACCGCGCCGAGGACGCCGCGGGCCTGGACGCGCTGCTGGGCGGCCGCGCCACCGAGGTGCGCCGGCGCAGCCGGCTGCGCCACCGCGATGGCAGCTGGGTGTCGGTGCAGATGAACTGGAGCGTGCTGCGCGACCCGCACGGCCGGCCGCTGCGCCTGGTCGCGGTGGTCGAGGACATCACCGAGCACCTGCGGCTGGAGCAGGCCGAGCGCGCCCGCCAGCTGGCCGAGTCGGCCAACGCGGCGAAGAACGAGTTCCTCTCGCGCATGAGCCACGAGCTGCGCACGCCGCTGAACGCGATGCTGGGCTTCGCCCAGCTGCTGGAGCTGGACCGCCGGCCGCGCCTGGCCGAGCACCAGCGCGGCTGGGTGGCCCAGGTGCTGCAGGCCGGCTGGCACCTGCTGGAGATGATCAACGACACGCTGGACCTGTCGCGCATCGAGGCCGGCATGCTGCGGCTGAGCCTGGTGCCGGTGCCGCTGCAGCCGCTGGTGGCGCACTGCGCGGCGATGGTGGCGCCGGCGGCGGCGCGGCGCGATATCCGCGTGGACGTGCAGCTGGACGCCGACGCCGGCCATGTGCGCGGTGACGAGACGCGCATCAAGCAGGTGCTGAGCAACCTGCTGAGCAACGCCGTCAAGTACAACCGGCCCGGCGGCCGCGTCGAGCTGCGGGTGCAGCGCGGCGGCGGCGGCACGGTGACGCTGAGCGTGGTCGACACCGGCATGGGGCTCAGCGCGACGCAGATCGCCGAGCTGTTCCAGCCCTTCAACCGCCTCGGCCGCGAGCAGGGCGAGGTCGAGGGCACCGGCATCGGCCTGGTCATCAGCCGCCGCCTGGCCGAGCTGATGGACGGCAGCCTGGAGGTGCGCAGCACCGAGGGCCAGGGCGCGACCTTCGTGCTGACGCTGCCGGCGGCCGCGGCGCCGGCCGAGGCCGAGGCCGGCCGCGACGACGCCGCCTCGGGCGACCGCTACCGCCACCGCCACGTGCACTACATCGAGGACAACGAGGCCAATGTCGAGGTCATGCGCGGCATGCTGCAGCAGCGGCCGCAGGTGACGCTGGAGGTCTCGACGCTGGGGCTGGACGGCCTGGCCGCGGTGCGCGCGCGCCGCCCCGACCTGATCCTGCTGGACATGCACCTGCCCGACGTCGACGGGCTGGAGCTGCTGCGCCAGCTGCAGCGGGACGCGCACAGCGCCGACATCCCGGTGGTGGTGGTCTCGGCCGACGCGACGCCGGCCCGGGTGCAGGAGGCCTTGGCCGCCGGCGCCCGCCACTACCTGACCAAGCCGCTGAACCTGGCGCAGTTCCTGACGGTGCTCGACGAGCTGCTCGAAGCGGCCGACACCCGTTTCGGCTGAGGCCCGCGCGGCGGGCTCACATGGCCTCGTAGCGCGCCAGCGCGGCGACGTCGCGGATGTGGATCTCGCGCTTGTCGACGCTGATCAGGCCGGCGTCCTCCAGCTCCTTGAGCACGCGCGAGAAGTACTCCGGCGTCAGCGACAGCCGCGAGGCGATCGTCGCCTTGCTCACCGGCAGCGAGACGGTGACCGCGCCCTGCGGCGGCTCGTCCTCGGCCGCGCCCTCGCGCACCTGGTCGCGCAGCAGGTAGCCGATGACCCGCTGCACGCCGCTGTGCAGCGCGTAGGCCTGCACGTCGTTGACCAGGCCGTGCAGGCGCCGGGCCATGCCGGCCAGCATGCGCAGCGCGAAGCGCGGGTCGCGGTCGATCTCGGCCAGCACCGCGGCCTTGCTCACCGTCAGCAGCAGCGTGTCGGTCAGCGCCTGGGCGTTGATGATGTAGGGCCGGTCGGTGAACATCAGCGCCTCGGCGAAGCTGTTGCCCGGGCCGACCAGCTCGATCACCTTCTCCTGCCCGGCCGGCGAGATCGCGAACAGCTTGACCTGGCCCATCACCGTGACGTGGAAGGCCTCGCAGGGCTCGCCGACGCGGAAGATCGCGTCGCCGCGGGCGAAGCGGCGCAGCGCGCAGCCCAGGGCCACGCGCTGCAGCTCGGTCGGGCTGGTGTCGCTGAACAGCGGCAGCACCGACAGGTAGCGGGGCACGTCGAAAGAGCGGGGTTCCACGGCAGCGTCGGTCCGGAGGTGGCGTCGGCGCGCAGTGTGCGGTGCGGGCCCCCTCCCCGCACTTGACGCGCATCAAGTGCAACGGCCCTGCCCCCCCGGCGGCGGCGGCGCGCCCGGGGCATCAGCGTGCCAGCAGCGCGTGCACCTGGGCCAGGCGCGCGACCAGCTCGCCGGGCCGCGGCACCAGGGCATAGCCCTGCTGGCCGAACAGCATCGGCAGGTAGTCGTGCGCGTCGGCGTCGATGGTCAGGCAGAAGGGCAGCAGGCCGGCGGCGCGCGCGGCCTGCACCGCGTGGCGGGTGTCCTCCAGGCCGTGGCGGCCCTCGTAGGCGTCCAGGTCGTTGGGCTTGCCGTCGGTCAGCAGCAGCAGCAGGCGCTGGCGCTCCGGCCGCGCGGCCAGGCGCTGCGTGGCGAAGCGGATGGCCGCGCCCATGCGGGTGTAGAAGCCGGGTTTGATCGCGCCGACGCGGTCGCGCGCGGCCGGGCCCCAGGCCTCGTCGAAGCCCTTCAGGTGCTGGATGCGCACCTCGCGCCGCACCGAGCTGAAGCCCAGCATCTCGAAGGCGTCGCCGCCGGCGGCCAGGGCCTCGCCGAAGACGTACAACGCGTCGCGGATCACCGAGATGACCTGGCGGTCCTGGCCGGCGGCGCCGGCCGCGCCGGGGGTGGCCGGCACCCAGGCGTCGGTGGACAGCGACAGGTCGGCCAGCAGCAGCGTGGCCAGGCTGCGCGCGCTGCGGCCGCGCAGGGCGTAGACCGGCGGGTCGGCGGCGTGCACGCCGGCGGCGGCGCGCCCGGCGGCATGGCGCACGAAGGCGTCCAGGTCGATCGCCTCGCCCTGCGCCAGGCCGCGCTGCCAGGCCGGCGCGGCGCGCAGGCCCTCCAGGCGGCGGCGCACGCGGCGGGCGGTGGCGCGCAGCGCCGGCGTGGGCTGGAAGGGCTCGCCCGGCCGGGCGACGCGCAACTGGGCGGCGCAGTGGTCGGGCCGCAGCGTGCCGCGCTTCCAGTCCCATTCGGGCAGGCGCACGCCGGGGCCCAGCGGCAGGTCGTCGGCGGCGGCGCTGGGCAGGTCCAGGTCGAACTTGACCCGCGAGGCGCTGGCCTGGCCGTCGGCGGCCAGGCTGATGCGCTGCAGGTCGTCGGCCACCGCCACGGCCTGGTCGTCGGGCTCGTCGTCGGTGGCGCGGTTCACGCGCACGAAGTCGCCCCAGGACAGCAGCGACTCGGCGCGGAAGAACATCATGAACGGCGCCCGCTCGGGGCCGGCGTCGACGCGCTCGGCGCGGCGGCGCCTGGCGTCGGACACGGTGGGCCGCGGCCCGGCGTCGGCAGCCGGCGGCTCGCCCCGGTCCTTGCGCCCGGCGCCGCCGGCATCGGCGGCGGTGGCCGGCGCGTCCAGCCACAGCCACACCGGCGCCACCTCGGAAGGCTGCACCCGCGCCGGCGCGCCGGCCGGCGGTGGCTCGCCGCGCAGGGCGGCCTGCACCGCGGCCTCGGCCGTGCCCGGGCGCGCGGCCGGGCGCTGGGCCTGCTGCGCACGGCACAGCGCGGCGTGGCGCGCGCGCAGGCCCGGGAAGCGCTGCAAGGCCCGCGCGGTGGCGGCGCGGTTGTCGGCCAGCCAGTCGCCGTCGGCCTCGAAGCCGGCGGCCAGCGCGGCCAGCCACAGGTAGAGGTCGCGGTTGAGCGCGCGCTCGGGGAACACCGCCAGCTCGGCCGGCAGCGCCAGCACCTCGGGCTGCAGCAGCGGCAGCGCGGCCTGGCGCCCGCTGCCGGCCAGGCGCTGCAGCCAGCCGCGGCCGCCGCCGGCGCGGCCGACGGCGCTGTCGCCGGCCGGCGCCAGGCGCACCGCGGCATCGCCGCCGGCGGCGCGGAACAGCAGGCCGATCGGCCGCGCCATGGACGCCAGCGTGACCGCCGCGTCGGCATGGCGGCTGTCGGCCGCGCGGGTGATCGCGCGGTGCCACCACTGGCCGACCCATTCCTCCATCGTGCGCTCCTTCAGGCCGGCGGCGCGCCGGCGGGGGTGTCTGCGGCGTGGGCGGCGTGGGCGGCGGTGGCGGCGGTGGCGGCGTTGGTGGCGGTGGCGGCCAGGCGCTTCTGGCGCAGGGTCTCGCGCACCGCGTCGGCACCCACCGCCCACTGCAGCAGCGGCGCGCGCTGCTGCGCGGTCTGCGAGGCGTCGCAGGCGCTCAGGCAGCGGCCGCACTGCACGCAGGCGAACATCCTGCGCTTGATGTCGCGCGGATGCAGGCGCATCGGGCAGCGGTGGTCGCAGGCGCTGCCGGTCGGCGCGGCGGCCGGCTCGGCCGGTGCCAGCCGGCAACTGCGGCAGTCGCGGGCGCGGGCGCGGTCGAAGGCGACGACCATGCCGCGCGGGTTGGCCATCCAGGCCAGGCTCTGGAACAGGCCCACCGCGCAGCCGAAGCGGCAGAACAGGTGGCGGGCGAAGGCGAACTCCAGCGCGAACACGCCCGTGCCGATGGCCAGGAAGCGCGCCTGGTTGGGCGTCAGCGTGCCGTTCAGCAGGCCGCCCCAGACCTCGGCCGGGGGCAGCAGGTAGCTCAGCAGCGTGACGGCCCAGGCGAAGCCGGCCAGCCCGCAGGCCAGCGCGAACACCGGCAGGAAGCGGCGCTGCGGCACCGCGCCCGGCAGCGGCGTGGTGTGGCGGTCCCAGACGCTGAACCTGCCGATGGCGCGGTGCAGCAGGCCGTTGAGGCCCTCGACCAGCGAGAAGTGCGGGCACAGCCAGCCGCAGTACAGCCGGCCGTAGCGCCAGGCCACGGCCAGGAAGCCCGCCGCCAGCACGATGGCCGGCAGGAAGCCGCGCAGCAGCATGGCCAGCGCGGTCTCGGTGGCACTGGCCTGGCCGGCCTGGAAGGCCGCGATGCCCAGGCTCCAGCGCTGGCCCAGCACCCACAGCTGGGCCTCGTGCAGGTCGAAGCGCAGCCAGTCCAGCGCCGGCGCCAGCAGAAACAGCGCCATGAAGCCGGCCTGGCAGGCGCGGCGGCGGCGCTGCAGGCGCCGGCCCGCGGCGGTGGCGGCCGGCGGCGCCAGGGGCACCGCCAGCGCGGCCGTGGCCACCAGGGACCGGGACGCCCCGGCATCGGCACCGCAAGCCATGGCGAGGATGCTCAGCCCAGCACCGCCTGCAGCAGGTCGTCCAGCGCGGCGAGGGTGTCGGCGTCGTCGCTGAGCGCCTGCACGATGGCCGCCTGGCAGGCCGCGCGCAGCGGCAGGCCGCTGGCCACCAGGCGGGCCGCCATCACCAGCAGCCGGGTGCTGGCGGTCTCCTCGAGGTCGTGGTCGGTCAGCCGGCGCAGCGCCTGGGCCAGGCGCACCAGCTGCTCGGCCAGCGCCGGGCTGGCGCCGCCCTCAGCCTCGAGGATGGCGCGCTCGACCTCCGGCGCCGGGTAGTCCAGCTGCAGGGCGACGAAGCGCTGGCGGGTGCTGGGCTTCAGGCTCTTCAGCAGGTTCTGGTAGCCCGGGTTGTACGAGACCACCAGCATGAAGCCGGGGGCGGCCTGCAGCTGCTCGCCGGTGCGTTCGATCGTCAGCGCACGGCGGTCGTCGGCCAGCGGGTGCAGCACCACGGTGGTGTCCTTGCGCGCCTCGACCACCTCGTCGAGGTAGCAGATCGCGCCCTCGCGCACCGCGCGGGTCAGCGGGCCGTCGACCCAGGCGGTGTCGCCACCGCTGATGAGGTGGCGGCCGACCAGGTCGGCCGCGCTGAGGTCGTCGTGGCAGCTGACGGTGACCAGCGGCCGGCCCAGGCGTGCAGCCATGTGCTCGACCAGGCGGGTCTTGCCGCAGCCGGTGGGGCCCTTGATCAGCAGCGGCAGGCGCTGCGCCGCCGCGTGCTCGAACAGCGCGCACTCGTCGCCCTGGGCCGCGTAGTAGGGCACGGCGGCAAGGCGCCGGGCGCTGGCCATCTCCATCACCGTCTCCCGGGGCTCAGGCGCGGCGGGCCGGGGCGCCGCGCAGGTTGCCGCCGCCGCCGGCCACGGCCTGGGCGCGCTCCTCGGCGCTCTCGCCGACGAAGAAGCTCGCCAGGTACATCACCAGACCGACCAGGAACATCACGCCGCCGGCCAGGCGCACCCAGTAGAAGAAGGCCAGCTGGTCCTGGGTGGCCATGAAGCCCATCGCGCCGCTGGTGGGCAGGCGCTGCAGCCAGACCTGCAGGACGCCGGCGCCGGTCAGCGCCAGCACCATCACGCCCATGCCGATGGTCATGATCCAGAAGCTCCACATCTCCAGGTTCTGCGCGCGCCGGGGCGCGGCCTCGCGGCCGCGGATGATCGGCATCGCGTAGCTGATGATGGTGATCACCACCAGCACGTAGGCGCCGTAGAAGGCCAGGTGGCCGTGGGCCGCGGTGACCTGGGTGCCGTGGGTGTAGTAGTTGACCGGGCTCAGCGTGTGGATGAAGCCCCACAGCCCCGCGCCCAGGAAGCCCATCACCGATGTGCCCACCGCCCACAGCACGGCGGCCTGGTTGGGGTGCTCGCGGCGGCGGCGCTGCACCATGTTGAAGGCGAACACCGTCATCATGAAGAAGGGGATAGGCTCCAGCGCCGAGAACACGCTGCCGATCCAGGTCCAGTAGCCCGGGGTGCCGATGAAGTAGTAGTGGTGGCCGGTGCCCAGGATGCCGGTGATCAGCGCCATCGCGATGATCACGTACATCCACTTGTCGATCACCTCGCGGTCGACGCCGGTGGTCTTGATCAGCACGAAGGCCAGCAGCGCCGCCAGGATCAGCTCCCACACGCCCTCGACCCACAGGTGCACCACCCACCACCAGGCCATCTTGTCCTTGACCAGGTTGCTGGGGTTGTAGAAGCTGAACAGGAACAGCAGCGCCAGCCCGGTCAGGCCCATCAGCAGCACCAGCGTGATGCTGGTCTTGCGGCCCTTGAGCACGGTCATCACGATGTTCAGCAGGAAGCCCAGCGCGACGACGACGATGCCCAGCTTGGTCGGCAGCGGCTGCTCCAGGAACTCGCGTCCCATGGTCTCGAGCAGGTGGTTGCCGGTCAGCTCGGCCAGCTTGGCGTAGGGCACCAGCAGGTAGCCGGCGATCGTCAGCGCGCCGGCGATCAGGAAGATCCAGAACAGCGCCAGCGCCAGCCTGGGGCTCCACAGCTCGGTCTCGGATTCCTCCGGCACCAGGTAGTAGGCCGCCCCCATGAAGCCGAACAGCAGCCAGACGATCAGCAGGTTGGTGTGCACCATCCGCGCCTGGTTGAACGGGATGTACGGGAAGGCGAAGTCGCCGATCACGTACTGCAGGCCCAGCGTGATGCCGAAGATGATCTGGCCCGCGAACAGCGCCAGCGCGGCGACGAAGTAGTACGCGGCGACCTTCTGGGATTCGTACTTGAGTAGCTTGTTGGTCATGTGCTTCTCCCTCAGCCTTCGATGTTGGGCGGCCACTTCTCGGTGTTCACCTTGCTGGTCCAGTCGAGGAACTGCACCAGGTCGTCCAGCTGCTGGTCCGTCAGGTGGAACTGCGGCATCTGGCGGCGCCCCGGCGTGCCGGTGGGCTGGGCCTTCATCCAGGCCTTGACGAACTCGCCGCCGCGGCGCGGCACCACGTTGCCCAGCTCGGGCGCGAAGTAGGCGCCCTCGCCCAGCAGCGTGTGGCAGCCGATGCAGTTGCGCGTCTCCCAGACCAGCTTGCCGCGCACCACGGCCTGCGACATCGCCGGCTCGTTCGAGCGTTTCGGGATCTCGCGCCAGCTGTGCGTCACCAGCGCGATGAACAGCAGCACGAAGAACACCGTGCCGCCGTAGAAGATGTTGCGGGCCATCTGCTTGGTGAACCCGCTCGAACCGCCTGCACCCATGGCCGGCCTCCTCTCGTCGTGGACTGAACAGGGCCAAAGCCTAGGGATCCACTCGGGCACTTTCCTTGAACCGGTTCAAGAACGCAGCCGGGCGCGGGCGCCGCAGGCAGGCAAGGGCCGGGACTTGACCACGGTCAATGTCCGCCGGCCGCCCGCGCCGCACAGTGCGCAGCCGTGGGCTGCAGCGCGCGCGGCCGAAGCCGCGCAGCGCAGCCCGCCACCACCGATGGTGCGGCGCGCAACGGCGCGCGCCGTGCCGCGGCGGCCGGACGCTGCGCGGACGGCCGGTCCACCCCATGCAGGCGCGGGCGCTGTCGGCCCGCCATCCGGCCCGGCACGCCACCGCGCGCGGCCGGCCCTGCGCTGCCCCACTCACCCCACCGGAACCACCGGAGCCACCATGAGCATCCTGGGCCTGATCGTCCGCACCCGCCCCGAAGACCTGGACGCCGTCGAGCAGGCGCTGCGCGCCCTGCCCGGCTGCGACGTCGCCCAGCGCAGCGACGCCGCCGACGGCCGCCTGGTGCTGGTCATCGAGGACACCCCGGCGCGCGCCGCGGCGGCGGTGATGGGCGAGATCGCGCTGTGGCCGCAGGTGCTCAACACCTCGCTGGTCTACGAGTACTCGGGCCCCGAGGCGCCGGCCCCGGACGAGGGCGTGCACAGCTACACCGACTGGCGCGCCAGCCTCGCGCAGGCGCACGAACCGCGTCCTTGAAGCAGTTCAAGGACAAAACCCCACCGGCGACGCAGCATTGCGGCCGCGTCCCAGTACCCCATCCGGAACCGGAGTTCCCGCCATGCACACCAACCGCCGCGACTTCATCAAGACCCAGGCGCTGAGCGCCACCGCGGCCGCCGCCGGCATCCCCATCGTCGTCGAGGCCGCCCCTGCCAAGCCGGCCGCCGCCGCGTCCGCCGACGCCGGCGTGCGCTGGGACAAGGCGCCCTGCCGCTTCTGCGGCACCGGCTGCGCGGTGATGGTCGGCGTGCAGGACGGCAAGGTCGTGGCCACCCAGGGCGACCCCGAGGCCCCGGTGAACCGCGGCCTGAACTGCATCAAGGGCTACTTCCTGTCCAAGATCATGTACGGCAAGGACCGGCTGACCACGCCGCTGCTGCGCAAGAAGGACGGCAAGTACGACAAGAACGGCGACTTCGTGCCCGTCAGCTGGGACGAGGCCTTCGACATCATGGCCGCCAAGTGGAAGGAGACGCTGGCCAAGGACGGCCCGGCCGGCGTGGGCATGTTCGGCTCCGGCCAGTGGACGGTGTGGGAAGGCTATGCCGCGTCCAAGCTGTGGAAGGCGGGCTTCCGCTCGAACAACCTCGACCCCAACGCCCGCCACTGCATGGCCAGCGCGGTGACCGGCTTCATGCGCACCTTCGGCATCGACGAGCCGATGGGCTGCTACGACGACATCGAGCAGGCCGACGCCTTCGTGCTGTGGGGCAGCAACATGGCCGAGATGCACCCCATCCTGTGGAGCCGCATCACCGACCGCCGCCTGAGCAACCCGCATGTGCAGGTGGCCGTGCTGTCGACCTTCGAGCACCGCAGCTACGACCTGGCCGACCAGGCCATCATCTTCAAGCCCCAGACCGACCTGGCGATCCTCAACTACATCGCCCACTACATCATCACGAACAAGAAGGTGAACACCGAGTTCGTGAAGAAGAACGTCAACTTCAAGAAGGGCGTCACCGACATCGGCTACGGCCTGCGCCCGGTGCATGCGCTGGAGAAGGACGCCACCGCCAACGGTTACCCCGGCGCCGACGGCAAGCCCAAGGGCAGCCCCAACGACGCCTCGCCGATCAGCTTCGACGAGTACGCCAAGTTCGTCAGCGAGTACACCGCCGAGAAGGTCAGCGCGCTGTCGGGCGTGCCGGTGGCCAAGCTGGAAGCGCTGGCCAAGCTGTATGCCGACCCCAAGGTCAAGGTCACCAGCTTCTGGACCATGGGCTTCAACCAGCACACCCGGGGCACGTGGGCCAACAACATGGTCTACAACATCCACCTGCTGACCGGCAAGATCAGCCAGCCCGGCAACAGCCCGTTCAGCCTGACCGGCCAGCCCAGCGCCTGCGGCACCGCGCGCGAGGTGGGCACCTTCGCCCACCGCCTGCCGGCCGACATGGTGGTGACCAACCCCGAGCACCGCAAGCACACCGAGGAGCTGTGGCTGCTGCCCGACGGCACCCTGCCCGACAAGATCGGCCTGCACGCCGTGGCCCAGAGCCGCGCGCTGAAGGACGGCAAGCTCAAGTGCTACTGGACCAGCACGACCAACAACATGCAGGCCGGTCCCAACGTCAACGGCGAGATCTACCCCGGCTGGCGCAACCCGGCGACCTTCGTCGTCGTCAGCGACCCCTACCCCACCGTCAGCGCGATGGCCGCCGACCTGGTGCTGCCCTCGGCGATGTGGGTGGAGAAGGAAGGCGCCTTCGGCAACGCCGAGCGCCGCACCCAGTTCTGGCGCCAGCAGGTGGGCGCGCCGGGCCAGGCGCGCAGCGACCTGTGGCAGATGATGGAGTTCAGCAAGCGCTTCAAGGTCGAGGAGGTCTGGCCGGCCGAGCTGATCGCCAAGAAGCCCGAGCTCAAGGGCAAGACGCTGTTCGACGTGCTCTACAAGAACGGCAAGGTCAACAAGTTCCCGCTGGCCGACCTGGGCAAGGTCAACGGCAAGTACATCAAGGACTACAGGAACGACGAGTCCGAGGCCTTCGGCTTCTACGTGCAGAAGGGCCTGTTCGAGGAGTACGCCGAGTTCGGCCGCGGCCATGCCCACGACCTGGCCGCGTTCGACGTCTACCACGAGGTGCGCGGCCTGCGCTGGCCGGTGGTCGACGGCAAGGAGACGCTGTGGCGCTTCCGCGAGGGCTACGACCCCTACGTCAAGAAGGGCGAGGGGGTCCGGTTCTACGGCCACAAGGACGGCAAGGCGGTGGTCTTCGCCCTGCCCTACCAGGCACCGGCGGAATCGCCGGACAAGGACTTCGACCTGTGGCTGTCCACCGGCCGCGTGCTGGAGCACTGGCACACCGGCTCGATGACCCGGCGCGTGGCCGAGCTGCACCGGGCGGTGCCCGAGGCGGTGGTCTTCATGCACCCGGACGACGCCAATGCGCGCGGCATCCAGCGCGGCATGCAGGTCAAGGTCACCTCGCGCCGCGGCGAGATCACGCTGGCGGTGGAGACCAAGGGCCGCAACAAGGTGCCGCGCGGCCTGGTGTTCATCCCCTTCTTCGACGAGGGCCGGCTGGTCAACAAGCTGACGCTGGACGCGACCTGCCCGATCTCGAAGGAGACCGACTTCAAGAAGTGCGCGGTGAAGATCACCCGCGCCTGATCCCCTGCGCCCGTTGCACGCCATGGACCTGAACCGCCGCCAGCTGCTGCAGGCCGGTGCCAGCGCCGCCACCGCCGGGCTGGTGGCCGGCGGCGCGGCCCTGGTCGGCCGGCCGGCGGCGGCGCGGCCGGCGCAGGCGCTGCGCCCGCCCGGCGCGCTGGGCGAGGACGACTTCCTCGGCGCCTGCGTGCGCTGCGGCCTGTGCGTGCGCGACTGCCCGCCGGGCAACCTGAAGCTCAGCACGCTGGGCGCGGGCATGGCGCGCGACGTGGCCATTGGCACGCCCTACTTCGTGGCGCGCGAGATCCCCTGCGAGATGTGCGAGGCCATCCCCTGCGTCAAGGCCTGCCCCACCGGCGCGCTGGACCACCGGCTGACCGACATCACCCAGGCGAAGATGGGCGTGGCCGTGCTCATAGACCAGGAGAACTGCCTGAACTTCCTGGGCCTGCGCTGCGACGTCTGCTACCGCGTCTGTCCGGTGATCGACCAGGCCATCACGCTGGAAAAGCACAGCAACCCGCGCAGCGACCGCCACGCCATGCTGCTGCCCACGGTGCATGCCGACGCCTGCACCGGCTGCGGCAAGTGCGAGAAGAGCTGCGTGCTGGAGCAGGCGGCGATCAAGGTGCTGCCGCGCCAGATCGCCCGCGGCGAGCTGGGCCACCACTACCGCAAGGGCTGGGACGCCGCCAACCAGGGCGGACGCCCGCAGTTCGACCTGCCGGTGCAGCAGCTGCCGGCGCAGCCGGTGCCGGGTGACCTGGCGCCGCTGCGCTCGGGTGGCGCCGCCTACGATCCGGCCGGCGCCGCTGCCACCAACGCCGCGCACGCCGCCGGCGCCGCAGCCCCCGGAGCCGCCAGGTGAGCGAGACCGCCCCCAGCCCGGCCGTGGTCAGCCGCAGCTTCGGCATCAGCCGCTCGGCCGCCGCCCAGGCGCCCGGCCGCGAGGCGGTGAAGGCCAAGGGCTGGTGGCGGGCACACCGCTTCCTGCTGCTGCGCCGGCTGTCGCAGCTGTCGGTGTTCGCGCTGTTCCTGCTCGGCCCGCTGGCCGGGCTGTGGGTGGTCAAGGGCAACCTGTCGTCCAGCCTGACGCTGGGCGTGCTGCCGCTGACCGACCCGTTCACCCTGGCCCAGGTGCTGGCCACGCGCCACTGGCCCGAGGCCAGCGCGCTGATCGGCGCGGCCCTCGTCATCGTCTTCTACGCCACCGTCGGCGGCCGCGTGTTCTGCAGCTGGGTCTGCCCGGTCAACGTGGTCACCGACACCGCGGCCTGGCTGCGCCGACGGCTCAGGATCACCAGCGGCCGGGCGCCGCGCGGCGGCCTGCGCTACTGGCTGGCCGGCGCGGTGCTGCTGGCCAGCGCGCTGAGCGGCCACCTGGTCTGGGAGTACGTCAACCCGGTGTCGATGACCCAGCGCGCGCTGATCTTCGGCGGCGGCCTGGCCTGGGGCGCCGCCGCGGCGGTGTTCCTGTTCGACCTGCTGATCGCACCGCGCGGCTGGTGCGGCCACGTCTGCCCGGTGGGCGCCAGCTACGCGCTGATCGGCCAGAAGAGCCTGCTGCGCGTGGCCGCCACGCACAGCAGCCGCTGCAACGACTGCGCCGACTGCTACGCCGTCTGCCCCGAACCCCAGGTGATCGTGCTGCCGCTCAAGGGCAAGGCCGGCCACGGCCCGGTGATCACCGACCGGGAATGCACCAACTGCGGCCGCTGCATCGACGTCTGCAGCCCGGATGTCTTCCGCTACACCCACCGCCTGGACGCGCGGCGGGATTGAAACCCAGAAGAGGGACCGACCATGATCCGACTCCACACCCTGCTGAAGCTCGTGCTCGCCGCCAGCCTGCTGGTGCTGGGCAGCCAGATGGCCGCCCACGCGGCCGACGCGCCGGTCAAGCTGCAGGGCCTGCGCGGCGGCACGCCGGTCAACCAGGACAACGCGCCCGGCGCCTTCAAGCAGGAGCGCGACCACGGCCCGGCCGACCGCGACTTCGTGCAGCAGCCGCCGCTGATCCCGCACACCATCCAGGGCTACCAGATCACCAAGAACTTCAACAAGTGCATGGACTGCCATGCCTGGCAGAAGACCAAGACCAGCGGTGCGACCAAGGTCAGCGTCACCCACTTCAAGACCCGCGAGGGCACGGAGCTGGACAACATCAGCCCGCGGCGCTACTTCTGCACCCAGTGCCACGTGCCGCAGACCGACGCCAAGCCGTTGGTGGAGAACACCTTCCAGCGCGCCCGCGGCCTGCAATAGGACCACCCCCTAAGGCCTTCGGCCGCCCCCTCCAGGGGGCACCGCCGGCGGCCCGGCAAAGCCGGTTCCGCGGCGATCGCTGGGCTGGGCAAACCGAGAACAAGACCCAGGAGTCATGACGTGAGCAGCGACCCGAACACCCCCAACCCACCACCCGGTACACCCCGCCCCGGCCTGCTCGGCCGGCTGTGGGCGCTGGTCAGGACGCGCAAGTTCATGGTGCTGTCCAGCGCCTTCGTCGCCGGCATCGTCTTCTGGGGCGGCTTCAACACGGCGATGGAGCTGACCAACCGCGAGGAGTTCTGCATCTCCTGCCACGAGATGCGCGACAACGTCTACGTCGAGTACCGCAACACCATCCACTACCAGAACCGCACCGGCGTGCGCGCGACCTGCCCCGACTGCCACGTGCCCAAGGAGTGGACCTACAAGATAATCCGCAAGATCCAGGCGAGCAACGAGGTGCTGCACAAGGTGCTGGGCTCGATCGACACGCCGGAGAAGTTCAACGCCAAGCGTGCGGTGCTGGCCCAGCACGAGTGGGACCGCATGAAGGCCAACGACAGCCGCGAGTGCCGCAACTGCCACCACTTCGAGTTCATGGACTATGCCGAGCAGAACAAGCGCTCGGCGGCCACCCACCAGGAGGCCTTCAACCAGGGCAAGACCTGCATCGACTGCCACAAGGGCATCGCCCACGCGCTGCCGGCGATCGAGCAGCACATCGGCGCGCCCAAGGCCGACGCGGCCGAGCCGCCGGCGCCCGGACCGTCGAAATGACGCCCCCGCGGACGGCCGCCCGGCCGTCCGTGGTCTGCCCCACACCCCTCGGCCGACGACGCCCGCCTGCCCGCCCGGCACGCGGGCGTCGCCGCTTCCAGCCCGGCGTCAGGGCTGCCGCGCGCTGCGGCCTGCCCGCGATGCCGCGCCGTCGGCCGGCACGGCCGCCGTGCGCCGCGCGGCCGCCGGAGCCGCCGCAGCCGCGCCGCCGCCGGCATAGGCGCTGCCAGCCACCGTCAGCCCGGCCTGCGACAGCCGTGCGGCATGGCCCGGCCCCAGGCCGCTGACGCGATCGACCAGGTCGGCCCAGTCCTTGAACGGCGCCTGCTGGCGTGCCGCGGTGATCCTGGCCGACAGCGCCGGGCCGATGCCCTTGACGCTCTCCAGATCGGCCACGCTGGCCTGGTTGACGTCGACGGCGGCCGCCGCGGCCAGCGACAGCCCGGCCAGGCAGGCGGTGAACAGGGTGCGGATCATGGTGTGCTCCTTTCGGGTCGGACCGCCGGTACCCCGATGGCACCGGCTGAGCACCAGTATCGAAAGCAGCCGCCCGCCGCGCGTCGCCCCGCCAGGGGAGTGGCGAGGGCCCCCGCAAGAGGGCCCCTTGTCGGGGGAGGCGGCGGCTCAGCGCGCGGGCACGGTGCGCCGCGGGTCGCGGCCGGCGGCCAGTTCGGCCAGCGCGGCGTCCAGCGCGGCACGGTCGGGGCTGCCCTCGGGCTGCTGCTCTCGCAGCGCGCTGAAGCGCTGGCGCGCCTGGGCCAGGTCGCCGCGCTGCAGCGCGGCCAGGCCGTCGAGCATCAGCACGCCCGGGTGCCGGGGCGCCAGGCGCCCGGCCTGGGCCAGCAGGGCCAGCGAGCGCGCGTCGAAGCGCCGGCCGTCGGCCAGCATGCGCGACTCGATCCAGTCGGCCAGCAGGTCCGCGTCCTCGGGCAGCTGCGGTGCCGCGCGCTCGTAGGCGGCGGCGGCCTCGGCGTGGCGGCCCAGCACGCGGTAGGAGCGGCCCAGCATCGCCCAGTCCTGCGCGCTGCCGGCACCGCCGGCCAGGCGCGCGGCCAGGCGGTCGACCATCGTCGCCGGGTCGGCCGGACGGGCGCGCTGCGCCGGGTCCAGCGCCCGCGGGTGGCCCAGGCCGGCGTACAGCGCCACCACCGCCAGCGGCACGCCCAGCACCAGGGCCCAGCGCCAGGTGGCAGGGCCGGCGCCGCCGGCGCGCGGGCCGTCGCCGCTGGCGGGGGCAGGCTCGGCGCGCGCCACCAGCCAGGCCGTGGCGGCGGCCAGGCCCAGCGCCGCGCTGGCCAGGAAGGGCAGCAGCCAGTCGGGCATCGTCGTCATGCGGGGCTCCGGGGGTCGGGGTCGGCGGGGGGCACGTCGCCGCCGGCGGCACCGCGCCGGCGCGCCTGGCGCCAGACCACGGCCAGGCCGGCGGCCGCCAGCAGCGCCGGGCCGGCCCACAGCAGTCCGGTGGCCGGCGTCAGCGGCGGGCGGTAGCTGACGAAGTCGCCGTAGCGCGCGGTCAGCCAGGCGCGCACCGCCTCGGGCGACTCGCCGGCGGCCAGGCGCGCGGCGATCTCGCGCTTGAGGTCCTGGGCCAGCGGCGCGGTCGAGTCGGCCAGGCTCTCGTTCTGGCAGACCACGCAGCGCAGCTCGCGCAGCAAGGCGCGCAGTGCGGCCTCGTCCACACCGGGGGCGGAAGCCGACGCGGCCACCGGCACCGCCGCCGCGCCCGGCTGGGCCAGCGCGGCGGCCGCGCCGCCGGCGCCCAGCAGCGCCAGGACCAGCGTCCGCCACGCCAGGCCGGCGGCAGCCCGCCAGCGGCGGCCCGCACGCGCGCTCACCGCAGCCCCCCGGCGGCCAGCAGCCGCGGCAGGATCTGCTCGCGCACCACCTGCGGCGTCAGCGCACCGACATGCTTGTGCACGATGCGCCCGGCGGCGTCGGTGACGAAGGTCTCGGGCACGCCGTAGACGCCCAGCTCGATGCCCAGCCGCCCGTCGGCGTCGACGATGCTGTGCGCATAGGGGTTACCACCCTCGGCCAGCCAGGCGCGCGCAGCGGCGTCGGCATCCTTGTAGTTCAGGCCCAGCAGCTGGTCGGCGCGGCCCTGGGCGCGCAGCTCGGCGGCCAGGGCCAGCAGGGCCGGGTGCTCCTCGCGGCAGGTGACGCACCAGCTGGCCCAGACGTTGACCACCCGCGGCCGGCCGGCCAGCCCGGCGGCGTCCAGGCGCCGGCCGGGCTCGCCCAGCAGCGGCAGGTCGAAGGCCGGCCAGGGCCGGCCGATCAGCGCCGACGGCAGCGTGCGCGGGTCGCCGCGCAGGCTCAGGCCCAGCAGCAGCAGCAGCGCGGCCACCGCGGCCAGGCCCAGCCACAGCGGCCAGCGGCGCGGTGCGGGCGCGGCGGGCACGGTGCCGGCCAGCGCGGGATCGGTCGGTGCGCTCATGGCGCGGTCCTCCGCCCACGGCGCGGGGCCGCGATCCGCCCGGCGCGATCGGGGCATGCGCCGCGCCTCATGCCGCCCCCTCGGCCGCCGGCCGGGCCGGCAGGGCCTGCGGCGCGGCCGCCGGCGCGCGGCGCGCCGCCCGCCGGCCCAGCGCCGACACCAGCGCGCCCGCCGCCATCAGCAGCGTGCCGGCCCAGACCCAGCGCATGAAGGGCTTGACCTGCAGGCGCAGCATCCAGGGCGCGCGCAGCGCGGCGGCGCTGCCGGCGGCGTCGGCCGGCGCCAGGTGGTCGCCCAGCGCCAGGTAGAGGTCGCGCGTCAGCCCGGGCACGATGGCCGACTCGGACATCGGCATCGCGCTGCCCGGGTAGGCACGCTTCTCGGGCTGCAGCGCGCGCGGCGCCTGGCCGGGGCAGGCCAGCGTGAAGCGGCCGCGCAGCGCGCTGTAGTTGGGGCCGGCCACCGGCACCACGTCGTCGAAGCGCAGCGCGCAGCCGCCCAGCGCCGTGGTCTCGCCCGGCGCCAGGCGCGCGTCGCGCTCCACGCCGTGGCCATTGACCAGCGCGACGCCGACGGTGAACACCGCCACGCCCCCATGGGCCAGGGCCATGCCCCATTGCGCCGCCGGGGCACCGCGCCAGCGCGGCAGCAGGTGCTGCAGCGTCGACCAGGCCAGCAGCGCCGCCAGCACCAGGGCCAGCAGCACCATCGGCCGCACCTGGCCGTAGGCCGCGTGCAGCGCCCAGGGCAGCAGCACCAGCGCCAGCACCAGCGCGGCGGCGGTGCCGGCCAGGCGGCGGGCCAGCGTGCGCGGCGCCACCCCGCCCCAGCCCAGCCAGGGCGCCAGCACCGCCAGCGCGGCCAGCGGCAGCAGCAGCGGCGCCATCACCGCGTCGAAGTAGGGCGGGCCGACCGAGATCTTGCCGGCGCCCAGCGCGTCCACCGCCAGCGGGTACAGCGTGCCCAGCAGCACCGACCCGCAGGCCGCCGCCAGCAGGGCGCCGGCCAGCGCCAGCCCGGTCTCGCGCGACAGCGGCGCCCAGGGCGGCGCCGGCCGCGGCGGTGCCAGCCGCGCCGCGTGCGTGCCCAGCAGCGCGGTGCCGGCCAGCAGCGTCGCGGCCACCATCGCCAGCATCCAGACGCCGCGCTTCGGGTCGCTGGCGAAGGCGTGCACCGAGGTCAGCACGCCCGAGCGGACCAGGAAGGTGCCGACCAGGCTCAGCGCGAAGGCGGCCAGCGCCAGCGCGCCCACCCAGGCCGAGAAGCTGCCGCGCTGCGCGCGCGCCGGCAGCGCGTGCAGCAGCGCGGCCAGCGCCAGCCAGGGCATCAGCGACGCGTTCTCCACCGGGTCCCAGAACCACCAGCCGCCCCAGCCCAGCTCGTAGTAGGCCCACCAGCTGCCCAGCGCGATACCCAGCGTCAGGAAGGCGAAGGCCCACAGCGCGAAGGGCCGCAGCCAGGCCACCCAGGCCGCGTCGGCCGCCGGGCGCAGCAGGCGGGCCATCACCAGCGCGAAGGGCACCACCGTGCCCACGTAGCCCAGATAGAGCAGCGGCGGGTGCAGCACCAGGCCCGGGTCCTGCAGCATCGGGTTCAGGTCCTGGCCGTCCTGCGCCGCCGGCAGCAGGCGCACGAAGGGGTTGGAGGTGAACAGCACGAAGGCCGCCATCGCCGCCGCCACCACGCCCAGCACGCCCAGCAGGGTGCGGCCCAGCGCGGCGTCGCGCCGCGCCACCGTGGCGCCGGCGGCCAGCGACCAGCCGGCCAGCACCAGCGCCCACAGCAGCATCGAGCCCTCGTGCCCGCCCCACACCGCCGCCACCCGGTAGACCGGCGGCAACTGGGCGTTGCTGTGCTGCACCACGTAGACCAGGCTGAAGTCCTGCTGCACGAAGCCGGCGGTCAGCGCCGCGAAGGCGCCGGCCAGCGCCAGCGCGTGCAGCCGCAGCGCCGCCCCGGCCAGGCGCGGCGGCGCGCCGGGCAGCAGGCCGGCGGCGGCCTGCACCACCGCGGCGACGAGAGCCAGCATCAGGCCGAGGTGGCCCAGCTCGCCGGTCACCGCGCCGCTCCGGTCGGGCCGTTGGCGGCCGCGGGGCGGCCGGTCACGCCGGCCGGCGCCGGCGCGTCGACGCCGGGCGGGCGGTAGTTCTCGTCGTGCTTGGCCAGCACCTCGGTGGCGGCCAGCGTGCCGTCGGCCTGCAGCCGGCCCTGGGCCACCGCGCCCTGGCCTTCGGCGAACAGGTCGGGCAGCACGCCGTGGTAGACCACCGGCACGCCGTGCCGCGCATCGGCGATCACGAAGCGCAGCGTGCTGCCGTCGCCCAGGCGCTGCACCGAGCCCGGCTGCACCAGGCCGCCCACGCGCAGCAGGTCGCGCCCGCGGGCCTCGCCGGCGGCCACCTGGGCCGGGGTGACGAAGAACACCAGGTTGCTGCGCAGCGCGCGTGCCGCCAGCGTGCCGGCCAGGCCCAGCAGGGCCAGCACGGCCAGCAGCAGCGCCAGGCGGCGGTGGCGGGGCTTCATCGCGTGTCTCCGGCGGCGCCGCGCTGGCGGCGCGCGCTGCGGCCCAGCGCCCAGTGCTCGGCCAGCAGCGCGCCAGCCGTCAGCGCCACCGCGGGCCAGACATAGGCGGCGTGGCGGCCCATGCGCCAGAACGCGGCCCAGTCGGGCCACCAGACGGTGAAGAAGGCGTCGAGCATGGCGGGGTCGTGGCGTTCCGAGGGTTCTGGCGGGTCGGCCGGTCAGGCGGCGCAGGAGCCGCCGGGCGCGGCACCGGCCGGGCCGGTGCCCTCGGCACCGTCCGCCAGCTGCGCCTGCAGTTCGTCCAGCCAGCGGCTGCGGGCCTGGCGCTCGGCCAGCAGCAGGCGGAAGCGGCGCAGCACGGTGGCCGCGGTCCAGGCCCAGGCGGCGCCCAGGCACAGCAGCAGCGCCACCAGCATCGGCGTGGCCACCGCGCTGTGGCCGGCACCGATGCTGGCGCCCTGGTGCAGCGTGTTCCACCAGCGCACCGAGAAGTAGATCACCGGCAGGTTCAGCGCCCCCAGCACCGCCAGCAGCGCGGTGCTGCGGTCGGCGCGGTCGGCATCGGCGCCGCCGTCGTCGTGGGCGCGGTGCAGCGCGGCCAGGCCCAGGTACAGCAGCAGCAGCAGCAGCGAGGAGGTCAGCCGCGCGTCCCACACCCACCAGGTGCCCCACATCGGCCGGCCCCACAGCGCACCGGTGGCCAGGCTCAGCGCGGCCCACATCGCGCCGCTGGGCAGCAGCGCGCGGGCCATCACGAAGGACACCTTGGTGCGCCAGACCAGGCCCACGGCGCTCCACAGCGCCAGCATCGCGTAGCAGAACATCGCCAGCCAGGACGCCGGCACGTGCAGGTAGATCAGGCGGTAGCCCTCACCCTGCACCGCGTCGGCCGGCGCCGCGCCGAAGCCCAGCCACAGCCCCGGCAGGGCCAGGGCCAGCGCGGCCCAGGCCAGCGGCCGCTGCAGCGCGGCGGCCAGCGCGTCGGCCCGCGCCGGGCTGGCGTAGTGGAAGACGAATCGGTGCAGCGCGCCGTGCATCACCCGCTCCTAGCCCTCGACCGCCGCGGCCAGCGCCGCGCCGCCCAGCCAGGGGCAGGCCACCGCGCCCAGCGCGGCCATCGCGCCCAGCAGCGACAGCTCGGCCGCCGCCGGCAGGCCCTGCTGGGCCTGGGCCACCGCCAGCGTGCCGAACACCAGCGCCGGCGCGGCCAGCGGCAGCACCAGCAGCACCGCCAGCGTGGCGTTGCCGCGCAGCCCGGCCGACAGCGCCGCGGCCACCGCCGCCAGCATGGCCAGCACGCCGGTGCCCAGGGCCAGCGCCGCCGCCAGCGTGGCGATGGCCTGCGGCTGCAGCGCGTACTGCAGCGCCACCAGCGGCGCCACCAGCAGCACCGGCAGCGCGGCCAGCGCCCACTGCACCGCGATGCGCGCGGCCAGCAGCAGCGCCAGCGGCACGCCGGACAGCGCCCACTGGTCGAGCCAGCCGGTCTTCAGGTCCTCGTCGAACAGGCGCGCGGTGGCCAGCAGCACGGCCAGGAAGGCCGCCACCCACAGCACGCCGGGCGCCAGCAGGCGCAGCAGCGCAGCCTCGGGCTTGAGCGCCAGCGGGAACAGGCTGGTCACGACAATGAAGAACACCGCCTGCAGCGCCAGGTCGGCCGGGCGCTGCCAGGCCAGCGTCCACTCGCGCTGCAGCACCGCGCGCAGCGCGGGCGCCCAGGGGCGCGTGGCGCCACCGGCCAGGGCGGGGCTCAGGTCCATGCCAGGCGTCCGACCGGTTGCGGTGCCGGCGGCAAGGCGTCGGCGCTGCGCGCTGCGGCCGGTGGTGCGATCGGTGGTGCGATCGGGCGCGCCGCCGGCGCCCCCAGCGCCAGCGCCTGCGCGGCCGGGAAGCCGGCGGGCAGCGCCTGGTGTGCCGACAGCACCAGCGCGCCACCGGCCTGCAGGTGCCGGGCGGCCAGCGCCGCCAGCCAGTCGGCGCCCGTGGCGTCCAGCGCGTCGAAGGGTTCGTCCAGCAGCCACAGCGGCCGCGGCGCCAACGCCAGCACCGCCAGGCCGGCCTTGCGGCGCTGGCCGGCCGACAGCGTGCGCAGCGGGCGACCGGCCGGCACGCCCAGCTGCTGCAGCAGCGGGGCGATGCCCGCCGCAGCGCGGTCCGGCGCGCCGGCCAGGGCCAGCCACTGGCCGAGGTTGCGCGTGGCGTCCAGCGCGTCCGCCAGCGGCAGCGCGTGGCCCAGCCACCACAGGCCCTGGGCGCGCAGCCGCGGCGCGGCCTGCACCTGGCCCAGCGCCGGCGGCCGCAGGCCGGCCAGCACGCGCAGCAGCGTGGTCTTGCCGCTGCCGTTGGCGCCCTGCACGTGCAGGGCCTGGCCGGCGTGCAGCGTCAGGTCCAGCGGCCCCCACAGGTGCTGGCCGTTGCGCGCGCCCACCAGCCGCCGGGCCTGCAGCAGCCAGGAGGTGTCGTCGGTTCGGGAAGGATGGGCGGGCAAGGGAAGGAAGCGCGGCCACCAGGGCCTGCGCCGCGGCATTCTCGAAACGCCGGACCCGAAACGCCTTGACTCAAGTCAAGCAGCGGCCCGGGCCACCGCCAGCGGCGCGTCCAGCGCAGCGTCCATGGCCAGGTCGGCGGCCCCGGCGCAGCCGCCACCCAGCGTGGCATGCAGCGACACCACGCCGCCGACGATGATCAGCGCCGGCGCCCGCACCGCATGCGCCCGTGCCAGCGCCGGCAGCGTGGCCAGCGTGCCGACGACGGTGCGCTGGCCGGGGCGGCTGGCGCGCTCGACGGTGGCCGCCGGCGTGTCGTCCGGCAGGCCGTGGGCCACCAGCTCGCGGCAGATCGCCGGCAGCGCGCCCACGCCCATGTAGAACACCACGGTCTGGTGCGGGCGGGCCAGCCGCGCCCAGTCCAGGTCCAGCATGCGGGCCTCGCCGCCGGGCTGGTCGGCGCGCAGGTGGCCGGTGGCGAAGACGACGGCGTCGGCATGGTCGCGGTGGGTCAGCGGCATACCCGCCGCCGCGGCCGCCGCCTGCGCCGCGCTGATGCCGGGCACGACCTCGAAGGGCACGCCGGCGGCAGCCAGCGCCTGCGCCTCCTCGCCGCCGCGGCCGAAGATGTAGGGGTCGCCGCCCTTGAGCCGCAGCACCGGCCGGCCGCTGCGCGCCAGGCGCAGCATCAGGGCGATGATCGCCGCCTGGCTCAGCGTGTGGGCGCCCGATTCCTTGCCGACGTAGATGCGCCGCGCCGCCGCCGGCACCAGCGCCAGCACGCCATCGCCGACCAGGTGGTCGTACAGCACCAGCGAGGCCTGCTGCAGGGCGCGCGCCGCGCGCACGGTCAGCAGGTCCGGGTCGCCCGGGCCGGCGCCGACCAGGGTGACCCGGGCCGGCCGCCGCCCCGCGGCCACCGGCTCGAAGCGCAGCGGTTCGTCGATCACGCTCATGGTCAGCCTCTCAATGCGTCTTGCCTCAGGTCATTGTTCGGACGCATGGCGTCGCAGTCCTTGAACTGGTTCAAGGACGCCGGGGCGACCCCGGGCAGACGATGCCGCCACGCAAACAGGCCCTTGTTGGAAGGAGTGGAACCATGACCCGTCCCCGTTTGATGCGACTCGCCGCGCTGGCCGTCGCCACCCTCAGCCTCGGCGCCATCGCCCAGGACAAGAAGTCCGTGACCCCGGCCGAGATGAACTACCAGGCGGGCAGTTCGCCGCTGGCCGGCGAGCCGATGTACCAGAGCACCAACCCCAAGGCCCCGCCGATGACGCAGGCCGAGTTCGACCTGGCGCGCAAGACCTATTTCGAGCGCTGCGCGGGCTGCCACGGCGTGCTGCGCAAGGGCGCCACCGGCAAGCCGCTGACGCCCGACATCACCCAGGGCAAGGGCACCGACTACCTGAAGATCTTCATCGCCTACGGCTCGGCCGCGGGCATGCCGAACTGGCTGACCTCGGGCGAGATGGACGAGAAGACCGTCGACATCATGGCCCGCTACATCCAGCACGACGCGCCGATGCCGCCCGAGTTCGGGCTGGAGCAGATGAAGGCCACCTGGAAGGTCATCGTCCCGCCAGCGCAGCGGCCGACGAAGAAGATGAACAACTACAACATCAGCAACATCTTCTCGACCACGCTGCGCGACACCGGCGAGGTGGCGCTGATCGACGGCGACACCAAGCAGATCATCAACATCGTCAAGACCGGCTACGCGGTGCACATCTCGCGCACCTCGGCGTCGGGGCGCTACCTGTTCGTGATCGGGCGTGACGCCAAGATCAACATGATCGACCTGTGGATGGAGAAGCCCGACAACGTGGCCGAGGTCCGCGTCGGCCTGGAGGCGCGCTCGGTCGACACCAGCAAGTTCAAGGGCTACGAGGACAAGCTGGCCATCGCCGGCAGCTACTGGCCGCCGCAGTACACGATCATGAAGGGCGACACGCTGGAGCCGCTGAAGATCGTCGGCACCCGTGGCATGACGGTGGACAAGCAGGAGTTCCACCCCGAGCCGCGCGTGGCCTCGATCGTCGCCAGCCACTACCGTCCGGAATGGGTGGTCAACGTCAAGGAGACCGGCCAGACCCTGCTGGTCGACTACAGCAACCTCGACGCGCTGAAGGTCACCACCATCGGCACCGCGCGCTTCCTGCACGACGGCGGCCTGGACGCCAGCAAGCGCTACTTCATGGTGGCGGCCAACCAGAGCAACAAGATCGCCGCGGTCGACCTGAAGGAAGGCAAGCTGACCAGGCTGATCGACGTGGGCAAGATCCCGCACCCGGGCCGCGGCGCGAACTTCGTGCACCCGAAGTACGGCCCGGTGTGGTCCACCGGCCACCTGGGCGACGAGACGATCTCGCTGATCGGCACCGACCCGGTCAAGCACAAGGACTACGCGTTCAAGGTCGTCGAGACGCTCAAGGGCCAGGGCGGCGGCTCGCTGTTCCTGAAGAGCCACCCGAAGAGCCAGCACCTGTACGTGGACACGCCGCTGAACCCGGATCCCAAGCTGTCGCAGTCGGTGGCCGTCTACGACATCAAGAACCTGGCCAAGGGCTATGTCGTGCTGCCGATCGCCGAGTGGGCCGGCCTGAACGACGACGGCGCCAAGCGCGTCGTGCAGCCCGAGTACAACAAGGCCGGCGACGAGGTCTGGTTCTCGGTGTGGAGCGCCAAGAACAAGCAGAGCGCGCTGGTCGTCGTCGACGACAAGACGCTCAAGCTCAAGGCCGTGATCAAGGACCCGCGCCTGATCACGCCGACCGGCCACTTCAACGTGCACAACACCCAGCACGACGTCTACTGACCCCCGAAGCGGCGGACGCCGCTCCCCCGGTCCCGAGGACGGGGGGCACACGCCAGCGGCCCGGCGGGGCCGGTTCCGCGGCGTGCGCCTGATCGAAAAAGGAGACTCCGATGAAGCGACTTTTCGCACTCGCCACCGCGGCCCTGCTGGCCGCCGGCCCGGCACTGGCCAACCCCGAGGAGGCGATGAACAAGGCCGGCTGCCTGGCCTGCCACGCCAAGGACAAGAAGATCGTCGGCCCGTCCTTCAAGGACATCGCCGCCAAGTACAAGGGCCAGGACGTGGTGGCCAAGCTGATGGACAAGGTCCGCAAGGGCGGCGCCGGCAGCTTCGGGCCGGTGCCGATGGCGCCCACCGGCGCCGACAAGATCGCCGATGGCGACCTCAAGGCCGCGATCGAGCTGATCCTGAAGTCCTGAGCGGCGGCCGCATGCGCGCACTGATCGCAGCCGGCTGGGTGCTGGCGGCCGGCACGGCCGCCGCCCAGCCCGTGCCCGCCGCCCGCCAGCACGAGCTGGTGCGGGTGGTGCGGCAGGACTGCGGCTCCTGCCACGGCATGCGGCTGACCGGCGGCCTGGGCCCGGCGCTGACGCCCGAGGCCCTGGCCGACAAGCCCCTGGCGGCGATGGCCGCCACCATCTTCCATGGCCGGCCGGGCACGCCGATGCCCGGCTGGCGCACGATGCTCAGCGAAGCCGACGCGCAGTGGATCGCCGAGCAGCTGGCCCAGGGCTTCCCCGAGGAAGCCGGCACGCGAAAGGCCCGGCCGTGACGACCCGGCACCCCACCGATCCCCTGGACACCGCGGCGCGGCAGCGCCGCCACCTGCTGGGCGGCCTGGCGCTGGCCGGCACCCTGCCCTGGCTGCCCGGCTGCGCCGCCCTGTCGCCGACGGCGGCCGACGCACCCGCCGGCACCGGCGACCTCGGCGTCGTCGTCGAGCGCGCCCGCGGCACGCTGGCCATCGTCAACACCAGCAGCCGCAGCGTGCTGGCCGAGGTGCCCGGGCTGGGCGACCTGTCGCACGCCTCGGTGGTGTTCTCGCGCGACGGCGCCTGGGCTTATGTGTTCGGCCGCGACGGCGGGCTCAGCAAGGTCCACCTGCTCACCCGCCGGCTGGAAGCCCGCGTGATGCAGGCCGGCAACTCGATCGGCGGCGCGATCAGCGCCGACGGCACGCTGGTGGCGGCGCAGAACTACTCGCCCGGCGGCGTCAAGGTCTTCGACGCGAAGACGCTGGCGCTGGTCGCCGACATCCCGGCCTGGATCGATGCCACGCCGCAGAGCGCGGACGGACGACGGCGCTCCCGCGTCGTCGGCCTGGTCGACCTGCCCGGCCGGCGCTTCGCCTACAGCCTGTTCGACGGCGACGCGATCTGGATCAGCGACCTGTCCGACCCGGCGAACCCGCGCACCACCCAGCTGCCCGGCATCGGCCGCCAGCCCTACGACGCGCTGGTCACGCCCGACGGCCGCCACTACATCGCCGGCCTGTTCGGCGAGGACGGGCTGGCGATGGTCGACCTCTGGGCGCCGCAACCGCAAGCCCGCCGCATCCTGGCCGGCTACGGCCGCGGCCAGCAGCCGCTGCCGGTGTTCAAGATGCCGCACCTGCGCGGCTGGGCGGTGGCCGGGCGCCACGCCTACCTGCCGGCCATCGGCCGCCACGAGGTGCTGGTGGTCGACACCGGCACCTGGGAGGAGGTCGGCCGCATCCCGGTGGCCGGCCAGCCGGTGTTCGTGATGGCGCGGCCCGACGGCCGCCAGGTCTGGGTCAACTTCGCGGTGCCCGACTACCACCGCGTGCAGGTCATCGACACGCCCAGCCGCCAGGTCGTGAAGACGCTGGAGCCCGGCAAGGCCGTGCTGCACATGGAGTTCACGCCGCGCGGCGAGGCGGTGTGGATCAGCTGCCGCGACGACCACCGCGTCGTCGTCGTCGACACGCAGACCCTGGACACCGTGGCCACGCTGCCGCTGGACGCGCCCAGCGGCATCTTCTTCACCGCCCGCGCGGCGCGCCTGGGGTTCTAGGCCATGGACGCCGCCCTCGACCCGCGCCTGGCACTGCTCAACCCCTGGCAGCACGGCTTCCCGCTGTGCGCGGCGCCCTACGCCGAGATCGGCCGCGCGCTCGACTGGGACGAGGCGCTGGTGCTCGATCGCCTGCGCGCGCTGCAGGCCGAGGGCGCGCTCAGCCGCATCGGCGGCGTGTTCGCCGCGGCCAGCGGCGGCGCCGGCCTGCTGGCGGCGATGGCCGTGCCCGCCCACCGGCTGGACCCGGTGGCCGCCACCGTCTCGGCCCACCCCGCGGTCAACCACAACTACGAGCGCGAGCACGCGCTGAACCTGTGGTTCGTGGTCAACGGCCGCGACGCCGAATCGGTCGAGCGCAGCGTGGCCGCGCTGGAGCAGGCCACCGGCCTGCCCGCGCTGCGCCTGCGCATGGTGCGGCCCTACCGCATCGACCTGGGCTTCGACCTGCGGCGCGACGCCGGCAGCGGCCGCGCCGCCGGCCCGCAGCGCCGCGGCGTGCCGGTGGCCGATGCCGACCGGCCGCTGGCCGCGCTGGTGGAGGACGGCCTGCCGCTGCTGCCCCGCCCCTTCCACGCCTGGGCCGAGGCCCTGGGCCGCCCGGTCGACACCGTGCTGGCCACGCTGCAGCGCTGGCTGGACCAGGGCACGCTGCGGCGCTTCGGCGTCGTCGTGCGCCACCACGAGCTGGGCATCGCCGCCAACGCGATGGCCGTGTTCGACGTGCCCGACGCCCAGGTCGACGCCTGCGGCGCCGCGCTGGCCCGCGAGGGCGCGGTGACCCTGGCCTACCGGCGCGAGCGCGCGCCCGGCTGGCCCTACAACCTGTTCTGCATGGTGCACGGCCGCAGCCGCGCCGCGGTGCGCGCGGCGCTGGCCGAGCTGGTGCCGCGCTGCGGCCTGGCCGAGCAGCCGCAGGCCGTGCTGTTCTCGCTGCGCCGCTTCAAGCAGGAGGGCGCGCGGCGATTCCGCGACACCGGTGACAGCGGCACGCTCGGCGGCAGCGGCCACGGCGGGCCGGCCGCGTCGGCGCCCACGGAGCTGTGCGATGCACCCGTCTGACACCCGCAGCACGCCGGCGGCCGCGGCCCGGCTGGACGCCACCGACCTGCGGGTGATCGACCACCTGCACGGCGGCCTGCCACTGGTCGACCGGCCCTTCGCCGAGGTGGCCGCAGCGCTGGGCCTGGCCGAGGACGCGCTGATCGAGCGCCTGCGCCGGCTGCTGGCCCAGGGCGTGCTGAGCCGCTTCGGGCCGCTGTTCCAGATCGAGCGCGCCGGCGGCCGTTTCGTGCTGGCCGCCATCGCCGTGCCCGAGGATCGCTTCGACGCGGTGACCGCCCAGGTCAACGCCCACCCCGAGGTGGCGCACAACTACCGTCGCGAGCACCGGCTGAACATGTGGTTCGTCGTCGGCACCGAGACGCGCGCCGAGGCCGATGCGGTGCTGGCCGCGATCGCCGCCGAGACCGGGCTGGCCGTGCTGGGCTTCCCGAAGGAGCGCGAGTTCTTCGTCGAACTGCGCCTGCCGCTGACCGCCACCGCCGCCACGGCGGAGGGCGGGGCGCCCGCCGCGGCACCGCCGCCGGCCCCTGTCCCGGCCCCGGTTCGCCACGCCGGCACCGGGCACGCGCCCCTGGCGCCGCTGACCGGCTTCGACCGCGCGCTGATCACCGCCACCCAGGGCGGCCTGCCGCTGGTGCCGCGGCCCTACGAGGCGGTGGGCGCGATGCTGGGCGCCAGCGGCGAGGCCGTGCGCGCGCGCCTGGCCGAGATGCTGGACCAGGGCCTGGTGCGGCGCATCGGCGCGGTGCCCAACCACTACCGCCTGGGCTTCACCGCCAACGGCATGACGGTGTGGGACGTCGACGACGCGCTGGTCGACGCACTCGGCGAGCGCGTCGGCGCGCTGCCCGGCGTGAGCCACTGCTACCGCCGCCCGCGCCACGCGCCCGACTGGCCCTACAACCTGTTCGCGATGGTGCACGGCCGCAGCCGCGCCGAGTGTGCCCAGCAGGCCGCGGCCATCGCCGCGCTGCTGGGGCCGGCCTGCCGCGGCCACGACATCCTGTACTCCAGCGCCATCCTCAAGAAGACCGGGCTCCGGTTGAAGGACGACTGACATGTTCCGTGTCTCCCAGTACCTGCGTGACCTGGCCACCGCCGAGCGCCAGGGCGCCTGGCCCGCGGCCGCCCGCCGCGGCGCCGGCGGCGGCGGCCTGCCCGGCCCGGTGGTGATCTGGAACCTGATCCGCCGCTGCAACCTGACCTGCAAGCACTGCTACGCGCTGTCGGCCGACCACGACTACGCCGGCGAGCTGAGCCACGACGAGGTCTGCACCGTGATGGACGACCTGAAGGGCTTCCGCGTGCCGGTGCTGATCCTCAGCGGCGGCGAGCCGCTGCTGCGGCCCGACCTGTTCGCCATCGCCGACCGCGCCAAGGCCATGGGCTTCTACACCGGGCTGTCGACCAACGGCACGCTGATCGACGGTCCAACCGCCGACCGCATCGCCGCCACCGGCTTCGACTACGTGGGCATCAGCCTGGACGGCCTGGCCCCCACCCACGACCAGTTCCGCCGGCTCGAGGGCGCCTTCGACCGCAGCCTGGCCGCCATCCGCCTGCTGCACGCGCGCGGCGTCAAGGTGGGCCTGCGCTTCACGATGACGGCGTTGAACGCGCACGACCTGCCCGCGCTGCTGCAGCTGATGCGCGACGAGCAGGTCGACAAGTTCTACTTCTCGCACCTGAACTACGCCGGCCGCGGCAACATCCACCGCGCCAAGGACGCGCAGTTCGCCGCCACCCGCGAGGCGCTGGACTTGCTGTTCGACCGCGCGTGGGAGGCAGCGCAGGCGGGCCGCGACGAGGAGTACGTGACCGGCAACAACGACGCCGACGGCCCCTGGCTGCTGCACTGGCTGGCCCGCCGCCGGCCCGATCTGCACGCCCGCTTTGCCGACGCACTGCGCGCCCGCCTGGTGGCCTGGGGCGGCAATTCTTCCGGCGTCAATGTCGCCAACATCGACAACCTCGGCAACGTCCACCCGGACACCATGTGGTGGCACCACACGCTGGGCAATGTGCGCGCGCGGCCGTTCTCGGCGATCTGGCCCGACACCTCGGACCCGCTGATGGCCGGGCTGAAGGCCTCGCCGCGGCCGGTGCAGGGCCGCTGCGCCGCCTGCGCGCACCGCGACATCTGCGGCGGCAACACCCGCGTGCGGGCCCAGCAGGTCACCGGCAACGCCTGGGCCGAGGACCCGGGCTGCTACCTGGACGACGACGAGATCGGCCTCGACGCCGCGGGGGCCGAGCGCGTCGCCGTGACGCCCTTCAGCGGCCGCAAGCCGGTGCCGGTGGCCGTCGTCGCGGGCTGAGCCCGGCCGCCCGGCACGGGCCCGGAAGCTGGACGAGATCAAGGAAAGCCCGCCCGCCGGCCCCTAGAGTGGCTTGACATCGATCAGCCACGAGGACCCCGCGATGCGCCGCATTGCCCGCGCCTGGCTGGCCGCCGGCCTGCTGGCCGCGGCCGCCGGCAGCCACGCCGCCGACCCGGCCGCGCTCTACCAGCAGCACTGCGCCAGCTGCCACGGCGCCCAGCGCACCGGGCTGATGGGCCCGGCCCTGCTGCCCGAAAGCCTGGAGCGCCTGCGCCCGGCCGAGGCCCTGAAGACCATCACCCAGGGCCGCGTGGCCACGCAGATGCCCGGCTTCGCCGAGCAGCTGGCCGCCGAGGACCTGGCGGCACTGGCCCAATGGGTCTACACCCCGGTCCACCCGGCGCCGCGCTGGTCCGAGGACGACATCCGCGGCTCGCGCAGCGTGCTGGCCGACGCCGCCAGGCTGCCGGCCAAGCCGGTCTGGGCGGCCGACCCGATGAACCTGTTCGTCGTCGTCGAGGGCGGTGACCACCATGTCTCGCTGGTCGACGGCGACAAGTTCGAGGTCATCCACCGCTTCGCCAGCCGCTACGCGCTGCACGGCGGCCCGAAGTTCACGCCGGACGGGCGCTTCGTCTTCTTCGGCTCCCGCGACGGCTGGATCAGCAAGTACGACCTGTGGAACCTGCAGCTGGTGGCCGAGGTGCGCGCCGGGCTGAACATGCGCAACGTCGCGGTCAGCGGCGACGGCCAGTGGGTGATGGCGGCCAACTACCTGCCGCACACCCTGGCGCTGTTCGACGCCGACCTGAAGCTGGTGAAGACCTACGCCGCGGCGACGCTGGACGGCAAAGCCAGCTCGCGCGTCTCGGCGGTCTACGACGCGGCGCCGCGCAAGAGCTTCGTCGTCGCGCTGAAGGACATCCCCGAGCTCTGGGAGATCCCCTACGACCCGAAGGCCGAGCCGATCTTCGACGGCTACGTGCACGACTACAAGATGGGCGAAGGCATCTCCAAGCCCGGCTTCCTGGGCGTGCGCCGCACCCTGCTGGACGAGCCGCTGGACGACTTCTTCTTCGACCAGCCCTACCGCCACGCGCTGGGCGCCACCCGGCCCAAGGCCGACGGCCAGCCCAGCGCGCAGGTGGTGAACCTGGACATCCGCAAGAAGATCGCCGAGTTGCCGATCGCCGGCATGCCGCACCTGGGCTCGGGCATCACCTTCGACTTCGAGGGCCGCCGGGTGCTGGCCAGCCCCAACCTGAAGGGCAAGGCCATCGACGTGATCGACATGACGACCTGGAAGCCGCTGCGCACCATCCCGGTGCCCGGGCCCGGTTTCTTCATGCGCAGCCACGAGGCCACGCGCTACGCCTGGACCGACTCGATGATGAGCCCGACGGCCAAGGACACGCTGACCCTGATCGACAAGACCACGCTGCAGCCCGCCGCCAGCGTGCGCGAGCCGGGCAAGACCCTGGCCCACATCGAGTTCACCAAGGACGGCCGCTACGCGCTGGCCAGCGTCTGGGAGCAGGACGGCGCGCTGATCGTCTACGACGCCCGCACGCTCAAGGAGGTCAAGCGCCTGCCGATGCGCAAGCCGGTGGGCAAGTACAACGTCTGGAACAAGATCACCCGCTCGGAGGGCACCTCGCACTGAGGCGGCCGGCGGCGCTGGCGCAGGGCGTGCAGGGTTGCCGGCCGGCGTTTAGCACTCGACATCCAGGAGTGCTAATATTTTCGGAACCAACGCTGCAGGCCGCAGTCAGAACCGACCATGAACCTGAGCCCCTCGTCGTCCACCGCGCTGTCCCTCCGTGACCCCTGGGCCCTGGTGCCCTCGCTGGGCAACCTGGACGCCTACATCTCGGCGGTGAACCAGCTGCCGATGCTGACGCAGGAAGAGGAAACCCGCTTCGCCCGCCGCCTGCGCGACCACGGCGACGTGGAGGCCGCCGGCCGGCTGGTGCTGTCGCACCTGCGCCTGGTGGTGTCGGTGTCGCGCCAGTACCTGGGCTACGGCCTGCCGCAGGGCGACCTGATCCAGGAAGGCAACGTCGGCCTGATGAAGGCCGTCAAGCGCTTCGACCCGGACCAGGGCGTGCGCCTGGTCAGCTACGCGCTGCACTGGATCAAGGCCGAGATCCACGAGTACATCCTGAAGAACTGGCGCATGGTCAAGGTGGCCACCACCAAGGCCCAGCGCAAGCTGTTCTTCAACCTGCGTTCGCTCAAGCAGAGCCTGAAGGCCGAGGCCGGCGACGGCGAGGTGCACCGCAACACCCTGTCGGTGGCCGAGATCGAGCAGATGGCCCAGCAGCTCAATGTCAAGCCGGCCGAGGTCATCGAGATGGAGACCCGGCTGTCCGGCGGCGACGTGGCCCTGGAGCCGCAGACCGACGACGGCGAGGAGAGCTACGCCCCGATCGCCTACCTGGCCGACGAGAGCAGCGAGCCCACCCGCGTGCTGGAGTCGCGCCGCCGCGACGCGCTGGCCGGCCCCGGCCTGAGCCAGGCGCTGGAGGTGCTGGACGCGCGCAGCCGCCGCATCGTCGAGGAGCGCTGGCTGAAGGTCAACGACGACGCCAGCGGCGGCATGACGCTGCACGAGCTGGCCGCCGAGTACGGCGTCAGTGCCGAGCGCATCCGCCAGATCGAGGTGGCGGCAATGAAGAAGATGCGCAAGGCGCTGGAAGCCAGCGCCGCCTGAGCCCGGGGCGCTGGCGCGCCCTGCCCCGCCCCGACGCCCGGCCTGCCCGGGCGTCGCCGTTTCCGCCCGCCGCGCCGGCCGCTCAGCGGCGGCGGGCGCGGGCCAGCAGGCCCAGGCCGGCCAGGCCGGCGGCCAGCAGGGCCGCGGGCGTCGGCTCGGGCACCGGCGCGAGGGTGATGTCGTCCAGGCCCACGGTCTCGGACACGCCGTTGTGGAACTCGCCCTTGATCGCCAGCCCGGTCAGCGCGCCCAGCACGGTCGGCAGGTCGGCACCCCAGACCGCCACCGTCAGCGGCACGGTGTAGCGGTGCCACTGGCCGTCGTTGGGCGGCAGGTTGTCGGCGATGGTGTCCTGGACCAGGGTCAGCCCGGCGCCGCGCAGCGTGACCTGGCCGAAGCCCGACCAGTCCGGCGCCTCGTGGCTGAGGTTGAGCGCGTCGAAGGCCAGCGTGCCGCCCAGCCAGGCGCTGCGGTCGCCCGCCAGCGCCGCCGGCGCGACGGCGAGGAAATCGCCGCCGGTGGTGTCGGTGATGGCGAGGAAGCCGCCGCCGTTGCCGCCGCTGGCCTGGAAGGCCGGCGCGCCGCCGTCGAACACCGTCCAGCCCTGGTCGTCGCTGTCGAAGCTGTAGACCAGCGGGCCTGCGGCCTGGGCGGGCAGCGCAGCGGCGGCCAGGGCCAGCGCGGTGGCGGCCAGACGCAGGTGCTGGGGCAGGGACGGGTGCATGGGAATCTCCGTGGCGAAACAGGCCCGCACCGTAGCCGATCGGGCCTGCGGGGGCGATCCCGCGCTTGAGGTCAGGCGCCGGACAGCAGGATCTTCAGGTCGTCGGCCAGTGCCTTGGCGCCGCTGCCGTAGCGGGTGAACAGCCGCACCCGGCCCTGGGCATCGAAGACATAGGACCCGGCGGTGTGGTCCATGGTGTAGCTGGTCTCGGTCTTGCCCGGCACCTTGTTGTAGAAGACCTTGAACTCCTTGGCCGCGGCCCGGGTCTCGTCGGCGTTGCCGCGCAGGCCGATGATGTCCGGCCCGAAGTTGGCGGCATAGGCCTTCAGCAGCTCGGCGGTGTCGCGCTCGGGGTCGATGGTGACGAACAGGCCGACCACGCGCGCGCCATCGGCACCCAGGCTGCGCTTGACCTCGGCCAGCTCGGCCATCGTCGTCGGGCAGACGTCCGGGCACTGGGTGTAGCCGAAGAAGACCACGACGACCTTGCCCTTGAACTCGTCGAGCGTGCGCCGGCGGCCCTCGGGGTCGGTCAGCGCCAGCGTGCGGGCGTACTCGGCGCCGGTGATGTCCACGGCCTTGAACGCCGGCCGGCCGCCACCGCCGGGCTGCAGCTTGTCGCAGCCGGCCAGCGCCAGCGCGGCGGCCGCGGCCGCGGTGAACATCAGGCGGCGGCGGAAGGGGGCGCTCAGAGCCATGGCATCAGGTAGTGGTCCAGCAGCAGCGCGGCGAACAGCAGCGACAGGTGCAGGATGGAGAAGCGGAAGGTCTTGCGGGCCAGCGCGTCGCTGTAGTGGCGCCACAGCTGCCAGCCGTAGGCGATGAACCAGGCGCCCAGCACCACGGCGCTGGCCAGGTACAGCCAGCCGCTCATGCCGATGGCGAAGGGCAGCAGCGTCGCGGCGAACAGCACCACGGTGTAGAGCAGCACGTTCAGGCGGGTGAAATCCGAGCCGTGGGTCACCGGCAGCATCGGCAGGCCCGAACGGCGGTAGTCCTCGACCCGGTACAGCGCCAGCGCCCAGAAGTGCGGCGGCGTCCACAGGAAGATGATCAGCACCATCGCGATCGCCTCGGGGCCGACGTCGTTGCGCATCGCCGCCCAGCCCAGCAGCGGCGGCATCGCGCCGGACGCGCCACCGATGACGATGTTCTGCGGCGTCATCGGCTTGAGCACGACGGTGTAGACGATGGCGTAGCCGACGAAGGTGGCGAAGGTCAGCCACATCGTCAGCGGGTTGACCCAGACGTACAGCAGCAGGCTGCCGGCCGCACACAGCACCGCCGAGAACAGCAGCGACTGCGTGTTGCTCAGCTCGCCCTTGGCGGTGGGCCGCCAGGCGGTGCGGGCCATCTTGCGGTCGATGGCCTGCTCGACCAGGCAGTTGAACGCCGCCGCGGCACTGGCCACCAGCCAGATGCCCAGCGCCGCCGGCACCGCCAGCGACAGCCGCGGCCAGCCGGGCTCGGCCAGCAGCATGCCGATGACCGCGCAGAACACGATCAGCTGCACCACGCGCGGCTTGGTCAGCGCGAGGTACTGGCGCCAGCGGCTGGGCACCGGGGCGGCGGAAGTGATCGAGGCGGTCATCGGTGCGCCGAATTCTAGGCAGTGTGGGCGCCGGGACCGGCGCGGGAGATGCGGGGGCCGCGGCCGGCAGCGGCCGAGGCGTGCAGGCGTGCGCCGGCGCGCGCGCGGGCCCACAGCGAGGTCAGCAGCGCCACCAGCGCCGCGGCGCCCGCGCTGTGGGCCAGCGCGGCGGCGATGGGCCAGTCCAGCACCACGTTGGACAGGCCGCTGGCGGCCTGCCACAGCAGCAGCGCGAGCAGCCAGCGGGCGGGCGCGCGGCCGGCGGGCGTGCGCCACAGCGCCATGGCCAGCGCCGCCAGCGCGCCCAGTGCCACCAGCGCCAGCAGGCGATGCACCATGTGGATCGCCACCAGGGCGTCGAAGGGCAGGTAGCCGCCATGGCCGGCGCGGCCGAGCTCGCGCAGCAGGGTGAAGCCGTGGCCGAAGTCCATCGCCGGCCACCACTGGCCGTTGCAGTCCGGGAAGCCCTGGCAGGCCAGCACGGCGTAGTTGGTGCTGACCCAGCCGCCCGCGGCGATCTGCAGGCCGACCACCGCCAGCACCGCCGCCACCGCAGCCGGGCGTACGCCCAGGCCGCCCAGCGGCCGGCGGCGGAAGGACTCGTGCTGCAGCACCAGCAGCGCCAGCAGCACCATCGCGCCGAGCAGGTGCAGCGTGACGACGGCCGGATAGAGCTTGAGCGTGACGGTGTACTTGCCGAACAGGCCCTGCACCAGCACCCAGGCCAGGGTGGCCGTGGCCCACCAGGGCGAGTGCGGCAGCGTGCGCCGGGCGCGCCAGGCGATCACCGCGGCCACCAGGATCAGCAGGCCCACCGTCATCGCCAGGTAGCGGTGCAGCATCTCGATCCAGGCCTTGGCCACCGTCACCGGCCCGGTGGGCAGGGCGGATTGCGCGGCGTGGATCTCGGCGCGCGCGCCCAGCGGGCTGGCCTCGCCGTAGCAGCCCGGCCAGTCGGGGCAGCCCAGGCCCGAGTCGGTCAGCCGCGTGAAGGCGCCGAAGACGATCAGGTCGAACGTGAGGAACAGCGTCAGCGCCGTCAGCGCCGCCAGCCGGGCCTGGACGCCGGCGCCGCGCTGGCGCAGCCACCACCAGCCCAGCGGCAGCAGCGCCAGCGCGCCGGCCAGCAGCGCGAGCCTGGCCAGCGGCGAGAAGTCGACCAGCGGCGTGGTGGGCATGGGGCGGTGCGGCGCTCGGGCCTCAGGGCCGGGCGGCGGACGCTGCCGCTGCGGCGGGCGCGGCCTCGATCAGGGCCTGGCGGCCGGCGCGGTCCCAGCCGGCCGAGCCGCGCAGCAGCTTGTCGATGTCGCGCTTGAGCTTGGAGGGGTCGGCGCCGGCCGGCGCGCGCATCATCCAGTCGCCCTGGGGATCGACGATGTAGAGGTGGTCCTCCAGCGCCTGGCCCGGCGCCGGCTGCAGCCAGGCCGCGACCTGGGCGCGGGGCAGGCGCACGATGTTCATGCCCGGCGTGGCCTGCAGCGCGGCCAGCAGCGCCGGCGGGATGGGCGCGTCGTCGACGACCAGCCAGAGCTTGTCGATGCGCTCGCGCTCCTTGCCGGTCATCTCGCGCAGCTGGCGCTGCATGTACAGCAGCTGCTCGCAGGCGCTGTCCTGGCCGCAGGCGCCGCCGTGCACCACCACCAGCAACCACTGGCCGGCCAGCGCCCGCAGCGGCTGGGGCCGGCCGTCCAGGGTCTGCGCCTGCACCGCCGGCGCCGGCCGCACCGGCTGGATCAGCGTGCTGTAGGCGGTGGCGCCGCCGGTGGGGCGGGCGAAGTAGTACATGTAGTAGCTGGCGACCACCGGCGCCGCGCACACCGCCAGCACGCCCAGCATCTTCCAGCGGCCCAGGCTGCGCTGGCGCGTCAGCGCAGCGGCAGGCTGCGGCAGGCTGTGCACGGTCAGGCCCAGCGGTTCAGAGGGTTCGGCCATTCGGGGAGCGGGCTTGTCGCCAGGGTCGGAGGAGTTGGAACCAGCCGGTCAGGCCGGCAATCAGCGCGGCCAGCGCAAACCACTGGAAGGCGTAGCCATGGTGCTTGCCCACGTCCAGCGCCGGCATGGGCCATTGCCGCAGGAGGCCGTCGTCGGGCAGCGGGCGGGCGTCCTCGGCCGCCGGCCGTGACGGGCCGGTCTGCTGCAGCGACAGCGGCCGCAGCCGCAGCCCGAGCTCGGCAGCGAAGGCCACCGGGTCCAGATTCTGCCGGATCGGCCCGGGCCGCTGCGCCTCGGGGTCGGCGCCGAGCTCGAGCAGACGCGATGGCGGCGGCGCCAGGCGGCCGGGCACCAGCACCTCGCCGTCGGGCGTGGCCAGGGGCGGCAGGCGGCTGCGGTCCTGGAAGTCGCGGGGAGCCCAGCCGCGCTGCACCAGCACCGCGTCGCCGTCGGGCAGCAGCAGCGGCGTCACGACGACGAAGCCCTGGCGCCCGGCCATCGGCCGGTTGTCCAGGTAGACGGTGTGCCGGCCCAGCCAGCGGCCGCGCAGGGTGCTGCGCCGGTGCACCTGGCCGGCCGCCGCGTCGGGCAGGTCGGCCAGCTGGGAGGCGGGCAGCGGGGGCGCGTCGGCCCGCTGCTGCATCGCGGCCTGCAGCGCCAGCTTCTGATCGGCCCGGTCGAGCTGCCACCAGCCCAGCCGCGCGCACAGGGCGGTCGCGGCCAGCGCCGCGGCCCAGACCACGGCGCGGCGGGCCCGGTTGTTCAGCGGGCGCACGGCGGCCACCGATAATCCCCGGCCATGAAAACGCTGATCGTCATCGTCCTCATCGCCGTGCTGGCCGCACTGGCCGGCGCCGGGCTGTTCATGCTGCGCAAGCGCCCGGCCGACGACGACCAGGCCCCCGACACGCGCATGGCGCGCGCGCTGGCGCTGCGCATCGGGCTGTCGATCGGCCTGTTCCTGTTCATCCTGCTGGGGTGGTGGCTGGGCTGGATCCAGCCGGGGGGCCTGCCGACCGGACGCTGAGCGCGGCCGCAGCGCCCGGCGGGGGTCAGAAACGACAAGACGCCGCGCGCGGCGGCGTCTCGGGGTGGGGGGCGAGGGTCAGAGCCAGTAGACCAGGAAGTACAGGCCCAGCCAGACCACGTCGACGAAGTGCCAGTACCAGGCCGCGCCTTCGAAGCCGAAGTGGCGCTTGGGCGTGAAGTGGCCCTTCTGCAGGCGCAGCGTGATGAACAGCAGCATCAGCATGCCGACGAACACGTGGAAGCCGTGGAAGCCGGTGAGCATGAAGAAGGTCGAGCCGAAAATGCCCGAGCTGAGCTTGAGGTTCAGGTCACGGTAAGCGTGGATGTACTCGTAGGCCTGGAAACCCAGGAAGGTCACGCCCAGCGCCACGGTGATCCACATCCAGCTGATGGTCTTGGCGCGCTGGCCGGCGATCAGCGCGTGGTGCGCGATGGTCAGCGTCAGGCCCGAGGTCAGCAGGATGGCGGTGTTGATGGTCGGGATCGGCCAGGGGCCCATCGTCGAGAAGGGCTCGACCGTGCCTGCCGGCGACGCGGTGACGCCACCGCCCGCGCTGGGCCAGATCGCCTTGAAGTCGGGCCACAGCAGCTGGTGCTCCAGGTTGCCCAGCATCGGCAGCGCGTGGGCACGGGCCCAGTACAGCGCGCCGAAGAAGGCGGCGAAGAACATCACCTCCGAGAAGATGAACCAGCTCATGCTCCAGCGGAAGGAGACGTCGATGCGCTCGGAGTACAGGCCGCCCTCGCTCTCGCCGATCGCGTCCTTGAACCACACGAACAGGGTGCGGGCCCAGATCAGCAGGCCCAGCAGCAGGGCATAGGCGCCCCAGCCGGCCCCGTTGATCCACTGGCCGGCGCCCAGGATCACGAAGAACAGCCCGAACGCCGCCATCGCCGGGTGGCTGGACGGGCTGGGCACGAAGTAGTAAGGGGTGACCCCTTGGGGCGTCGCTGCGGACATCTTGTGTGTTCTCCTCGAAACCTCTTGAACTGGATGGGGCGCGCCGGAGGCGGACGGTTCAGGCGGCCACGCCGCTGCCGACCACCCAGCGCACCAGCAGGACCAGCGCGACGACGAACAGCGCCGCGCCGGCGATGCCGGCGATGATCACGTGCACCGGGTTGAGCTTGGCCACGTCCTGGGCATAGTCGGCCGATCGCCGCACGCCGAAGAAGGACCAAGCCACCGCCCGCACCGTCTGCAGAAAGGCGCCCTTGCGCGCCGCGGCCTGCTTCAGCTCGTCGCTCACGTGCGCGGCTCCCCGGCGGTGGCGGCGCCGCCGCGCTGGCCGACCACCTTGCCCGCCACCTCGAAGAAGGTGTAGGACAGCGTGATCGTGGTGACGTCGCGCGGCAGCTTGGGGTCGACGTAGAACACCACCGGCCACGACTTGCGCTCGCCCGGCTTGAGCGTGTACTCGTTGAAGCAGAAGCACTCGAGCTTGTTGAAGTGCGCGCTGGCCTGCATCGGCGCATAGCTGGGGATGGCCTGCGCGGCCATCGTGCGGCCCTGCGCGTTCTCGAACTCGTAGACCACGGTGGCCAGCTCGCCCGGGTGCACCTGCATCGACGCGACCGCCGGCTTGAAGCGCCAGGGTCCGCGCGCGTTGGCGTCGAACTCGATCGTCACCTTGCGCGTGGTGTCGATCTGGGTGTTGGTCTTGCGCGCCGCGTTGGCCGACAGTCCGCTCGAGGTGACGCGCTCGCTGACCGAGAGCACGTTGATGCCCAGCGCGTCGCAGATCGTGCGGTACATCGGCACCAGGGCGTAGCCGAAGCCGAACATGGCCAGGGCGATGACCAACAGCTTGCCCAGCATGCGACGGTTGTCGCGGTGCAGGCGGCCGAGCATCGAGGACAGGACCATGGTCGGGCGGGCGATCAACGGCCGAGCAGGACGATCTTGGCGACGAAGCCGATGAAGAACGCCGCCGCGACCGAGGCCAGGATCAGCGCGAGCTTCAGGTTGGACTTGGACGAAGGCTGGGACATGGCGGCGGTGCGCTGCAGGCCGGTGCGGGAATCAGCCAACCACCTTGGTGGCGGTGGCGTCGAGCTTGGGCGGGTTCTCGAAGGTGTGGAACGGCGCCGGCGACGGCACTTCCCATTCCAGGCCTTCGGCCCCTTCCCAGGGCTTCTGCGGCGCCTTCGGGCCCTGGCCGCGCATCATCGGAACGACGACGAACAGGAAGAAGTACACCTGCATCAGGCCGAAGCCGAAGGCGCCCACCGAGGCGATGGCGTTGAAGTCGGCGAACTGCATCGGGTAGTCGGCGTAGCGGCGGGGCATGCCGGCCAGACCCAGGAAGTGCATCGGGAAGAAGGTGACGTTGAAAAAGATCAGCGAGCCCCAGAAGTGGATCTTGCCGCGGGTCTCCGAATACATCACGCCGGTCCACTTCGGACCCCAGTAGTAGACGCCGGCGAACAGCGCGTACAGCGAGCCGGCGACCAGCACGTAGTGGAAGTGGGCCACCACGTAGTAGGTGTCCTGGATCTGCATGTCGATCGGCGCCATCGCGCAGATCAGGCCGGTGAAGCCGCCGATGGTGAACACGAAGATGAAGCCCACGGCCCACAGCATCGGGGTCTCGAAGGTCATCGAGCCGCGCCACATCGTGGCGATCCAGTTGAAGATCTTCACGCCGGTGGGCACCGCGATCAGCATGGTCGCGTACATGAAGAACAGCTGGCCGGTCACCGGCATGCCGGTGGCGTACATGTGGTGCGCCCAGACGATGAACGACAGGATCGCGATCGAGGCCGTGGCGTAGACCATCGAGGTGTAGCCGAACAGCTTCTTGCGCGCGAAGGCCGGCACGATGGCGCTGACAATGCCGAAGGCCGGCAGGATCATGATGTAGACCTCGGGGTGCCCGAAGAACCAGAAGATGTGCTGGTACATGATCGGGTCGCCACCGCCGGCCGGGGTGAAGAAGCTGGTGCCGAAGTGGCGGTCGGTCAGCGTCATCGTGATGGCGCCGGCCAGCACCGGCATCACCGCGATCAGCAGGTAGGCGGTGATCAGCCAGGTCCAGGCGAACAGCGGCATCTTCATCAGCGTCATGCCCGGCGCGCGCATGTTCAGGATCGTGACGATGATGTTGATCGAGCCCATGATCGACGAGGCGCCGAGGATGTGCATCGCGAAGATGCCGGCGTCCATCGACGGGCCCATCTGCAGCGTCAGCGGCGCGTACAGCGTCCAGCCGGCCGCCGGGGCGCCGCCGGGCATGAAGAACGAGCCCGCCAGCATGATGGCCGCCGGGATCATCAGCCAGAAGCTGAAGTTGTTCATCCGCGCGAAGGCCATGTCACTGGCGCCGATCTGCAGCGGGATCATCCAGTTCGCGAAGCCGACGAAGGCCGGCATGATCGCGCCGAACACCATGATCAGCCCGTGCATCGTGGTGAACGAGTTGAACAGCTCGGGGTTGAAGTACTGCAGGCCCGGCTGGAACAGCTCGGCGCGGATGCACAGCGCCAGGATGCCGCCGATCATCAGCATGGTGAACGAGAACAACAGGTACATCGTGCCGATGTCCTTGTGGTTCGTCGCGAAGACCCAGCGGCGCCAGCCGTGCAGCGGGCCGTGGTCGTGGTGGTCGTCGTGGGCCTGGCCGTGGGAGCCGGGATGGAGGACTGCGCTCATGGGGCGGTGCCTTTCAGCGGTCTGTTCTGGCGATGCGTGGTCGGTTCAGGTCACTTGCGCGCGGCCAGCACTTCGGCCGGCTGCACGATCTGACCGGTCTTGTTGGACCAGGCGTTCTTGGTGTAGGTGATGACCGCGGCGAGCTCGGTGTCGGAGAGGGACTTCCAGGCCGGCATCGCACCGTTGTTCTGGCCGTTCAGCAGCACCGCGATCTGCTTGCCCTTGTCGGCGTCGGTGACCACCGCCGAACCGTCGACCGGCTTGATCGGGCCGGCGCCCTTGCCGTCCGGGCGGTGGCAGACGGCGCAGTTGGCGTTGTAGACCTTCTCACCGCGGGCCTGCAGGTCGGCCAGCGTCCAGACCTTGCTCGGGTCGTCGGCCTTGGCCGCCATCTCCTTCTTCTTGGCCGCCACCCACTTGCTGTAGTCCTCGGCGGACAGCACCTTGACGTGGATGGGCATGTAGGCGTGCTCCTTGCCGCACAGCTCCACGCACTGGCCGTAGAAGTCGCCGGTCTTCTCGGCGCGGAACCAGGTGTCGCGCACGAAGCCGGGGATGGCGTCCTGCTTGACCGCGAAGGCCGGAACCATCCACGAATGGATCACGTCGTTGGCGGTGGTGATGATGCGGATCTTCTTGCCCACCGGCACCACCAGCGGGTTGTCGACCTTCAGCAGGTAGTCGTCGCCAGCCGGCTTGCCGGCGTCCGACAGCATGCGCTGGTTCACGTCCAGGGTCGACAGGAAGGCGATGCCCTCGCCCTCGCCCTTCAGGTAGTCGTAGCCCCACTTCCACTGGTAGCCGGTGGTCTTGATGGTGAGGTCGGCATTGGTCGTGTCCTTCATCGCCACCACGGTCTTGGTGGCCATCAGGCCCATGACCACGACGATCAGAAAGGGCACCACGGTCCAGGCGATCTCCACCGCCACGCTCTCGTGGAAGTTGGCCGGCTTGTGGCCGACCGACTTGCGATGCTTGATGATGGAATAGAACATCACGCCGAAGACGGCGATGAAGATCACCAGGCAGACGACCAGCATGAAGTAGTGCAGGCCCTGCACATCGGCAGCGATCTTGGTGATCGGCGGATGCAGGTCGAGCTGGTTCTTCGCCGGGCCGCCGGGCAGGTCACCCACCGCCAGCGCCGACTGCGCCACCAGGCTGGCGCCCAGCGCCGCCAGGCCTTGGCCGATCCGAGACATCCGCATTTTCGTTGTCGTCCTCATTTTGATGCTTCAAGTTCGTGATCCACAAAGCGGTCGCCGGCGCTGCGCGCCAGCCGCAGCGCGCGGCGCAGTTCCTGCGCCAGCGCCACGCGCAGCTCGGGGCGCACATGGCGCCCCACCCGGACACTGCGCCCCTCGCCCGACAGCTCGACCAGCGAGCCGTCGTCGCACAGGGGCTCCACGCGGACCCATTCGGTGCGGAACGAGGCACGGGCCACGGCGGACCCGCAGTGCTGCTCGATCGCGAGCTCGCGGCCGGACAGCGTGATCAGTTCGTGGTCGCCGGCGTGCCGCACGACCAGCGCCAGCAGGCCCAGCCCGGCCAGCCCGGCCAGCGCCGCCGCCAGGGCGCTGCCCTGCAGCCACAGGCCGGCAACCGCGAGCGCCAGCGCCAGCCCGCACCAGGACACCGGCAGCGCGCCCGCGCGCCGCGGCGCAGCCGCCCCGCGGCGACGCATTTCGAAGCGCCAGCCACCCGGCGGCGCCAGCTCACGCGCGAACTGCCAGCCGGCATCGTGCCGTGCGACGGCAGACGCGGTCCAGGGGTTGGCAGACAGGGTGGCGGGCATCGGGACTCGAAAACGCGGTATGCGGGCTATCGGGCATGGTAGAGCCCTGGCAGGATTTCTGACACAGGGCAATGACTGAGGCAGAAACCGCCAAATCGAACGCAGCGCATGCGTTAGATCAATGAAAAATTCTAATGGTGGTGCTAGGGATGCACCTGTCACTTAGGGGCCAGCCCCCTTCCCGGCCCGGATCGGCCGCGCAACGCCCTGCGGCGCCCGGCGACGGGGTTCAATCGCCGCTGCGGCGGCCGCGGCCGGGCAGCTGCTCGCGCAGGGCGGCCAGCGAGACCACCGCCTCGCCCCGCGGCAGGCGCGGCGCCGGCCGGTAGGCATGACCGTAGACCACCTCGAAGCTCAGCACGATGCGCCCCTCGGCGTCGGCACGCCGGCGCAGGGCCTGCAGCAGGCGCTCGCGCCAGCGCGGCGTGCGCAGCCCGGCAAAGCGGTCACCACCCAGGTGGCCGCCGAGTCCGCGCAGCTCTTCGACCAGGGCCTCCGGCGAGGACCAGGTCAGCCGCAGCACCTCCTGGTCCATCACCGGGTCGGCGAAGCCGCCGTGCACCAGCAGGTCGCCCAGGTCGTGCATGTCGATGAACGGCGGGTGCGGCGCCCCCCAGCCGGCCTCGGCGTACAGCGCGCGCAGCTCGCGCAGCGTGTCCGGACCGAAGGTCGAGAACATCAGCAGGCCGTCGACCGCCAGCGCGCGGTGCCAGGCCGCGAACACCGCCGCCGGGTCGGCGCACAGGTGCAGCACCAGGTTGGCCCACAGCATCTGCGCCTGGCCGGCCGGCACCGCGTCCTCGCGCCACACCGGCTGCGCGGCGGCCTGGCGGCGGCGCCCCCAGGCCCACCACGGCGCCTGCAGGGCCTGCCGGCTGCGCGCGGCCAGCGCATCGGTCGGTTCGGCGACGCTGCGCTGGGCCTCGGGCCAGACCGCCTGCACCGCCGCCGCGCCGGCACCGGTGAAGCCCCACCAGTCCAGCCACTGCGCAGCGGGCTGCTTGATCACCACCAGGCGCTCGGCCATGCGGCGCGCCACCTCCTGGTGCAGCCAGGCCGGCGACTCGGCGCGGGCCAGCCGGGCCAGCAGGCGCTGGCGGGCGCGCTCGTCGACGGCAGGGGGCGGCGCGGCGGGCTCGGGCGGCATGGGCGGGCAGTATATTGAGCCGATGGCCACCAGCACGGCGCAGGGCTTGTCCGCCGGACGCCGGGCATGGCCCGCACCCTGCCCGCTGTGCGGCGGCTGGACGCGCGGCCGGCTGTGCGCGGACTGCTGCACCCGCTTCGTCGACACCCAGCCCTCGCGCTGCCCGCGCTGCGCGCTGCCGATGGCCGGCGGCCGGGTCTGCGGCGCCTGCCTGCAGGCACCACCGCCGCAGCAGGCCAGCGTCGCCGCAGTCGACTATGGCTTCCCCTGGGACCGGCTGGTCGCCCGCTTCAAGTTCCAGGACCAGCCCGAACTCGCCGGCCTGCTGGCCGCCCTGCTCGACGCCGCGGTGCGCCGCGCCGGCCTGCCGCCACCGCACTGGGTGCTGCCGGTGCCGCTGGGCCCGGTGCGGCTGGCCGAGCGCGGCTACAACCAGGCCTGGGAGCTGGCGCGCCGCGTCGCCCGGCGGCAGCGCCTGGCCGCCCTGGCCACCGGCCTGCAGCGGCTGCGCGACGACGCCCACCAGGTCGGCCTGACGCGCGCCGCCCGCGAGCGCAACCTGCGCGACGCGCTGTGGGTGCCGCCCGAGGCCGCTGCCCGGCTGGCCGGGCAGCGGGTGGCCCTGGTCGACGACGTGATGACCACCGGCGCGACCGCCGCCGCGGCCACCCGCGCGCTGCTGGCCGCCGGCGCTGCCGACGTGCAGGTCTGGGTGCTGGCGCGCACGCCGGCACCGGGCGACTGAAGCCGCCGGCCCCGCGGCGACAATCCCGCCGCCATGTTCCACATCGTGCTCGTCCACCCCGAGATCCCGCCCAACACCGGCAACGTGATCCGCCTGGCCGCCAACACCGGCTGCACCCTGCACCTGGTCGAGCCGCTGGGCTTCTCGATGGACGACAAGCTGCTGCGCCGCGCCGGGCTGGACTACCACGAGACCGCCAGCGTGCAGCGCCATGCCGACTGGGCGGCGCTGGCCGCGGTGCAGGCGGCCGCCGGCGGCCGGATGTTCGCCTTCACCAGCCGCGGCGCGCGGCCCTTCGCCGATGTCGCCTGGCAGCCCGGCGACTGGCTGGTCTTCGGCTGCGAGACGGCGGGCCTGCCGGCCGCGGTGCGCGAGGGCTTCGACACCGACCACCGCGTGCGCCTGCCGATGCGCGCCGGCCAGCGCAGCCTGAACCTGAGCAACGCCGTGGCGGTGGCGGTGTTCGAGGCCTGGCGCCAGAACGGCTACGCCGGCGGTGGTTGATGCCGCGATGGCGGCCGCAAACCGCCGTCAGTGCCTGAAGCTCAGCCCTCGGCCTTGGCCTCGCGCGCCATCAGCGCGCGCAGCGCCTGCGCCGGCGTGGCCTGGCCCTGCAGCACCGCGACCACCGCGTCGGTGATCGGCATCTCGACGCCGGCGCCGCGGGCGCGCACCTGCAGCGTGGCCGCGGTGTAGACGCCCTCGGCGACATGGCCCAGCCGCGCCAGGATGTCGGGCAGGGCCAGGCCCTGGGCCAGCAGCAGGCCGACCTGGCGGTTGCGCGACAGGTCGCCGGTGGCGGTGAGCACCAGGTCGCCCAGGCCCGACAGGCCCATGAAGGTCTCGGCCCGCGCGCCCAGCGCCAGGCCCAGCCGGGTCATCTCGGCCAGGCCGCGGGTGATCAGCGCGGCGCGCGCGTTCAGGCCCAGTTGCAGGCCGTCGGCGATGCCGGTGGCGATCGCCATCACGTTCTTCACCGCGCCGCCCACCTCCACGCCCACCGGGTCGCTGCTGGTGTAGACGCGCAGGCTGTCGCTGTGGAAGGCGTCCACCGCCATCGCGCACAGCGCCTCGTCGGTGCTGGCGGCCACCAGCGCGGTGGGCTGGCCGCGCGCCACCTCCTGCGCGAAGCTGGGGCCCGACAGCACGCCGCAGCGCAGGTCGGGCCGGATCGCGCGGGCGATCTCGTGGCCCAGCGCGCCGCTGCCCTTCTCGAAGCCCTTGCACAGCCACAGCGCGCAGGCGCCGGCGGGCAGCGCCTGCAGGCGCTCGCGCAGCCCCGACATCGGCGAGGCGACGATGGCCAGTCCGCGGGCGGCCAGCGCATGGGCCTCGTCCAGGTCGGCGCCGACGCGCAGCGCGGGCGGGAAGGCGACGTCCGGCAGGTAGCGCGCGTTGCAGCGCGCCGCCTGCATCGCCGCGGCCTGCGCGGCGTCACGCGCCCACAGCAGCACCGGGCGGCGCGCCGCGGCGGCCACCGCCAGCGCGGTGCCCCAGGCGCCGGCGCCCAGCACCACCAGCGGCGCCGGCTCGGCCACCGGGTCGCTCATCGTGGCGCGGGGCTGCTCAGTTCGCGCCGTTGCCGGCGGCCTGCGCCTGCTGGGCCTCGAACATGGCCTGGAAGTTGACTTCGGTCAGCAGGATCGGCGGGAAGCCGGCGCGGGTGCAGACGTCGGAGACGATGGCGCGCAGGTAGGGGTAGATCATCTGCGGGCAGACGATGCTGAGGATGCCCTGCAGCTGCTCCTGCGGCACGTTGCGGATCTCGAAGATGCCGGCCTGCTTGGCCTCGATCAGGAACAGCGTCTTGTCCTGGATCTTGGTGGTCACGGTGGCCGTCACGGTGACCTCGAAGATGCCGTCGGCCACGCCCTCGGCGGCCATCGCCAGGTTGATGTCGACCTGGGGCGCTTGCTGCTCGAGCAGGATCTTCGGCGAGTTCGGCTGCTCCAGCGACAGGTCCTTCAGGTACATGCGCTGGATCTGGAACACGGGTTGGTTGTCTTGCTCGGCCATGGCGGAAGGTCCTGGGGGAAAAACGAAAGCCCGCCACCGCGGGGATGGACGGGCTGGCTGCGGCGCGGATTATGGCGCAGCGTCGTGACGCGGCCGGGTCGGCCGGCGTGCGGTGTTTGGCGGGCGCGCCGCCGCGCGATCAGGCCCCCTGCAGCAGCGGCGCCAGGCCGCCGGCGCGGTCCAGCGCCATCAGGTCGTCGCAACCGCCGACGTGGGTCTCGCCGATGAAGATCTGCGGCACGGTGCGCCGGCCGGTCAGCTCGATCATGCGGTCGCGCTGCGCCGGCTCCAGGTCGATGCGCACCTCGTCGATGTGCGCCACGCCGCGCTGCTTGAGCAGGGCCTTGGCCCGGATGCAGTACGGGCAGACCTGGGTCGTGTACATGCGGACGGCAGCGGTCATGGCGGGATGGACAGCGTTGAACGGTGACCGGTATTGTCGCCGTGGCCCAGAGGCCCCTGGCGGCGCACAGGATTGCGCCGGCCGCCGCGGCCGGCCCGCGCGGCCGGGCTCAGCCGCCCTTGCGGTCGGCCTTCTTGTCGCCCTTCTCGACCGGCAGCCCGGCCTCGCGCCAGGCGCCCATGCCGCCGGCCACCGACACCACCTTCTCGTGGCCGGCCTTGTTCAGCAGGCCCACCGCCCGGCCGGCGCGCGCGCCGCTGGCGCAGATCAGCACCAGGGGCAGCGCCTTGTTGCTGGGCAGTTCCTTGGCGCCGGCCAGCGAGCCGAAGGGGATGTTGCGCGCGCCCACCGCGTGGCCGGCGGCGTACTCGGCCGGCTCGCAGACGTCGATCAGCACCGCCTTCTCGCGGTTGATCAGCCGCACCGCCTCGGCGGTGCCCACGCTGCCGCCGCCCCCCCCCTTGCCGAACGATTGCCACAGCAGCAGGCCGCCGGAGCTGGCCGCCAGCAGGATGAGCATCCAGTTGTCGATGATGAACTTCACGGAGGGTCGCCAGGGTGCTGAAAGGGGCCGGATTATAGAATTGCGGGCTTTGCCCACCCACGCCCACACGCCATGTACAAGCTCGTGCTGATCCGCCACGGCGAATCGACCTGGAACCTGGAAAACCGCTTCACCGGCTGGACCGACGTCGACCTGACGCCCACCGGCGTGTCGCAGGCCATGTCGGCGGGCAAGCTGCTGAAGGCCGAGGGCTGGGACTTCGACGTCTGCTACACCTCGGTGCTCAAGCGGGCGATCCACACCCTCTGGTACACGCTGGACGAGCTGGACCGCACCTGGCTGCCGGTGGTCAAGGACTGGCGCCTGAACGAGCGCCACTACGGCGCGCTGCAGGGCCTGAACAAGGCCGACATGGCCAAGCAGTACGGCGACGCGCAGGTGCTGGTCTGGCGCCGCAGCTACGACACCCCGCCGCCGGCACTGGAGCCCACCGACGCGCGCTGCGAGCGCGGCGACCGCCGCTACGCCGGCCTGGCCCCCGAGCAGGTGCCGCTGACCGAGTGCCTGAAGGACACCGTGGCCCGCGTGCTGCCCTGCTGGAACGAGCGCCTGGCGCCGGCCATCCGGAGCGGCCAGCGCGTGCTGATCGCCGCGCACGGCAACTCGATCCGCGCCCTGGTCAAGTACCTGGACGGCATCAGCGACGAGGCCATCGTCAACCTGAACATCCCCAACGGCATCCCGCTGGTCTACGAGCTGGACGCCGAGCTGAAGCCGATCAAGAGCTACTACCTGGGCGACGCCGAAGCCGCCGCCAAGGCCGCCGCCGCGGTGGCCAACCAGGGCAAGGCCTGAGCCTGCCCCCGGGCCGGGCGGCCGCCCGGCCACCCGGCCACCCGGCCACTCAGCCCCCCGCCCGCCGCGCCGGGTGTTTGCCCGCATGGGCAGGCCCGGCCCGATTCGTATGATGACCCGATGACCCAACCCCAGGTGCATCGGCTTGCCCGGCCTCGCTGACCCGTCCGCCGCGCCGCTGGCCGCCGAGCGCCTGTCCGACCGCCTGGCCGCCGCGCTGCGCCAGCGCATCGACCGCGGCGAACTCGCCCCCGGCGAGCGCCTGCCCACCGAACAGGCCCTGGCCGCGCAGTACGCGGTCTCGCGCACGGTGGTGCGCGAGGCAGTCAGCCGCCTGCGCTCCAGCGGGCTGCTGGTGGCCCGCCAGGGCTCGGGCGTCTACGTCGCGCCGACCGACGCGGCGCGGCCGCTGGACTTCGACGCCGCCGTGCTGGCCGACCTGGCCGCCGTGCTGGAGGTGGTCGAGGCCCGGCGCGCGCTCGAATCCGAAGCCGCCGCGCTGGCCGCCGCGCGCGCCAGCGCCGCGCAGCGCGCCGCCATCGCCCGGGCGCTGGACGCGGTCGACGCGTCGGTGGCCTCGGGCAGCGCCGGCATCGACGAGGACCTGGCCTTCCACCGCGCGATCGCCGACGCCGCCGGCAACACCCAGTTCCCGCGCCTGCTGCGCCACCTGGAACAGTACCTGCGCGGCGCGATGGCGGTGACGCGGCGCAACGAGTCGCTGGACCCGCGCTTCATCGCCGAGGTGCGCGCCGAGCACCGCGCCATCGCCGAGGCCATCGCCCGCGGCGACGCCACCGCCGCCCGTGCCGCCGCGGCCGCGCACATGCACCAGGCCGCGCGCCGGCTGCAGGACGCCGACGCCCCGATCCGCCACGCCGGCGCGCCCGCCGCGCGCCCCAGGCCATGACGACCGCCACCACCCTGGGCGTGGTCGGCCTCGGCGCGATGGGCCGCGGCGCCGCGCTGACCGCCCTGCAGCGCGGCGTGCCCACCTGGGGCCTGGACCTGAACCCCGAGGCCTGCGCCGCCGTGGCTGCCGCCGGCGGCCGCATCGCCGGCAGCCTGGCCGAGCTGGCCCGCGCCTGCGACGTGGTCCAGGTGCTGGTGGTCAACGCGGCGCAGACCGAGGCCGTGCTGTTCGGCGATGCCGCCGACCCCGCCGATCCCGCCGACACCGAACCCGGCGGCGGCCTGGCCGCCCACCTGCGCCCCGGCGCGGTGGTGCTGACCTCGGCCACGGTGGACCCGACGCTGCCGCCGCGCTGGGCCGAGCGCCTGGCCGCGCGCGGCCTGCACCTGATCGACGCGCCGGTGTCCGGCGGGCCGGCCAAGGCCGCCAGCGGCCAGATGACGGTGATGGCCTCCGGCCGGCCCGAGGCCTTCGCCGCCGCCGGCGGCCTGCTGGACGTGGTGGCCGGCACCGTCTACCGGCTGGGCGACCGGCCCGGCATCGGCTCGACGGTGAAGATGGTCAACCAGCACCTGGCCGGCGTGCACATCGCCGCTGCCTGCGAGGCCATGGCGCTGGGCATCCGCGCCGGCGCCGACCCCGCCCGGCTCTACGAGGTCATCACCCACGCCGCCGGCAACAGCTGGATGTTCGCCGACCGCGTGCCGCACATCCTGGCTGGCGACTACCGGCCGCGGTCGGCGGTGAACATCTTCGTCAAGGACCTGGGCATCGTGCTGGACGCCGCGCGCGCGCTGGGCTTCCCGCTGCCGCTGGCCGCCGCCGCCCACCAGCTCTACCTGGGCACCGCCGGCGCCGGCCACGGTGCCGAGGACGACAGCGCGGTGATCAAGCTCTACGCCGCGCTGTCGGGCATCAGCCTGCCCGTGCCGCCGGAGCCCGCGGCATGAGGCTGGGCGTCGTCGCCGACGACTTCACCGGCGCCACCGACATCGCCAGCATGCTGGTGCGCGGCGGCCTGCGCACGGTGCAGCTGATCGGCGTGCCCGGCGCGGCGCTGCCGCCCGAGGCCGACGCCGCCGCCGCGCAGGCCGACGCGGTGGTGGTGGCGCTGAAGTCGCGCACCGCGCCGGCGGACCAGGCAGTGGCCGAATCGCTGGCGGCACTGCACTGGCTGCGCGCCCGGGGCGCGCAGCGCTTCGTGCTGAAGGTCTGCTCGACCTTCGATTCCACGCCGGCCGGCAACATCGGCCCGGTGGCCGAGGCGATGGTGGCCGCGCTGGGCTGCGCCCAGACCCTGGTCTGCCCGGCCTTCCCCGAGAACGGCCGCACCGTGTTCCGCGGCCACCTCTTCGTCGGCGACGCGCTGCTGTCGGACACCGGCATGCGCCTGCACCCGCTGACGCCGATGACCGACGCCAGCCTGGTGCGGGTGATGCAGGCGCAAAGCCGCCGTCCGGTGGGCCTGCTGCGCCACGACGTGGTGGCCGCCGGCGCCGCGGCCGTCGCCGCCCGGCTGGCCGCGCTGGCCGCCGAGGGCGTGACCCATGTGGTGGCCGACGCCATCGACGATGCCGCGCTGCTCACCCTGGCCGACGGTGCGGCCGCGCTGCCGCTGTGGGTGGCCGGCTCGGGGCTGGCGCTGGGCCTGCCGGCGCTGCTGGCGCGCGAGGCCGGCGTGGCGCTGGACGCCCGGGCCGCCGAGTTGGCCGGCCTGGGCACGGCCGGCGGCCGCGCCGCGGTGCTGGCCGGCTCCTGTTCCACCGCCACCCAGGCCCAGGTGGCCGCCTGGCAGGCCGCCGGCCGCCCGGCGCTGCGGCTGGACCCGCAGGCGCTGGCCGACGGCCGCCAGGACGCCGGCCGGGCCCTGGCCTGGGCGCTGGCGCAGCCGGAGGCGCCGCTGGTCTATGCCACCGCCGACGCCGCGGCGCTGGCCGCCAGCCAGGCCGCGCTGGGCGCGGCGCGGGCCGGCGCGCTGGTCGAGCGGGCGCTGGCCGCGCTGGCCCGCGGCCTGGCCGAGGCCGGCGTGCAGCGCCTGGTGGTGGCCGGCGGCGAGACGGCCGGCGCGGTGGTGCAGGCGCTGGGCGTGGCGGCGCTGCGCATCGGCGCCGCGATCTGCCCCGGCGTGCCCTGGACCCAGGCGATCCGCCCCGCCGGCGCGCCGCCGCTGCAGCTGGCGCTCAAGAGCGGCAACTTCGGCAGCCCCGACTTCTTCGCCCAGGCGCTGGCCGCATGACGACCGCCCCGCTCGCCGCCCAGCACGCCGCGCTGCGCGACGAGCTCTGCCGCGTCGGCCGCGCGCTGTACGCCCGCGGCTACGTGCACGCCAGCGCCGGCAACCTCAGCGTGCGCCTGGCGGGCGAGGACGGCGCCGACGACGGCTTCCTGATCACCCCCACCGACGCCTGCCTGGGCACGCTGGTGCCCGAGCGCCTGGCCCACGTCGGGCCCGACGGCACGCAGCGCAGCGGCGAGCGCGCCAGCAAGACCCTGGCCCTGCACCGCCGCATCTACGCCAGCGCGCCCGAGGCCCGCTGCGTGCTGCACACCCACAGCACCCACCTGGTGGCGCTGACCCTGGCCGCGCCCGGGCAGGGCGTCTGGTCGGCCGAGGCCGTCCTGCCGCCGATCACGCCCTACTTCGTGATGAAGGTCGGCCGCGTGCCGCTGATCCCCTACCACCGCCCCGGCGACCCGGCCGTGGCCGAGCGGGTGGCCGCCGCCATCGCCGCCGGCCGCGCCCGCGGCGCGCCAATACGCGCGGTGATGCTCGACCGCCTGGGCCCCAAGGTCTGGGCCGACAGCCCCGCCGCCGCGCTGGCCACGCTGGAAGAGCTGGAAGAGACCGCCCGGCTGTGGCTGATGACCACGCCCCGCCCCACGCCCCTGACCGAGGCGCAGCTGGCCGAGCTGGCCGCCGCCTTCGGCTGCCCCTGGTGACCCGCCCCCCGACCGCGCCATGCCCCGCTTCGCCGCCAACCTGTCGATGCTCTACCCCGAGCACGGCTTCCTCGACCGCTTCGCCGCCGCCGCCGCCGACGGCTTCGACGCGGTCGAGTACCTGTTCCCCTACGCGGTCGACGCCGGCGAGATCGCCGCGCGGCTGCGCGACCACGGCCTGACCCAGGCCCTGTTCAACGCCCCGCCGGGCGACTTCGACGCCGGCGAGCGCGGCCTGGCCTGCCTGCCGGGCCGCGCCGACGAGTTCCGCCGCGGCTTTGCCGAGCAGGCCCTGCCCTACGCGCTGGCCCTGGGCTGCCAGCGCGTGCACGTGATGGCCGGGCTGGTGCCCGCCGGTGCCGACCGCGCCGCGCTGCGCGCGCAGTACGAGGACAACCTGGCCTGGGCCGCGCAGCAGGCCGCGCCGCACGGCATCGCCGTGCTGATCGAGCCGATCAACCCGCGCGACATGCCCGGCTACTTCCTGAACCGCCAGGACGAGGCCCAGGCGGTGGTGCGCGCCGTCGGCGCGGCCAACCTGCAGGTGCAGATGGACCTGTACCACTGCCAGATCGTCGAGGGCGACCTGGCGACGAAGCTGCGCCGCCACCTGCCGCAGCGCGGCCTGGGCCGGGTCGGCCACCTGCAGATCGCCGGCGTGCCCGAGCGCCACGAGCCCGACCTCGGCGAGCTGAACTACCCCTACCTGTTCGCGCTGATCGACGCCCTGGGCTACGAGGGCTTCGTCGGCTGCGAGTACCGCCCGCGCGACCCCGGCCCCGGCGGCACTTCGGCCGGCCTGGGCTGGCTGCGGCGCTGGCGCGACAGCACTCGGGCAAGGCCCTGATGGCCGGCGCCTGGGCTTCATGGTCTGATCCCCGGTTTCCCCTCGACGACAACGCTTCCACGGAGACACGCATGAACTCGATCAAACCCCTGCTGCACACCCTGGCCGCGGCGGCCGTGCTGGCCGCTGCGGGCGCCGCGTCGGCGCAGACGGTGCTGAAGATCGGCTACGCCACGACCAAGGAATCGCACTATGGCGTGGGCTCCGCGGTGTTCTGCGACGAGATCGCCAAGGGCACGGCCAACCGCTACACCTGCCAGCACTTCCCCAGCAGCGCGCTGGGCGGCGAGCGCGAGATGATCGAGGCGGTGCAGCTGGGCACGCAGGACCTGGTCAACACCTCGACCGGCCCGCTGGGCAACTTCGTGCCCGAGGTCAAGATCGTCGACATCCCCTTCCTGTTCCGCGGCTACGACCACGCGCGCAAGGTGATGGACGGTCCGATCGGCCAGGACATCCTGAAGAAGATGCAGGCCAAGGGCCTGGTCGGCCTGGCCTGGACCGAGAACGGCTTCCGCCACATGACCAACAACAAGCGGGCGATCAACGCCGCGGCGGACGCCAACGGCCTGAAGATGCGCACGATGGAGAACAAGGTGCACATGGCCGGCTACAAGACCTTCGGCATCCTGCCCACGCCGATGCCCTTCCCCGAGCTGTTCACCGCGCTGCAGCAGGGCACGGTCGACGGCCAGGAGAACCCGATCCCGGTGATCCTGTCGAGCAAGTTCGCCCAGGTGCAGAAGCACCTGTCGCTGACCGGCCACGTCTATTCGCCGGCGGTGATCATCCTGTCGCCCAAAGTCTGGGACAAGCTGTCCGAGGCCGACAGGAAGGTCTTCGTCGAGGCCGCGGTCAAGGGCGGCGCGGCCCAGCGCAAGAAGGTCAACGACGACGAGGCCAACGGCATCGCCCAGCTGCGCAAGGACGGCATGCAGGTGGTCGAGAAGCCCGATGGCGACAGCTTCCGCAAGGCCGTCGCGCCGGCCTACGCCGAGTTCGCCAAGGAGTTCGGCGCCGACCGTATCGCCGCCATCCAGGCGGTGAAGTGAGCGCCGCGGGCGCAGCCGGGGTGCGCCGCGCCGTCCTGGGCCTGGACCGCTGGGTCACCGGCGCCGCCTGGGCCGTGGCCTGCGCGCTGCTGGCGGTGATCAGCGCGCTGGGCCTGTGGCAGGTGCTGGCGCGCTTCGTCTTCTCGCAGCCGTCGACCTGGACCGAGGAGGCCATGCGCCGCCTGCTGATCTGGATGGTCATGCTGGGCGTGGTGGTGGCCTTCCGCCGCGGCGCGCTGGTCTCGGTCGACCTGATGCTGCGCGCCTCGCGCGGCGGCTGGCGCCAGGCGGTGCGCTGGTTCATCACGCTGACCGCGCTGGCCTACCTGGCGGTGCTGCTGTGGTTCGGCATCGACCTGGTCGGCCGGGTGCGCTTCCAGACCTTCGCCAGCCTGGAGCTCAGCATGTCCTGGGCCTATGCCGCGCTGCCGGTGGGCGCGGCGCTGGCCATGGTCGGGGTCGTCGCCCACCACCTGAATCCGCTCAACGAAGAGCTGGAAACCGCGCAATAGCCCGCTGCAGCCCCTTGCCGGGCGCCACGCCATGTCCCTGACCCTGCTCGTCACGATGCTGCTGGCCTTTGCCTTCAGCATCTCCATCGCCGTGGCCATCGGCGGCTCGGCCATCCTGGGCCTGGCGCTGTACGACGCCGACAAGCTGATCCTGGCGCCCAAGGAGATGTTCACCGCGATCGACAAGTTCCCGCTCGCGGCCATCCCCTTCTTCATCCTCGCCGGCAACCTGATGGAGACCGGCGGCATCAGCCGCCGCCTGGTCGACTTCGCCAAGAGCCTGGTCGGCGGCGTGCAGGGCGGCCTGCCGATGACCTGCGTGCTGACCTGCATGATCTTCGCCGCGGTCTCGGGCAGCAGCGTGGCCACCACCTTCGCCATCGGCGCAATCCTGATCCCGGCGCTGATCCAGCACGGCTACCCCCGGAGCTACGCCGCCGCGCTGCAGGCCACCGCGGCCGAGCTGGGCGTGATCATCCCGCCGTCGATCCCGATGATCCTGTTCGGCGTCTCGGCCGAGGTGTCGATCGGCGAGCTGTTCATCGCCGGCTTCGGCCCGGGCCTGCTGATCGGCGGCGCGCTGATGCTGTTCGTCCACCTGTGGTGCCGGGCCAAGGGCTGGGGCCTGCAGGACGGCGACGGCCGCCTGCCGGTGGGGCGGGCCACGTTCAAGGCCGGCTTCGCGCTGCTGATGCCGGTGATCATCCTCGGCGGCATCTACGGCGGTGTCTTCACGCCCACCGAGGCCTCGGTGGTGGCGGTGGCCTACGCGCTGGTCGTCGGCCTGTTCATCCACCGCGAGCTGGGCTGGGCCGACCTGGTGCCGGTGTTCAAGAAGAGCGTGGTGTCCAGCGCGGTGATCATGTTCATCATCGCCAACGCCGGGCTGTTCGCCTTCCTGATCACCCGCGCCGGCGTGCCCGACGCCATCGGCGGCTGGCTGTCCGAGGTGCTGAAGAGCCCGGGCTGGTTCCTGCTGGGCGTCAACGCGGCGCTGTTCGTCATCGGCATGTTCATCGAGACCAGCGCGGCGATCATCGTGCTGGCGCCGATCCTGGTGCCGGTGGCCCGGCACTTCGGCGTCGACCCGGTGCACTTCGGCACCATCATGGTCGTCAACCTGGCGCTGGGCATGATCACGCCGCCCTTCGGCGTCAACCTGTTCGCCGCCTGCACCGTGGCCAAGATCTCGCTGGACCGCATCGTGCGGCACCTGCTGCCCTTCGTCGGCGTGATCCTGGGCTGCCTGATGGTCATCACCTACGTGCCGCAGATCAGCCTGGTGCTGCGCGACTGGGTCTATGCGCCGGCGGCCAGCGCCGCCCCGGGCCCCGCACCGGCGCCGGCACCGGCGATCGGCCCGCAGTAGCGGGCTGGGCGCGGTGGCCGGCGGCGGGCTGCCGGGCTACTCGGCCAGCCCGTACAGCCGCTCCGGCGGGATGCGCAGCATCTGCCGGCTGTCGGGCACCAGCGAGCGGATCGCGAACTCGGCCTCGGCGGTGTTGCGCGGCGTGGTGCGCGTCACCGGCAGGCCCTTGCGGTCGGTCACGGCCGCGGCCACCGGGGTGTGCGCGGTGGCGCCGCGGCGGATCACCACCGCCACCTCGCCCGAGGCCAGCTGCACGAAGCTGCCCGGCGGGTAGATGCCGTACTCCTTGATGATCGCCGCGGCCATCGGGTTGCCCGGGTGCTCGGCGAACAGCTGGCGCGCGGCGTCCAGCACCGACAGCGGCGGGCGCTCGGTGCGCGGGCTGATCTTGGCCATGAACACGTCGGCCATGCGCAGCGCCTGGGCCAGCGCGCAGGGGCTGTCCAGCTTGGCCGGGTAGCCAAGGCCGCCGGCCTGCTCATGGTGCTCCAGCACCGCCTGCAGCCAGTCGGCGTCGTCGACGCCGGCCGCGCGCAACCGCTCCACCGCGGCCTCGGGGTGGGCGCGGATCAGGCCGCGCTGGTAGTCGTCCAGCCGGCCCTGCGTGGCAAAGCGCCCCTGCAGCTCGACGATGCTCAGGTTCATCGTCAGCGCGGCACGCACCAGGGTGCGCACGCGCTCGGCCGGCCAGCCCACGCGCCGGGCGGCAAGCTGGCCGACCATCGCGCAGTGCAGGGCATGGGCCAGGCCGTACAGGCTCAGCCGGCTCGGGTCCTGGCGCACCGAGTTGTAGATGCCGATGTCGGGGTCGCGCTCGACCAGGGCCATCAGCTGCCCGGCAAAGGTGTCGCAGCGCGCCGCGAAGCCCGCCTGGCCCAGGCTGCCCAGCAGCAGGTCCAGCCGCGCCGTGGTCTGCTTCCACAGGTCGAACAGCGTGGTGCGGCGCGTGGCGGCGCCGGCCTCGGGCGCGGCCGCCGGCAGCTCCGACGGCACCTCGGTGACCGGCGAATCGTCGTGGTCCACGTACAGGCCGCGGCTGACCAGCAGCTGGCGCTGCGATTCGGTGTCGACGACGCGGCCCTTGGCCAGCAGCAGGTAGCCCTGCTCGTTGCGCACGCTGAACGGCAGCGGCTGCCCCACCTGGATCTGGTCGGCGATGTTGCGCAGCAGATCGATGCTCAAGACAGCAGCTCCTCGACGGGACCGCGCGACCGCAGCGGGGCCGGCAATGCGCCGCCGCGGCGGCCTCTGGACGTGGCCATGCTCAGAACGCCCGCACCGCGTCGGCCAGCAGCGGCGCGATCGGCACCACCGCCTGCGCGTGCGGCACCGCGTCGCTGCTCCAGACCTGGCGCACGCCGGCCGCGCGCAACCGCGCCAGGGCGTCGCCGACGAACAGCCCGTGCGTCACCGCCACGTCGACGCTGCGCGCGCCGGCGGCCAGCGCCGCCGTCGCCGCCTCGACCAGGGTGTTGCCGGTGCTGGCCACGTCGTCCATCAGCACCACCGCGCGGCCGGCCAGCGCCAGCCCGGCGGGCAGCGCGACGCGCACCTCGTGGTCGCCGAAGCGCTGCTTGGTGCACACCGCATGCGCCAGCCCGTGGGCGCGCCCGGCCGCGCCCACCCACTGCGCCGACTCCTCGTCGGGGCCCAGCAGCAGCGCGCCGGGCACCTGGCGCGCCACCCAGGCGCCCAGCAGCGGCGCGGCGCTCAGCGCACGGCTGCGGCAGCCGGGCATCACCTCGTCGAGCGAGGCGATGCGGTGCAGGTGCGGGTCGACGGTGATCAGGCCGTCGACCTGCGCGGCCAGCAGCGCGGCGATGTGGCGCTGGCTGACCGCCTCGCCGGGCTGGAAAGCCATGTCCTGGCGCATGTAGGCCAGGTAGGGGCTGACCAGCACGATGCGCCGCGCGCCCAGCGCGCGCGCCGCCGGCGCGGCGATCAGCAGCTCGACCAGCTTGTCGTTGGGCTGGTGCAGGCCGCGCAGCAGCAGCAGCTCGGCCGGCAGCGCGGGCGGCAGGCGCAGCCGGCTCTCGCCGTCCGGGAAGCGGTGGCGCTGCACCAGCGCCCAGGGCAGGTCCAGCGCCTCGGCCAGGGCGCCGGCCAGCGCGCGTTCGTCGTCGAAGGCCAACAGCAGGCCTGCTTGCATCCTCGTCCCTCCGCGGACCACGGGGGGCCGGGTCCGGTCTCCTGTGTCCAAATCCAGGACACTGTACGCCGTATTCGGCCGGTGGCGCTCAAACTGAAGCCGGTTCGCCCAGCGCGGGGGCACCGGGCCCCAGGTGGTAGCCGTCGCCGCGGCCGGCCCAGGCGGTGGCGAAGCCCAGGTCGGCGTCGAAGCGCGCGTGGATGCGGTACAGCGGCTGGCCGGCCGCCACCGCATCGCCGACCTTGGCCAGCAGGTCCACCCCGGCACCGGGCACCAGCGGTGCGCCGGCCAGGCGAGCGATGCGCGCCAGGCGCTGGTTGTCGATGGCCAGCACCGTGCCGGCCTGCGCGGCGCAGACCTCGTGCGTCAGCGCGCCCAGCGGCGGCGGCGCGGCCACCCGGCCCTGGGCGTCGATGATGGCGTTCATCTGCGCCAGCGCGCGGCCCGATTCCAGGATGTCGCGGGCGATGCGCCAGCCGTCGCCGCCGCGCACATCGGGGTCGAACTCGATCATCCGTCCGGCCAGCAGCAGCGCCTTCTGGCGCAGGTCGTGCGGCGCGTCGGGGTCGTTGTTGAGCACCTGCATCACGTCGCGCGCCTCCAGCACCGGGCCGATGCCGCGGCCGATGGGCTGGCGACCGTCGCTGATGACCACGTCGATCTGCAGGTCCAGGCGGGCGGCGACGTGCTCGAACAGCTTCTTCAGCCGCTGCGCCTGCGGCATCGAGCGCACCTTGGCGCTGGGGCCCATCGGGATGTCCAGCACCAGGTGGGTGGAGCCGGCGGCGATCTTCTTCGACAGGATGGAGGCGACCATCTGCCCCGGCGAATCCAGCGCCAGCGGGCGCTCCACCGAGATCAGGATGTCGTCGGCCGGCGACAGGTCGGCGGTGCCGCCCCAGGCCAGGCAGCCGCTGGTCTGGCGCACGATCTCGGCCAGGCGCTCGAAAGGCAGCTCGACGCGGGCCAGCACCTCCATGGTGTCGGCCGTGCCGGCCGGCGAGGTGATGGCGCGCGAGCTGGTCTTGGGGCACAGCATGCCGTGGGCGGTGACGATGGGCACGACCAGCATCGAGGTGCGGTTGCCCGGGATGCCGCCGATGCAGTGCTTGTCCACCACCGGCCCGCCGCGCACCTGGCGGCCCCAGTCCAGCCGGCGGCCGACGTCGATCATCGCCTCGGTCAGGTGCAGCACCTCGTCGCGGTCCAGGTCGGTCTGCTGGGTGGCGACGACGAAGGCCGCCAGCTCGATCTTGCTGTAGCGGGCGTCGGCGACGTCGCGGATGATGGCGTGCAGGTCCTCGCGGCCCAGGCGCTCGCCGGCGATCTTGCGGTGCAGCGCGGCGATCGACGGCGGCGGCTCGGCGTGGGCGATGGTGGCCTCACGGCCCTCGGGCAGGCCCAGCCGCGCGAAGGCGTCTTCCGACAGGCCGAGGTCGCAGGGCGGCACGATGCGCTCGTCGTCGACGACGTTGAGCACCGCCTGGATCACCGTGCCGTTGGCCCGCACGCTGACCTTGGCCAGGGCCTGGAAGCCGGCCGCCCGCACCACCGGGCAGTCGCGGTGCAGGTAGGCCACGTTCTCGCGCCAGGTGTCGATGCCGACGCGGCGGATGTGCAATCGCTGGGAATCCATGCGGCACTCTACACGGGGGGCAGTTGCCGGCGCTTTGCTGCCTTTGCTTGTTCTTGTTGGAAGCGGACTTGGCGTCGGTCTTCGCGGTCGCGGCGCCCCGGGCTGGCCTGCTTTGCTCCGTGCCAGGGCGTTGCCGCCCCGGCGTTCGCCAGGCATGAACAGTCCACCGGACTGTTCATGTCCGGGCTCACTCCCCCGGGTCGGCTGCGCCGACCCTCCTCCTTTACCTACGCAAAGCAGGCCAGCCCGTCACGCCGCTCCGGCACCACCGCCGTACGCGGGGATCAGATCCTGCCCTGCGGGGATGGTGCCTTGCCGAGACCACCTGGTGCCCGGCTACCGTAGGTAAAGGAGGAGGAGGCCGCAGGCCGACGGGGGACACGGAGGCAGCCGGGTACCCGGTGGTCTCGGCCAACGCACAAGACGTCGAACGTCTGCTGCGACCGAAGAAGAACGGCAGCAAAGCGCCGCCAGCAGCCCCCGAAGCCGGTCTGAGACAATCCGCCGGTGAACTACGCCCTGTTTGATGAGGCCGGCAAGTTTCTTGCGGGCCGTGTGATGTCGGAAGCCGAGGCCTCGGTGCAGATCGAGCTGGATTCCGGCAAGCGCGTGAAGGTCAAGTCGGCCAACGTGCTGCTGCGCTTCGCCAAGCCCGAACCGGCCGCGCTGGTGGCCGCCGCCCAGGCCGCCGCGGCCGAGATCGACCTGGACCTGGCCTGGGAATTCGCCCCCGAGGGCGAGTTCGGCTTCGCCGACCTGGCCCGCGACTACTTCTCCGCCAGCGCCGGCCCCGAGCTGCAGGCGGCGATGCTGTTCAAGCTGTTCGAGGCGCCGCACTACTTCCGGCGCGCCGGCAAGGGCCAGTTCAAGAAGGCGCCCGAGGAAACGGTGAAGGCCGCGCTGCTGGCCATCGAGCGCAAGGCCCAGCAGGCGGCGATGATCGAGCAGTGGGCCACCGAGCTGGCCGCCGGCGGCTGCCCGGCGCCGGTGCGCGAGCAGCTCTACCGCATCCTGTTCAAGCCCGACAAGAACGGCCCCGAGTACAAGGCCGTGGTCGAGGCCGCGCGGCGCGCCCAGCGTGCGCCGCTGGACCTGCTGCAGGCCGCCGGCGCCATCGACAGCCCCTACCAGTTCCACTGGCGGCGCTTCCTGTTCGACCAGTTCCCCAAGGGCACCGGCTTTCCGGCGCTGGCCGCGCCGGCCATCGACGGCGCGCTGCCGCTGGCCCCGGTGCAGGCCTTCTCGATCGACGACTCGCAGACCACCGAGATCGACGACGCGCTCAGCGTCAACGGCCTGGGCAGCGGCACCGTGGTCTTCGGCGTGCACATCGCCGCGCCGGGCCTGGCGGTGCTGCCCGATTCGCCGGTGGACAAGGTCGCGCGCGAACGCCTGTCCACCGTCTACATGCCGGGCTGGAAGATCACCATGCTGCCGGCCGAGGTGGTGCAGGCCTACACGCTGGACGAGGGGCGCGACTGCCCGGCCGTCAGCGTCTACTTCACCTTCGACGAGGCCACGCTGGCCCTGCAGTCGGCCGAGACCCGGCTGGAGCGCGTGCCCATCGCCGCCAACCTGCGCCACGACCAGCTCGACGAGGTCATCACCGAGGCGTCGCTCACCGGCGACGCGGTGGCCGAGTACCCCTTCGCGCCCGAGCTCGCCTTCGCCTTCCGCCTGGCCCGCCACCTGAAGGCGCAGCGCGAGGTGGTGCGCGGCAAGCCCGAGACCTTCAACCGGCCGGACTACAACTTCCGCCTGGACCGTCCGGAGGGCGACGCCGGCGACCGCGAACCCGACGGCAGCGAGACCGTGCGCATCGGCGAGCGCAGGCGCGGCGCGCCGCTGGACCTGGTGGTCAGCGAGGCGATGATCCTGGCCAACAGCCACTGGGGCGGCTGGATCGCCCAGCACGGCGTGCCCGGCATCTACCGCAGCCAGGCCAGCCTGGCGCCGGGCATCAAGGTGCGCATGGGCACCAAGCCGCTGCCGCACGCCGGCATGGGCGTGGCCCAGTACACCTGGGCCACCAGCCCGCTGCGCCGCTACGTCGACCTGGTCAACCAGTGGCAGATCATCGCCTGCGCACGCCATGGCAAGACCGCGGCGCTGGTCGCGCCGTTCAAGCCCAAGGACGCGATGCTGTTCTCGGTGATCTCGTCCTTCGACACCGCCTACACCGCGTACAACGGCTTCCAGCGCGACATCGAGCGCTTCTGGACGCTGCGCTGGCTGCAGCAGCAGGGCGTGACCGAGCTGGACGCCAGCGTGCTGAAGGACGGCCTGGTGCGCGCCGACACCCTGCCGCTGGTGTTCAAGGCCCTGGGCTGCGACGGCCTGCCGCGCGGCGCCCGCGTGCGCGTGCGCATCACCGGCATGGACCTGCTGACGCTGGACCTGCACGCCAGCCTGGCCACCCGGCTGGACGACGCCGCGCCGGCCCCCGGGGCCACCGACGAAGCCGGCGACGACGAGGAGGCCGCGGCCGCCGCGCCGCTGGCCCTGGCCATCGACCTGGGGGACGCGGCCCCCGCCGACACCCCGGCCCCGGGCGGCGAGGCGCCCGGCGCCGGCTGAGCCCGCGCCGGCACCGCCCGGCCGCGCCCGAACGACCGCACGCCCGCGCCGCCCCATGGCCGCCCGCCGCATGCTGCGCCTCGGCACCCTGCACTGGGCGCTGGGCCTGTCCGTGGCGGTGCACGCCGCGCTGATCGGCTGGCGCTTCGTCGACCCGGCCGGCTTCGCGCGCATGTTCCAGGACGCACCGCTGGAGGTGATCCTGGTCAACGCCCGCTCCAGCGAGGCGCCGGCGCAGGCCCAGGCCATCGCCCAGTCGGCGCTGGCCGGCGGCGGAGAACTGGCCAGCGGCCGCGCCACCTCGCCGCTGCCGGCGATGCCTCAGCAGGTGCTCGGCAACGCGGCGGACGAGGCGCGCCGCCGCCTCGACGCGCTGCAGGACCAGCAACAGCAGCTGCTGGCCCATGTGCGCCGCGAGATGGCCCTGCTGCCGCCGCCCGACCCCAGG
>Ga0255210_1000031_pt1 | contig 95545 bp, 82 predicted proteins | sample Miss_Yuk_RepA_8d_FD_188422 | JGI IMG/M metagenome (GOLD analysis project Ga0255210, IMG submission 188422) | Freshwater microbial communities from Mississippi River, Louisiana, United States - Miss_Yuk_RepA_8d | ecosystem: Environmental > Aquatic > Freshwater > River | place: USA: Louisiana...
GCCAGCGCGCGGGCGATCTCCTCCTCGATGCCGTAGAGGTCGAAGATCGGCCGCTCGCCCTTGTACAGCGCCAACTTGGCCACCGCGCCGGGGGTGTAGGCCTCGCCGAAGGCCTTGAGCGCGTCGTGCTGCAGCGTGCTGTCGATGCGGATGCTCTGCGTCGCGTCGCTGGCCAGGTCGCGCAGCACGCGCTCGGCCAGGCTCAGGTCCTCGTGCAGCAGCGTGCCGGGCGGCTGGGCCACGCCCTTGGCCTTGATCGCCGCCCAGGCCTTGCGCAGGTAGGCGATGTCGTCGGCCAGTTCCTCGTCCGACGCGTCCTCGGCATTGGTGCGCAGGATGAAGCCGCCGGGGCTGGAGCCGTCGGTGGTGGCGGTCAGCTTGTGCATGCGCGCGCGCAGCTGCTCGCGCGCCTCGGGCGAGCCGATCTTCTGGCTGATGCCGATGTGCGTGTCCTGCGGCAGGAAGACCAGCATGCGCCCGGCGATGCTGATCTGCGTGGACAGCCGCGCGCCCTTGGTGCCGATCGGGTCCTTGATGACCTGCACCATCAGCGTCTGGCCCTCGAAGACCTGGCGCTCGATGGGCACCTGCACCGCCACGTCGTGGCGCGGCTGGTGGTGGCCGCCGCCGTGCAGGTCGGCCACGTGCAGGAAGGCGGCGCGCTCCAGGCCGACGTCGATGAAGGCGCTCTGCATGCCCGGCAGCACGCGGGCCACCTTGCCCAGGTAGACGTTGCCGACCAGGCCGCGCTCCAGCGTGCGCTCGATGTACAGGTCCTGCACCGCGCCGTTCTCGATGACGGCGACGCGGGTCTCCTGCGGAGACCAGTTGATCAGGATGTCGTGCATGGCGCGGTCGGACTTCTCGTGGCGGCGCGCGCCGGGGCCGGGTTCAGAAGCTCACGCGCGCTTGTCTCAGCAGCTGGGCCGTCTCGTAGAGGGGCAAACCCATGATACCGGAGTAGCTTCCGGCGATATGGGCGATCCAGCCCGCCAGCTGGCTCTGGATGGCGTAGGCCCCGGCCTTGCCGAAGGGCTCGCCGCTGGCGATGTAGGCGTCGATGGTGGCCTCGTCCAGCGGCGCGAAGCGCACCGTGGACACGCTCAGCGCCGCCAGCGTGCGCCGCGCCCGGCCGCCAGGAGCCACGGCCACCGCGGTCAGCACCTTGTGGCTGCGGCCGGACAGCGCGCGCAGCATTGCGCGGGCCTCGTCGGCATCGGCCGGCTTGCCCAGGATGCGCCGGCCCAGCGCCACCGTGGTGTCCGAGCACAGGATGGGCGCGTCGGGCAGGCCGCGGCGCCGCCAGCGCGCCTGGGCCGCCTTCAGCTTGGCAGCGGTGACGCGCGGCACGTAGTCGGCCGGCGCCTCGCCGGGCAGCACGGCCTCCAGCGCCTCGGCGTCCTCGTGGGGCTCGGGCAGCAGCAGCTCGTGGGCCACGCCCAGCTGCGCCAGCAGCTGGCGGCGGCGCGGGCTCTGCGAGGCCAGGTAGACGTAGGACGGTGCGGCGGCGTGGGTCATTCGCGGTGGTAGGGGTGGCCGGCCGTGACGCTCCAGGCGCGGTACAGGGCCTCTGCCAGCAGCACGCGCACGAAGGCGTGCGGCAGGGTCAGGTCGGACAGGCGCAGCGTCTCGTCGGCGCTGGCCTTGAGCGCCGGGTCCAGCCCGTCGGGCCCGCCGACCAGCAACACCACGTCACGGCCCTCGCCCTGCCAAACGGTCAGGCGCTCGGCCAGTTGCAGGGTCGTGAGGCGGGCGCCGCGCTCGTCCAGCACGACGCGGCGCGCGCCCTTGGGCACGGCCGCCTCCAGGCGCTGGGCCTCGGCGGCCATCATCTGCGCCGGCGTCTTGCCGGTGGTGCGCGGCTCGGCCTTGACGGACTTCAGCTCCAGCCGCAGCTCGGGCGGAAAGCGCTTGGCGAAGTCCTCGTAGGCGGTCTCGGCCCAGGCCGGCGGCTTCAGGCCGACCGAGGCCAGCACCAAACGCATCGTCGTGGCGGGGGTTCAGGCGGGCGGCGGGACGGCTCAGCCGCGCTTGGGCGCGGCCTTGCGGGCCGGGGCCTTGCGCGCGGCGGTGGCCGGCGCCCGGGCCGGGGCGGTCTTGCCCGCGGCGGCGCGGGTGCCGGTGGTCTTGACGGCCGCGGTCTTGCGCGCCACCGGCTTGACCACCAGGGTCTTGACCGGCGCGGCCTTGACTGCCGGCGTCTTGCGCGCGGCGGTCTTGCCGGCCGCCGTCTTGCCGGCTGCCGTCTTGCGGGCCGCCGTCTTGCCGGCGGCCTTGGCTGCGGCGGCCTTCGCGGCGGCCGCGGCCTTGGCGGCCGCGGCGCGGCTGGCATTGGTCGACGGCGCGGCGGCCTGCTTGGCGGCGGCGGCCCGGCGCTCGGGCGTGGACGGCTCGGCCGCGGCGCGGCTGCGCGTCTTGGCCGCCGGCGTCTTGGCGGCGGCGCCGCGGGCCGCGGCCTTCTTGGCCGCCGGCTTGGCCGGCGCCAGCGCGATCTTGCGGCCGACGCGGTTGTCTTCCTCCTCCGCCTCGTCGACCGGCTCGCTGGCCTTGGCCAGGCCCTTGGCCGCCGTGCCGCCCAGCTTGAGCTTGACCGGCTTGCCGCCCCAGATCTCCTCCAGGCGGTAGTAGTCGCGGATCGCCGGCTGCATGATGTGCGCGACCGCGGCACCGCAGTCGACGATGATCCACTCGCCGTTGTCGCCGCCCTCGGTGGCCATCACCGAGAAGCCGGCGCCCTTGACCGCGTCGCGCACGGCCGCGGCCAGCGCCTTGGTCTGGCGGTTGCTGGTGCCGGAGGCGACGATCACGCGCTCGAACAGCGGCGACAGGTGCTCGGTGTTGAAGACCAGGATGTCCTGGGCCTTGACGTCTTCGAGCCCATCGACGATGGCCCGTTGCAGTTTGCGGATGTCCATTCAGCGCCTGCTGTCTTCCTTTGGGCTCGGGGTGTAGAGCCGGTGTTGATCAATATAGCGGGCCACGGCGGGCCCGACCAGCGGGGCCAGCGACAGCGCCGGCTCGCCGGCCGCCAGCCGGCGGCGGATGTCGGTGGCCGCGATGTCCAGCCGCGGCAGGTCCAGCGCCACCACGCGGTGCGGGTGGCCGGCCAGCGCGGCGGGGGCCAGCGGTGCGGTGCCGGCGCGCCCGGCCACCGCCAGCGTCAGGCGCTGCAGCAGCTCGGGCCAGTCGCGCCAGGTGTCGAAGCGGGCGTACTGGTCCTGGCCGATGACCAGGAACCACTCGGCCCCCGGCTGCTCGGCCTGCAGCGCACGCACGGTGTCGATGGTGTAGGTCAGGCCCGGGCGCTGCAGTTCGCGCTCGTCGAGCACGCAGCGCGGCTCGCCGTCCAGCAGCGCGGCCAGCATGGCCCGGCGGTGCGCGGCCGGCGCACGGGCCCGCGCGGCCTTCTGCCAGGGCGTGCCGGCGGGCAGCCAGCGCAGCTCGTCCAGCGCCAGCGCGTCGCGCGCCAGCCGCCCCAGCGCCAGGTGCGCGAGGTGCGGCGGGTCGAAGCTGCCGCCCAGCAGGCCGATGCGTCGAACCGTCATCCCGCCTCGTCGGCCCAGTCGCGCGGGCGCAGGAAGTCGCTGTACAGCCGCGCCTCGGGCGTGCCGGCCTCGGGCTGCCAGGCGTAGCGCCACTTCACGACGGGCGGCATCGACATCAGGATGCTCTCGGTGCGGCCGCCCGACTGCAGGCCGAACAGCGTGCCGCGGTCGAACACCAGGTTGAACTCGACGTAGCGGCCGCGGCGGTAGGCCTGGAAGTCGCGCTCGCGCTCGCCGTAGGCCCGGGCCTGGCGGCGCTCGACGATCGGCAGGTAGGCCGGCAGGAAGGCGTCGCCCACCGCGCGCAGCATCGCGAAGCTGTGCTCGAAGCCGCCCTCGTGGAAGTCGTCGAAGAAGATGCCGCCGATACCGCGCGGCTCGTTGCGGTGCTTGAGGAAGAAGTACTCGTCGCACCAGCGCTTGAAGCGCGGGTACAGGTCGGTGCCGAAGGGGGCCAGCGCGTCGCGGCAGCTGCGGTGGAAGTGGCGCGCGTCCTCCTCGAAGCCGTAGTAGGGCGTCAGGTCCATGCCGCCGCCGAACCAGACCACCGGCTCGCGGCCTTCGGGCAGCGCAGCGAACATGCGCACGTTCATGTGCACCGTCGGCACCCAGGGGTTGCGCGGGTGGAAGACCAGCGACACGCCCATGGCCTCGAAGGGCGCGCCGGCCAGCTCCGGCCGGTGGGCGGTGGCCGAGGGCGGCAGCTGCGGCCCCTTCACATGGCTGAAGTTGCAGCCACCGCGCTCCAGCAGGCCGCCCTCTTCCACCAGCTGGGTGCGGCCGTCGCCCTGCAGGCGCTCGCCGGCCGGGCGGGTCCAGGCGTCGGTGGTGAAGGGCTTGCCGTCGAGCGTCTGCAGCGTGTCGACGATGCGCTGCTGCAGGCCCAGCAGGTAGGCGCGGACTTCGGCGGTGGCGGTGCTCATGACGGGCGGTCTCGGGGCGGGTCGGAAGGGGCGCGGGTGGCGGCGGCGGTGGGCGGTGGGCGGCTCAGCCGAGCAGCTTCACCGGCGCGGCGGCCTCGGGGTGCAGGCCGCGCACACCGGCCAGGCGCGCGGCGATGGCGGCCATGTCGGCGGCGCGGTCACCGCTCAGGCGCAGGTAGCCCAGCACGCCCAGGCGGCGCGCGGCGTAGTCGATGTAGCCCAGGGCCAGCGGCACGTCGGCGGCCAGCGCCACCTGGTAGAAGCCGCTGCGCCAGCCTTCGCCGCGCCGGCGCGTGCCCTCGGGCGACAGCGCCAGCCAGAGGAAGTCGTCCTGCGCGCGGGCACGCACGAAACGGTCGGCCATCGCCCGCGCCGCGCCCTGCGGCGCGCTGCGCTCCACCGGCAGCCCGCCCAGCCAGCGCAGCCAGCGGCCAAACAGCGGCAGGCCGAACAGCGAGGACTTGACCCAGAAGTGCGCCGGCATGCCGATGGCGGACTTGGCCAGCATGGTCAGCGGGAAGTCCCAGTTCGAGGTGTGCGGGTAGAAGATCAGCACGCCCTGGCGCGCCGGCAGGCCGTCGAACTGCAGCTGCCAGCCCAACGCCCGCAGCAGCGCGGCCGACCAGCGGCGGCCGGCCAGCTGCACCGGGCGCGCGCGCAGTTCCTCAGCGCTTGATGGCACGGTGGCCGATGTCGCTGCGGAACTGCGCGCCGTCGAAGGCGATGCCGCGCAAGGCGTCGTAGGCGCGGGCCTGGGCCAGCTTGGCCGAATCGCCCAGCGCGGTGACGCACAGCACCCGGCCGCCGCTCACGCGCAGCGTGCCGTCGGCGTCCAGCGCGGTGCCGGCGTGGAAGACCACCGCGTCCTCGGCGTCGGCCGGCAGGCCGGTGATCGCGTCGCCCTTGCGCGGGTCCAGCGGGTAGCCGTGGGCGGCCATCACCACGCCCAGCGCGAAGCGGCGGTCCCAGTCCAGCTCGACCTTGTCCAGCGTGCCGTCGGTGGCGTGCAGCAGCACCTCGACCAGGTCGCTCTTCAGCCGCATCAGGATGGGCTGGGTCTCCGGGTCGCCCATGCGGGTGTTGAACTCCAGCGTCTTGGGCCGGCCCTGGGCGTCGATCATCAGCCCGGCGTAGAGGAAGCCGGTGAAGGGGATGCCGTCCTTGGCCATGCCCTGGATGGTCGGCAGGATGATCTCCTGCATCGCCCGCGCGTGCACATTGGGCGTGACCACCGGCGCCGGGCTGTAGGCGCCCATGCCGCCGGTGTTGGGGCCGGCGTCGCCGTCGCCCAGGCGCTTGTGGTCCTGGCTGCTGGCCAGGGCCAGCACGTGCTTGCCGTCGCACAGCACGATGAAGCTGGCTTCCTCGCCCTGCAGGAACTCCTCGATCACCACCCGCGCGCCGCCGGCGTTGTGCACCACGCCCAGCTTGTTGTCGAGCAGCATGAAGTCGACGGCCTCGTGGGCCTCGGCCAGCGTCATCGCCACGACCACGCCCTTGCCGGCGGCCAGGCCGTCGGCCTTGACGACGATGGGCGCGCCGACCTGGTCGAGGTGGGCATGCGCCGCGACCGGGTCGGTGAAGGTGGCGTAGTGCGCGGTCGGGATGGCGTGGCGCGCCATGAAGTCCTTGGCGAAGGCCTTGGACGACTCCAGCTGCGCCGCGGCCTTGGTGGGCCCGAAGATGCGCAGGCCGCGGGCGCGGAAGACGTCGACCACGCCGGCCGACAGCGGCGCCTCGGGGCCGACCACCGTCAGCGCAACCTTGTTGGCCTCGGCGAAGTCGGCCAGCGCCACCGGGTCGGTGATGGCGACGTTGGTCAGCCGCGCATCGCGCGCCGTGCCGCCGTTGCCCGGCGCCACGAACACCTGCTGCGCGCGCGGGCTGCGCGCCAGCTTCCAGGCCAGGGCATGCTCGCGGCCGCCGCCGCCGATCACCAGCAGGTTCATACCGGCCTCCGCAGAGCCGCCTCGAGGAGGCCGGGCGCCCCCGCGGGGGGCAGCGAGCTATGGCGAGCGTGGGGGCTCATTCGTCGATCTCGGCGTTGTGGAACACGTCCTGCACGTCGTCCAGGTCTTCCAGCACGTCCAGCAGCTTCTGCATGCGCTGGGCGTCCTCGCCGGTCAGCGCGATGGTGTTCTCGGCGCGCATGGTCACGCCGGCGATCTCGGGGTTGAGGCCGGCGCCTTCCAGCGCGGCCTTCACCGCCTCGTAGTCGGCCACCGCGCACAGCACCTCGATGGCGCCGTCGTCGTCGCTGACCACGTCCTCGGCGCCGGCTTCCAGCGCCACCTCCATCACCTGGTCCTCCGAGGTGCCGGGGGCGAAGATGAACTGGCCGCAGTGCTTGAACTGGAAGGCCACCGAGCCCTCGGTGCCCAGGTTGCCGCCGTGCTTGCTGAAGGCGTGGCGCACCTCGGCCACGGTGCGCACGCGGTTGTCGGTCATGGTGTCGACGATGATCGCCGCGCCGCCGATGCCGTAGCCCTCGTAGCGGATTTCCTCGTAGTTCACCCCTTCGAGGTTGCCCGAGGCCTTGTCGACGTTGTACTTGATGCGGTCGGCCGGCATGTTCGCGGCCTTGGCCTTGTCGATGGCCAGGCGCAGCCGCGGGTTGCTGGTGATGTCGGGGCCGCCCTGGCGGGCCGCCACGGTGATCTCACGGATGATGCGGGTCCAGATCTTGCCGCGCTTCTCGTCCTGGCGGCCCTTGCGATGCTGGATGTTGGCCCATTTGGAATGTCCGGCCATGGAGTCCTCTGCGGTGTGCTGGCGCGCGTGGGTGGGCCCGGGTGGGCGGGGCGCGTCGAATTCGGGGCAATCCCGGATTCTACTGGGCCGGGCCCCGTGCCCCGGCCGGGCGCCGCCCCCCGGGTCGGGCGAGGCGGGCCCGCCGTAGACTGCGGCCATCGCCGACTCCGCCACCGCCCGACCATGGCCGAACCCCTGCTCGTCGCCCAGCATGGCGACATCCGCTGCGAACTGCTGCCCGCGCTGGCCAACCGCCACGGCCTGATCACCGGCGCCACCGGCACCGGCAAGACCATCACGCTGCAGACCCTGGCCGAGGGCTTCTCGAAGATCGGCGTGCCGGTGTTCATGGCCGACGTCAAGGGCGACCTGACCGGCATCAGCCAGGCCGGCCAGGTCTCGCCCAAGCTGGCCTCGGTGCTGGCAGAGCGCGGCCTGGCCGTGCCCGAGCCGCTGGCCTGCCCGACCACGCTGTGGGACGTCTTCGGCCAGGCCGGCCACCCGGTGCGCGCCACCGTCAGCGACATGGGGCCGCTGCTGCTGGCGCGCATGCTGGCGCTCAACGAGACGCAGACCGGCGTGCTCAACCTGGTGTTCAAGATCGCCGACGACCAGGGCCTGCTGCTGCTGGACCTGAAGGACCTGCGGGCGATGCTGCAGCACGTGGGCGACAACGCCAGCCAGTTCACCACCGCCTACGGCAACGTCAGCGCGGCCAGCATCGGCGCCATCCAGCGCGGCCTGCTGCAGATCGAGCAGCAGGGCGGCGACCGCTTCTTCGGCGAGCCCATGCTCGACATCGCCGACTTCATGCAGACCATCGAGGGCCGGGGTGTCGTCAACATCCTGGCCGCCGAGAAGCTGATGACCGCGCCGCGGCTGTACGCCAGCTTCCTGCTGTGGCTGCTGTCCGAGCTGTTCGAGACCCTGCCCGAGGTCGGCGACCTGGACAAGCCCAAGCTGGTGTTCTTCTTCGACGAGGCGCACCTGCTGTTCAAGGACGCGCCGGCGGTGCTGCTCGAGCGCATCGAGCTGGTCGTGCGCCTGGTGCGCTCCAAGGGCGTCGGCGTCTACTTCGTCACCCAGAACCCGCTGGACGTGCCCGACACCGTGCTGGGCCAGCTGGGCAACCGCGTGCAGCACGCGCTGCGCGCCTTCACCCCGCGCGACCAGAAGGCGGTGAAGTCGGCCGCCACGACGATGCGCGCCAACCCGAAGCTCGACATCGAGACCGCGATCACCGAGCTGGGCGTGGGCGAGGCGCTGGTCAGCTTCCTCGACGAGAAGGGCCGGCCCGGCGTGACCGAGCGCGTCTACGTGCTGCCGCCGGGCAGCCAGATCGGCCCGATCAGCGCCGAGCAGCGCCAGGCGTTGCTGCAGGGCTCGCTGGTGGCCGGCGTCTACGAGGCCGCGGTCGACCGCGAGTCGGCGCACGAGATCCTCAAGGGCCGGGCCGGCGGCCCTGCGGCGGCTCAGGCGCCGGGCGCGGGGCGCTCGATGGCCGACGAGGCCGCCGCCGCCGCGCGCGGCGGCCCGGCAGGGGCGAGCGGCGCAGCGCCGGCCGCCGCCGGCGGCCTGATGGACGGGCTCAAGGACATCGTCTTCGGTTCCACCGGCCCGCGCGGCGGACGCCGCCCGGGGCTGGCCGAGGCCGCCGCCACCTCGGCGATGCGCTCGATCGGCTCGGCGGTGGGCCGCGAGATCATCCGCGGCGTGCTCGGCGGCCTGCTGGGCGGCAGCCGGCGCCGCTGAGCCGGGCGCCGGCCGGGCCGGCCGGGCTGGCCTGACAGCGGCCGCCCAGGCGGTGCCGGCCGCGCCGCGCCGGCGGCACTTCGCGCCGCCGCGCCCCCGTTCGTCGCAACACGCTGGGCCCGGCACGGGCCGATGGGAAGACTGCCGTCCCATCGACCCTGCCTGGAGCCCTGCCGATGACCCGACGCCCCCCCACCCGCCGCGCCGTGCTGGCGCCACTGGCCTCGCTGGCCGCACTGACCCTGTGCACCGGCCTGGCCGCCACCGCCCAGCTGGCGCTGCTGCCCTCGGCCCAGGCCGCGACGCCGGCCGCGGCCGCCACCGCGCCCGCCACGGCGCCCTCGCCCTTCGCCGGCGCGCAGCAGCTGTTTCTGAAGGCCAGCGCCGGTGACGACGACGCCGTCGACCCGGCCGCCGAGCAGCTGGCCCGCCTGGTCGCCGCCGCGCCGGGCGACACGGTGCTGCTGGCCTACGCCGGCGCCGCCAAGACCCTGCGCGCCCGCGCCAGCTGGCTGCCCTGGCGCAAGCTGCGCCATGCCGACGACGGCCTGGCCCAGATCGACAAGGCCCTGGCCCTGCTGCCTGGCGATGCCCGCGCCGCCGGTCCGTCCGGCCTGGCGCCGGCGCTGGAGGTGCGCTTCGTCGCCGCCAACACCTTCCTGGCCCTGCCGGCGATGTTCAACCGCCAGGCCCGCGGCGAGCAGCTGCTGGCCGAGCTGCAGGCGCTGCCGGCCTTCGCCGCCGCGCCGGAGGGCTTCCGCCGCGCCGTGCAGCAGCGCGCCCGCCAGCTGAAGGCGGCGGCGCCATGAGCGCTGCCCAGCCGGTGCTGGCCGGCCGCGGCCTGCACAAGACCTACCGCCTGGGTCGCCACGTGGTGCCGGCGCTGCGCGGCGTGGACTTCAGCGTGCACGCCGGCGAGATGCTGGCGCTGACCGGCCCCTCGGGCAGCGGCAAGAGCACGCTGCTGAACCTGGCCGGGCTGATCGACCAGGCCGACGCCGGCAGCCTGCAGCTGCTCGGCCGCGAGGTGGCGCAGCTGGACGCGCGCACGGCCACGCTGGCCCGGCGCGAGCACCTGGGCTTCATCTTCCAGGGCTTCAACCTGGTGCCGGTGATGACGGTGGCCGACAACGTCGACTACCCGCTGTTCCTGGCCGGCGTGCCGGCGGCCGAGCGCCGCCAGCGCGTGGCCGCGGCGCTGGCCAGCGTCGGCCTGGACGCGCACGCCGCGCACCGGCCCGACGCGCTGTCCGGCGGCCAGCGCCAGCGCGTGGCCATCGCCCGCGCGCTGGTGCGCCGCCCGCCGCTGGTCATCGCCGACGAGCCCACCGCCAGCCTGGACTCGGCCACCGCCGAGCAGGTGCTGGCCCTGATGCGCGCGCGCTGCCGCGCCGAGGGCGCCGCCTGCCTGATCGCCACCCACGACGCCCGCGTCGTCCACCGCTGCGACCGCGTGCTGGCGCTGCAGGACGGGCAGCTCGTCGACCACCCCGCCGAGGACTTCCAATGAGCCTGCGCTGGATCCGCTTCGCGTGGCTGAACACGCTGCGCAACCGCCGCCGTTCCGCCGTCACCGTGGCCATCGCCGCGCTGGGCACGGCCGCCATCCTGCTGGCCGGCGGCTTCGCGCTGTCGACCTACGAGGGCCTGGCCGAGGGCTCGGCCCGCAGCACCGGCCACCTGATCGTCGGCCGCCCGGCGCAGTTCGAGCGCGAGGAGGACACGCCGCTGCAGCACGGCCTGGACGACTGGCCGCGCCTGCGCCAGACCCTGCTGGCCGACCCCGCGGTGCGCCAGGTGCTGCCGCGGGTGGCCTTCAGCGGCCTCGTCAGCAACGGCGACAAGTCCACCGTGATGATGGCCGTGGGCATCGCGCCCGACGCCGAGTTCGCCGTCAAGGGCCCCTTCCTGACGGTGCGCGCCGGCCAGGTGCTGGCCGACGCCGACCGCGCCGCGGTGATGCTGGGCGAGGGCCTGGCGCGCAGCCTGAAGGCCACGCCCGGCAGCACGCTGACCGTGCTGGCCAGCACCACCGAGGGCGCGCTCAACGCGCTGGACGTGACCGTCAAGGGCACCTTCGCCACCGGCGTGCCCGAGGTCGACCAGCGCCTGGTCTACACCGACGTGGCCACCGCCCAGCGCCTGCTGGTGTCGCCGCGCATCTCCACCGCCGGCGTCTACCTGGCGCGCATGGACGACACCGCCGCCACCCAGCAGCGCCTGCGCGCCGCCCTGCCCGCGCTGACCGTGCAGGACTGGGTGCAGCAGGCGCCCTTCTACCGCGGCGTCAAGGCCCTCTACAACCGCATCTTCGGCGCGCTGGGCCTGATCATCGGCGTCATCGTCGTCTTCGTCGTGACCAACGCGATGGCCATGGCCATCGTCGAGCGCACCCGCGAGATCGGCACCCTGCGCGCGATGGGCACGCTGCCCGGCCAGCTGGTCGGCAGCTTCGCGCTGGAGGGCCTGGTGCTCGGCGGCCTGGGCACGCTGGCCGGCGCGCTGACGGCGCTGGCGGTGTCGGTGGGCCTGCTGCTGTTCCCGGTGCAGATGCCGCCGCCGCCCGGGCGCTCGGTGGGCTACCCGCTGCTGGTGGCCATCGACCCGCTGCTCTACGCCGCCACCGCCGCCGGCGTGCTGACCCTGGCCACCGTGGCCGCGGCCCTGGTCGCCCGCCGCACCGTGCACCTGCGGGTGGTCGACGCGCTGGCCCATGTCTGAGGCCTCCACCGCCTGCACCGCCGCCACCCGAACCGCCCCACCGGAGCCCCCCACGATGAATGCCCGAAACTGGACGCTGCTGGCCCTGTCGGCCGGCCTGAAGCTGGCGCTGCTCGCCCTGCTGGCCCACGGCGGCCGCGCCCACGCCGCCGAGCCGCCGCCGGTGGCCGCGCTGCTGCAGGCCGCCGACCGCTTCCGCACCGGCGCCGACCGGCTGCAGGTCGAGACCCTGGTCACCACCAACCGGCGCGACGGCACGCCCGACAAGGAGCGCCGCTACACCGTCTTCGTGCAGGACCAGCACCGCTCGCTGGTGCTGATGCGCTCGCCGGCCGAGGCCGGCCAGAAGGTGCTGATGCTGGGCGACGACTTCTGGCTGCTGATGCCCGGCACCGCGCGGCCGATGCGCATCACGCCGACGCAGAAGCTGCTGGGCGACGCCGCCACCGGCGACATCGCCACGCTGTCCTGGGCCGAGGACTACGACGGCCAGGTCGTCGGCGAGGAACGCTGCGACGACCCGGGCCCCGCCCGCGCCTGCCTGCACCTGACGCTGCAGGCCCGGCGCAAGGGCGTCAGCTACCAGCGCATCGAGCTGTGGCTGGGCAAGGCGCGGCACGAGCCGCTGCGCGCCGAGCTCTACGTGCAGTCGGACAAGCTGGCCAAGCAGGCGCGCTTCGTGCTGGACAAGGCCGGCACCCTGGTCAGCGAGATGCTGCTGCAGGACCAGCTGGGCGGCCACGCGCTGACCCGGGTGCAGTACCTCAGCCGCCAGCCGCGCAGCGTGCCCGAGAACTGGCTGAACCCGATGTTCCTGGCGCGCAGCCCGAGCCTGGAATGAGCCGCCTGCACACCGGGCTGGCGCTGCTGGCGCTGGCCGCGTCCGGCGCCCGGGCGGCCGACGGCCTCGAGCAGCGCGGCGAATGGCGCGCCAGCGCCAGCGCGCTGCAGGCCGCGGGCGCGGGGCCGCTGGCCGAGGCCGCCCGGCTGCGCCCCGGTCTGGTGGCGCCCGCGGCGGACCAGGCCCTGGCCGAGCTGGAGTGGCAGGCGCGCTGGCACGGCCTGAGCGCCGAACTGTGGCTGGGCGGGCGCGGCCGTGCCGGTGGCCACCGGCAGACCGAAGGGCGCGTCAACGAGCTCTACCACGCCGGCGAAGCCGCCGACTGGGCCTGGAGCCTGGGCAAGAAGCGCGTCGGCTGGGACGTGGGCTACGGCTTCCGCCCCAACGACGTGGTCGCCCAGGAGCCCCGCCGCACCCTGCTGGCGGTGGCCGCCGAGGGCCGGCCGCTGCTGATGGCCGAGCGCTTCTGGGGCGCCGACCAGGCGCTCAGCCTGGTCTGGGCCAACCCGCAGCATGCCGGCGGCGGCCAGCCCGACCCGCGCGGCGCCGGGGAATCGGCGCTGGCCGCCCGCTTCTACCACCGCAGCGGCCCGCTGGACGCCCACGCCTTCGGCCGCTGGGGCCGGCACAGCCGCGCCAGCGCCGGCCTGGCGGCCGCCTGGGTGGCCAGCGACGCGCTGGCGCTGCACGCGTCCTGGCGCGCCCTGCAGCGCCACGACGGCTGGCAGGCCGACACCGCAGCCGGCAGCGCGCCGGTGGCGGCCTCGCCCTGGTCGCTGCGCAGCGGCGGCGGCACCCGCCAGTACCTGCTGGGGCTGAGCTGGACCGGCCTGGCCCACCAGAGCGTGCTGCTGGAGGCCTGGCACGACGGCACCGCACCGTCCGACGCCACCTGGTCGGCCTGGCGCGCGCGCAACCTGGCGCTGGTGCAGGCCGGCCGGCAAGCCGGCCTGAACCCCGGCGGGCGCATGGCGCTGGCCGGCAACCTGGCCTGGCAGGCCGACCCCTTGGCCGGCCCCGGCCTGCGGCGCGACCAATGGTTCGCCCGGCTGGCCTGGCAGCCCGCTCCGTGGCAGCTGAGCCTGGACGCGCTCTACACGCCGGCCGACCGCGGCCTGCTGCTGACCGCCGGCCTGCAGTGGCAGGGCGACCGCTGGCGCGTCAACGCCGCCTGGCGGCAGGCCACCGGGCCGGCCGACGCGCTGCTGATGCAGCTGCCGGTGCGGCGCACCGCCGTGCTGGCGCTGGCCCGGCCGTTCTGATCGCCCGCGTGCCGGCGCGGCTGGCCGCGCGTCGCCCGCCGTTCGCGCCCGGCGGCGGGCGCTTCGCGACACCGCGATGCCGCCCGTCGCAGCGCGGCTGACCGGCAGCGGCCGGTGGCCGAGGATCACGCCATCCCCCACCGACGGAGTCCGACCATGTCCCCCTCGCCCGCCCAGATCCTGACCCACACCCCGGCCCCGGTCTGGGGCATCCTGGCCGCGCTGCTGGTGCTGGGCCTGCTGCAGACCCGCGACCGCATCGTCTCGCGGCCGCGCGTGCTGCTGCTGCCGGTGGCGATGTCGGCGCTGTCGCTGCACGCCGCGCTCAAGGCCTTTGCCGCCGCGGCGGGCGGCCTGCCGGTGCTGCCCGCCTGGGCGGCCGGCTTCGCCCTGGGCTGGGCGGCCAACCTCGTGCTGCGCTGGCCCGGCCGCGTCGAAGCCCTGGCGCCGGGCCGCTGGCGCGTGGCCGGCAGCTGGGCGCCGCTGGCGCTGATGCTGGCCATCTTCGTGCTGCGCTACGCGGTCGGCGTGGCGCTGGCGCTGCAGCCGGCGCTGGGCACCGACCTCGGCGTCGCCGCCGGCTGCACGCTGCTGTACGGCCTGGCCAGCGGCCTGCTGGCGGCGCGCGCCCACCGCGTGCTCGGCCACCGCAGCGGCGGCAGCGCCCCGGCCGCGGCAGGCCAGGCCGCCGCAACCGCCGCATCGGCGGCCTGAGCCCTTCCGGCACCACGGCCCCCGTGTGGCACCATGCGCCCGGTCCGCTCCGACCCCCTGCCGCCGATGCCGCTGCGCTACGCCGAGTTCCAGCAGAGCCTGTTCCAGTCGCTGCGCGGCACACAGCTGCTGTGCCTGGCCGTGGCGGCGGTGCTGTCGGTGCTGGGCATGCCGCCGCTGGTGGCCCTGGTCTACTCGCTGTGCATCGGCAACCTCACCGCGCTGGGCGTGCACCTGGGCCGCTGGGGCATCACCTGGTGGCAGGTGTGGCGCCGCGGCAGCGAATCGCCGGAGCAGCTCCAGGGCTGGCCGGGCTGGCTGCCGATGTCGGGGGCCATCGTGCTGGCGGTGGGCATCGCCTACCCGCTGGGCTCGCTGGTGGCCGCCTGGCTGCTGGGGACCGCGCCGCCGACCACCGGCAGGCACTACTGGCGGCAGTGGGGCGCGCTGTTCCTGGTCTCGCTGGTGCCGGCGGCGATCGGCACCTACTACTTCCATGCCCGTGCGCGCATCGCCGCCACCGAGGCCGAGCTGGCCCAGGTCGGCCGCCTGGCCGCCGAGACCCAGCTGCGCCTGCTGCAGAGCCAGCTCGAGCCGCACATGCTGTTCAACACCCTGGCCAACCTGCGCGTGCTGATCACGCTGGACCCGCCGCGCGCCCAGGCCATGCTGGACCGGCTGGTGGCCTTTCTGCGCGCCACGCTGGGCGCCTCGCGCGCCGGCAGCCACACGCTGGCCGAGGAGTTCGACCGCCTGGCCGACTACCTGGCGCTGATGGGCCTGCGCATGGGGCCGCGCCTGCAGGTGCAGCTGGACCTGCCCGAGGCGCTGCGCACCCGGCCGGTGCCGGCGCTGCTGCTGCAGCCGCTGGTCGAGAACGCCATCCGACACGGGCTGGAGCCCCAGGTCGACGGCGGCCGGCTGGCCGTGGCCGCCGCGCGCCAGGGCGACCGGCTGCTGCTGACGGTGCGCGACACCGGCGTCGGCCTGCCGGCCGGCTTCCGCCTGCAGGCCACGGCGCCGGCTGCCTCGACCGGGGCCGCGACCGGGGCCGCGAACGGGCCAGCCAGCGGGGCCGCCACCGTGGCCAAGCCGGGTGGCAGCACCCAAGCCGGCAGCCACTACGGCACGCAGCACGTCGCCGAGCGCCTGGCCACGCTGTACGGCGAGGCCGCCCGCTTCGAGCTGCTGCCGGCCGACGACGCCGACGGCGGCACGCTGGCCCGCATCACCCTGCCCTGGCCGGCCGACGACGCCGGCCGCCCCGCCCCATGACCACCGCCGCCGACACCCCCGACCTGCCCGCCACCGCGCTGATCGCCGAGGACGAACCGCTGCTCGCCGAGGCGCTGGCCGCCGAGCTGGGCCGCCTGTGGCCGGGGCTGCGCATCGTCGCGCGCGCCGGCGACGGCCTGTCGGCCACGGCGCAGGCGCTGGCGCTGCGGCCGCAGCTGTGCTTCCTGGACATCCGCATGCCCGGCGCCACCGGGCTGGAGACCGCCCAGGCGCTGGCCGAGGACTGGCCTGACGACGCACCCTTCCCGCTGCTGGTCTTCGTCACCGCCTACGACCAGTACGCGCTGGCCGCCTTCGACGCCCAGGCGGTGGACTACCTGGTCAAGCCGGTGGCGCCCGACCGCCTGGCGGCCTGCGTGGCCCGGCTGCAGCGCCGCCTGGCCGACGCGGCGGCGCCCGCTGCCGCGGACGCCCGCCGGGCCGACGCCACCGCCGACGGGGGCGCCAACGGGGGCGCCGACGGGGCCGCCACAGCCGACGCCGCGCTGCAGCAGACGCTGGCGCAGCTGCGCGCGCTGCTGGCCGGCGCCACGGCCGCGCCGGCGGCACCGCGGCTGGAGGTGATCCAGGCCGGCAGCGGCGCCCTGGTGCACCTGGTGCCGGTGGCCGAGGTGCTGTACTTCGAGGCCGCCGACAAGTACCTGCGCGTGGTCTGCGCCGAGCGCGAGCACCTGATCCGCCTGTCGCTGCGCGAGCTGCTGCCGCGGCTGGACGGCCAGCAGTTCTGGCAGGTGCACCGCGGCCTGGTGGTGCGCGCCAGTGCCATCACCACCGCGCGGCGCGAGGACTCGGGCAAGGTCACGCTGACACTGCGCGGGCGGCCGGAGCGCCTGGGCGTCAGCCGGCTGTATGCCCATCTGTTCAAGGGCATGTAGGCGGGGCTGGCTTCTAGAATCGGCGCGATTCCCCGCCACCTGACGGGCGGCCCGCCGCGCGGCCGCCCCCACGCCATGTCCCACGCCCCCAAGCCCGACGCCGCCAAGCCCGCCGCCAACTTCCTGCGCACGCTGATCGAGCGCGAGCTGCAGGACGGGGTCTACGCGCAACGCCAGTGGGGCGGCACACCGGGCGACGCCGCCCACCACCGCGCCGGCACGCCCGACCCGGCGCCGGTGCGCCTGCGCTTCCCGCCCGAGCCCAACGGCTACCTGCACATCGGCCACGCCAAGAGCATCTGCCTGAACTTCGGCCTGGCGCGCGACTTCGGCGGCGTCTGCCACCTGCGCTTCGACGACACCAACCCCGAGAAGGAGGAGCAGGAGTACGTCGACGCCATCGTCGAGATGGTGCGCTGGCTGGGCTGGGACTGGAACGTGGGCGGCACCGAGCACCTGTACTACGCCAGCAACTACTTCGACTTCATGTACCGCGCCGCCGAGCACCTGGTCGAGCGCGGCCTGGCCTACGTCGACGAGCAGACGGCCGAGCAGATGCGCGCCAACCGCGGCGACTTCACCACGCCCGGCACCGACAGCCCCTTCCGCGGCCGCACGCCGGCCGAGAACCTGGCGCGCCTGCGCGAGATGCGCGACGGCCTGCACGCCGACGGCGCCATGGTGCTGCGCGCCAAGATCGACATGGCCTCGCCCAACATCAACCTGCGCGACCCGGCCCTCTACCGCATCAAGCGCGCCCACCACCACAACACCGGCGACCGCTGGTGCATCTACCCGATGTACACCTTCGCGCACCCGATCGAGGACGCGCTGGAGAACATCACCCACAGCATCTGCACGCTGGAGTTCGAGGACCAGCGCCCGTTCTACGACTGGCTGCTGGCGCGCCTGGCGGAACCGGCAACGCTCCCGGACGGTCGCGTGGTGGGCGGCCTGCTGAACACGCCGCTGCCCAAGCAGCACGAGTTCGGCCGCCTGAACCTGACCTACGTGATCACCAGCAAGCGCAAGCTCAGGGCCCTGGTCGACGAGGGCATCGTCAGCGGCTGGGACGACCCGCGCATGCCCACGCTGGCCGGCCTGCGCCGGCGCGGCTACACGCCGGCGGCGGTGCGCAAGTTCGCCGAGGACACCGGCGCCAGCAAGACCAACATCTGGGTGGACTACGCGGTGCTCGACGGCGCGCTGCGCGCCGACCTGGAAGGCCAGGCCGCCCGTGCGATGGCGGTGATCGACCCGCTGCCGCTGAAGCTGACGAACTGGGCCGCGCTGTTCGGCGCCGACCACCGCGAGCCCTGCAGCGCGCCGGCCCACCCGCAGCGCCCCGAGCTGGGCCAGCGCAGCTTCAGCCTGGGCCCCGAGGTGTGGATCGAGCGCGAGGACTTCGCCGAGGTGCCGCCCAAGGGCTTCTTCCGCCTCTTCCCGGGCAACAAGGTGCGGCTGAAGTACGGCATGGTCGTCGAGTGCACCGGCTGCGAGAAGGACGCCGAGGGCCGCGTCACCGCGGTGCTGGCCAGCGTGGTGCCGGACACCAAGAGCGGCACGCCCGGCGCCGACAGCGTCAAGGTCAAGGGCACGATCACCTGGGTCGGCCGCCACGAGGGCGTGGCCGTCACGCTCAACCTCTACGACCACCTGTTCAGCGAGCCCCAGCCCGACGCCGGCGGCCGCGACTTCCACGAGGTGCTCAACCCGGCCAGCAAGACGGTGGTCACCGGCTACGTCGAGCCGTCGCTGGCCGCGGTGGACGCCGACGTGCGCTTCCAGTTCGAGCGCCACGGCTACTTCGTCACTGACCGCCAGGACCACCGCGCCGACGCACCGGTGTTCAACCGCATCACCGGGCTGAAGGACAGCTGGACGAAGTGAGGCCGGCCGGCAGGCGCCGGCGCGCGCCCGCTCAGCCCGGCGCCACCGGCACCGGCCGGGCGTCGAACAGGTAGCCCGCGCCGCGCACGGTGCGGATCAGCCGCGGCGCCTGCGGGTCCTCGCCCAGCTTGGCGCGCAGGCGCGAGACCAGCAGGTCGATGCTGCGCGCCCGTGCGGCCAGCGTGCGGCCGCGTGCCTGCTCGGCCAGTTCGTCGCGGCTGCACACCCGTCCGGCCGCGCGCAGAAAGCTGTCGAGCAGGCGGAACTCCGCGTCCGACAGCGCCACCGCGCGGCCGTCCGGCGCGGTCAGGCGGCGCTGCAGCGGCTGGATGCGCCAGCCGTCGAAGGCCAGGGCGGCCGGCGCGGCGGACGCAGCCGAGGCCTGGGCGGCCGGCCCGGTGCGGCGCAGCACGGTGTGGATGCGCGCGACCAGCTCGCGCGGCTCGTAGGGCTTGGCCAGGTAGTCGTCGGCGCCCAGCTCCAGGCCGATCACCCGGTCCACCGGCAGCGCGTCGCGCGCGGTCAGGATCAGCGGCAGCCGCGCTGGCCCGGGCCCCAGGCCGTGGGTGCGCAGCGCGGCGGTCAGCGCCAGCGCGTCGTCGCCGGCCAGGTGGCGGTCCAGCACCAGCAGGTCGGGCGGCTGCTCGGCCAGCTGGCGGCGCAGCGCCGCGCCGCCGCGTAGCGCCCGGGCCAGCAGGCCGAAGCGCTGCAGGTAGGCGCACAGGGCGCCGGCGTGTTCGGCGTCGTCGTCGACGACCAGGACCTGGGGACGGGGGGGCATCGGGGGCGGGGACTGCAGCGCGATCGCCGCGCGCAGGCGGCAGCGGACCGATGTTGCGCCGGCGCCGGCCGACACCAGAAGCCGAAGTGCACAGGCTTCGCCGCCCAGTTCGCGGCTTGCACCGGCACTGCGTACCGGACCTGGTACACGCGGCACACGGGGACTTGACGACCGGGCCGAACACTCCCCAACACCGTCCAGGCGCGTCCTGCGGCTCGGCGGCCCTTGTCCCACCAACCCGAAAGGATGGACCATGAGTTCGATCAACGGCTTAGGCAACAGCAACGCCTGGGCGTCCGCCGGCCCGCCGCGCAACGGGCGTGCCAACGGCGCCGGCGGCGGCCCCGATGCGGCGGAGTTCAAGCAGAAGATGTTCGAGAAGCTCGACGCCGACGGCAGCGGCGGTGTCGACAGCAGCGAGCTCGACAGCCTGCTCAGCGAGATCGCCCAGCGCAGCGGGCAGTCGGTCGGCAGCGACAGCGCCAGCACCTTCTCGTCGATGGACGGCAACGGCGACGGCAGCCTGGACAGCAGCGAGCTCGACAGCGGCCTGAAGAGCCTGCTGGGCGCGCCCAGCGACACGATGGCCTTCGCCCGCATGCGCGGCGGCGGCGGGCCCGACCCGTCGGCGATGAAGCAGGAGCTGTTCAACCAGCTCGACAGCGACGACAGCGGCGGCGTCGACAGCGGCGAGATCGACGGCCTGCTGACCGAGATCGCCCAGCGCAGCGGCCAGACTGGCGACCTCGACAACGCCGCCACCTTCTCGGCGATGGACGGCAACGGCGATGGCAGCCTGGACGCCGAGGAACTGGACAGCGCGATGCAGAGCCTGGTCGCCGACAGCGCCGGCGAGGCCGCTGGCTCCGGCGGCATGGCCGGCCCCGGCGGCCCCCAGGGTGCCGGCGGTCCGCCGCCCGGACCGCCGCCAGGCCCGCCGCCCGGTGCGTCGGCCGGCAGCGCCAGCGAGGACAGCGACGACGCCGGCATCGACCCGCTGGACACCAACCGCGATGGCACGGTGTCGGCCACCGAGCAGGCCGCCGGCGAGGTGCGCCAGGCGCTGGAGAACCTGCGCCAGGCGGCGGATGCCGACGGCGACCAGCAGCTCGGCGGCAGCGAGGCGCGGTCCTTCCGCGAGGTGCTGCAGCAGCTGCGTGCCGGCGGCGCCCGGGGTGAGGACGCCGGCACCACCGGCCAGACCGCGGCGCGCGATGTCGCCGCGCTGGCCGAGCAGGTGCTGCGGGCCTACGCGCCGGCCGCGGCCGGTGGCGGCTTCAGCCTGGCGGCCTGAGAGGCTGAGAGTTTTTCGCTCATGCTCGCTCGTCACGCCCCAAGCCGCCCGCTCGTCGTTGCAAATGCTCGCCATAGCCCGGGCTATGGCTGCGCTTTGCGCCTAAATCGGCCGGCTTGGGGCGCGCCGCTCGGTCACGATCGAAATCCTCTCAGCCTCTGAGGCCGCGCCGCAGCCCGGGCGGCGCCGGGCGCGGCCCGGGCGGGGTCGACGCGGCTCAGAACGACCAGGTGGCCTGGCCCGAGAAGATCGTCGTGTGGTTCTTGTAGTGGCCGTCGAGCACGCCACCGCCACTGGCCGCGGCGTTCTCGCGGATGGTGGCCTGCTTGCCCCACAGGTAGGCCGCGCCGGCGTCCAGCCGCCAGGCGGCGCTGGGGCGGTACTGCACGCCCAGCGCCAGCCAGGTGCGGTCGCTGTCCGGCAGGCGCGGCGTGCGGAAGGCGTCGCGCACCGGGGTCTGGTCGTAGGCCACGCCGCCCTTGAGCGTCCACGGCCCGCCCAGGCGCCAGTTACCGCCGACGGCCAGCTTCCAGCTGTCCTTGAAGTTCTCGGGCGTGCTCTGCAGCGTGCTGCCGTTGCTACGCACGAAGCGCAGCGTCTCGATCGTCGACCAGCCGGTCCACTGCAGGTCGACCATCAGGTCCCACTGCGGCGACAGCTGGTGGAAGTACGAGGCATTGGCCACCGGCGGCAGCTTGACGTCGGCGGTCACGTCGGTGTCGAAGGTGGCCTGCGTGTTGACGCCGTTGACCAGCGCCGCCACCGTCGGGCCCAGCGCGCCGGCGACCGTCACCGTCGGATTGCTGAAGCGCGCGCTGCCCTCCAGCCGGTACTTCACCGCCGAGCGGTAGGACAGGCCCACGCGCTGCGCCGGGCTCAGGTCCCACAGCAGGCCGACGTTCCAGCCCCAGCCGTTGTCGCTGCCCTTGATGCGGGCGGCCGACACCTGGCCCGCGGTGGCCGCGGCGATGGCGTTGAAGGTGGCCGAGCCGGCGGCGATGCCGTTGCTCATCGCGGCGCTCAGCAGCGCGGCGCTGTAGTTCACGTCATTGGTGAACTCGGCGACCATGCGCTGCCAGTTCAGCCCGGCGCCCAGCGACAGCGTCGGGCTGACCTTGAAGGACAGGCCCGGGTTGACGTTGAGCGTCATGATGTCCGACTTGTCGGCCAGGAAGCGGCCGGCCCAGCCGGCGTCGTAGTCGGTCACCAGCCCCCAGGGCGTGTTGACGCCGACGCCGGCGACCAGGTCGCGCGACAGCGGCATCGCGAAATACAGGTTGGGCACCACGTTGAGCCCGCCGGCGTCACCGCCGTCGCCGCCCAGCGCCTGCGAGGTGGCGGCCACCGAGGCGCCGTTGTGGAAGCGGATCGCCGGCGTCACCAGGTTGAGCACGCCCACCAGCTGCCGCTTGTCGCCCAGGCGGGACAGGCCGGCCGGGTTGGACCACAGCGTGCTGGCGTCCTCGGCGGCCGCGGCGCCGCCGGCATAGGCATTGCCCAGGCCGGAGGCCGAGGTCTCGTTGAGCTGGAAGCCGGCGGCCTGCGCCGGCGCGGCCGCCAGCAGGCCGAGGCCGGCGCAGGCGGCCAGCGCCAGCGTGCTGGCCAGGGCGACCGGGCGCCGGGATACGGGGGGGGTGGTCATGCGATGCTCCTCTGCGTGGTCGAACCCGTGGGACTCTGGATGGCCGCCGCCGGGCAAGGCGGCGCGGGTTCTGTGTCCAAGCAAAGATTAGACACCGACCAGCCACTGCGGATTGACCTGCGACAGCTGCGCGGTGGAATCGGCGGCCTCGCCGTTGCCAAACAGCAGCGCCCCGACCCGGGCCACCTCGTGCTCGGCGCGGATGCGCTGGAAGGCCTGCTCGGCCTGCGGAAAGCGCCGCCGCAGCAGGTTCAGCCACTGCTTGAGCCGCCCGGCGCGGTGCCGCGGCGCGCAGTGCGCGGCGGTCAGCGCCCAGTAGCGGGCCAGCTGGGGCAGCAGTTCGTCCCAGGCCGGCGGCGGCCGCGGCGCCGGTGCGCCGGCCGCCGCGGCGTCGTGGCCGCGCAGGGCCCAGGCCAGGCCCGGGTCGGCGACCGCGCCGCGGCCCAGCATCAGCGCGTGGCCGCCCGATTCGGCGCGGGCGCGCAGCGCGTCGTCCAGCGTCCAGACCTCGCCGTTGGCCACCACCGGGATCGCCACCGCGGCGCGGATGCCGGCGACGCGGTCCCAGTAGGCCGGCGGCCGGTAGCCCTGGACCTTGGTCCGCGCGTGCACCACCAGCTCGCCAGCGCCACCGGCGGCGATGGCGCGGGCGGCGTCGAGCATGCGGTCCTCGTCGCGGTGGCCCAGGCGCATCTTGGCCGACACCGGCAGCGGCGCCGGCACCGCGCGCCGCACCGCGGCGACGATGGCGTGCAGCAGCTCGGGCTCGTCGAGCAGCACCGCGCCGCCGCGGTGGCGGTTGACCGTCTTGGCCGGGCAGCCGAAGTTCAGGTCGATGCCCTCGGCGCCCAGCGCGGCCAGCTGCGCCGCGTTGTCGGCCAGGCAGGCCGGGTCGCTGCCCAGCAGCTGGGCACGCACCGGCACGCCGGCCGGCGTGCGGCTGCCGTTGAGCAGCTCGGGCATCAGCCGGGTGAACACCCGCGGCGGCAGCAGCTGGTCGGTGATGCGGATGAACTCGCTGACGCAGCGGTCGAAGCCGCCGACGCGGGTCAGCACGTCGCGCAGGCTGTGGTCGAGCAGCCCTTCCATCGGCGCAAGCAGGATCATGGGCGCGCAGTGTAGGCAGCTGCGGCGTCGCCGGGCCGCCGGGCACAATCCGGCGATGACCGACGCCGACCCGCCCCGCCGCGCCCCGCCCTCCGACGAGCAGGCCATCGCCCAGACCCGCGCCTGGGTCGACCGCGCGGTGATCGGCCTGAACCTGTGCCCCTTCGCCAAGGCACCGCAGGTCAAGGGCCTGGTGCGCTACGTGGTCAGCGCCGCCGAGGACCCGGCCGCGCTGCTGGGCGACCTGGCCGCCGAGCTGCAGCGCCTGGCCGCGGCGCCGGCCGACCGGCTGGAGACCACGCTGCTGATCCACCCGCGGGTGCTGGACGACTTCCTGGCCTACAACGACTTCCTCGAGCTGGCCGAGGACCTGGTGGCCGACCTCGGCCTGGACGGCGTGCTGCAGGTGGCCAGCTTCCACCCCGACTACCAGTTCGCCGACGCGCCGCCCGGCGACATCACCCACGCCACCAACCGCTCGCCCTGGCCGACGCTGCACCTGATCCGCGAGGACAGCATCGACCGCGCGGTGGCCGCCTTCCCCGAGGCCGAGCAGATCTACGAGGCCAACCTGGCGACGCTGCGCCGCCTGGGGCCGGCCGGCTGGGCGGCGCTGCAGGCCGGCTGGGCGGACGCCGGCAGCGGCCAGGGCGACACCCCCGCGGCCGCCGGCGAACCGGGCGCCGGTTCAACCGGCTGAAACCGGAAGACCCGAACCGGGCAGCGCCGGGGCCCGGGCGGCTCCAGTTGCGCCGGTAGCGGCCGATATCCGCTCAGGACCACCGCTGTCGCCCATGAACACCCTTGCCGTACCCCGCCAACGCAGCTCGACCGTCGCCGTCCAGCAGGAGATCGACCAGGCCCGCCAGGCCGGCCCGCTGCGCCACATCGCCATCCCGCCCTGCCCCACGCTGCTGATGCGCCTGCGCGACGCGCTGGCCCACGCCGAGCCCGACCTGCAGGAGGTGGCCACCATCGCCTCGCACGACGTGGCGATGTCGGCGGCGCTGATCCAGCGGGCCAACAGCCCGGCCTACGCCGGCGCCGGCAGCGTCTCCACCGTGGGCCTGGCGATGACGCGCATGGGCCTGGACGAGACCGCCCGGGCGATGACCGAATTCCTGGTGCGCGGCGCGCTGCCGGTGCACAGCAAGCAGCTCGAACGCTTCTGGGAGCGTTCGTCGCGCCGCGCCATCGCGATGAGCTACATCGCCCGCCAGCTGCCCGGCCTGCCGGTGGACCTGGCCCATGCCCACGGCCTGTTCTGCCACGCCGGCCTGCCGGTGCTGCTGCAGTGCGTCAAGGGCTACGGTGCCACGCTGATGGAGGCCGACATGCGGCAGGACCGCAGCCCGGTGGCCACCGAGAACGCCAACCACCGCACCGACCATGCGGTGGTCGGCGCCCTGGTGTGCAGGGTCTGGCGCCTGTCACCGACGCTGGTGGCCTCGGTGCGCCTGCACCACGACCTGCTGGGCCTGGGCCAGAACGGGGCCGACGCCGAGGTGCACACGCTGGTCGCCGCCGGCCTGGTCGCCGAGCAGCTGATGCGCCGCGCCGAACACCTGCCGCCCGACCGCGACTGGCGCGACCACGCGGCCGCCGCGCTGGACTGGCTGGCCGTCAGCGAGGACGACGTGGCGCACTGGGAAGACCAGCTGCAGCCGCTGTTCGACGCGGCCTGAGGCAGCACGCACGCCGCCGGCGTGCGCCGTGCGGTATTCAGCGCACCGCGTCGGGCAGCTCGATCTTGACCTCGAGGACCTCGAGGTTCTCCTGCTTCTCCAGGCTGACCTTGATGTCGTCGGGCGAGATCTGCACGTACTTGGAGATCACCGCGACCAGCTCCTGCTGCAGCTGTGGCAGGTAGTCGGCGCGCGGCGTGCCGCGGCCCGAGCGCTCGTGCGCCAGGATGATCTGCAGCCGCTCCTTGGCGACGCTGGCGGTCTTCTTCTTCTCCCCGAGGAGGAACGAGAGGAACGACATGCCGCTCACCTCCCGCCGAACAGGCGCTTGAAGAAGCCGGGCTTCTCGGCGTCGGTGAAGCGCATCGGCAGCGTCTCGCCCAGGAAACGGCCGATGACGTCCCGGTAGGCCTCGCTGACGTCGGTGCCCTTGAGGTGGATCGCCGGCACGCCCTGGTTGCTGGCCTCCAGCACGTTGGTGCTCTCGGGGATCACGCCGATCAGCGGGATCCTCAGGATCTCCTGGATGTCGGTCAGCGACAGCATCTGCCCGCCCTCGACCCGGCTGGGGTTGTAGCGGGTGATCAGCAGGTGCTCCTTGATCGGCTCCTTGCCCTCGATGGCGCGCTTGGTCTTGCTGCCCAGGATGCCCAGGATGCGGTCGGAGTCGCGCACCGAGGACACCTCGGGGTTGGTCACCACCAGCGCCTCGTCGGCGAAGTGCATGGCCATCAGCGCGCCGGTCTCGATGCCCGCCGGCGAATCGCAGACGATGTACTCGAAGCCCATCTCGGCCAGGTCCTTGAGCACCTTCTCGACGCCCTCCTGGGTCAGGGCGTCCTTGTCCCGCGTCTGGCTGGCGGCCAGCACGAACAGGTTCTCGCACTGCTTGTCCTTGATCAGCGCCTGGTTCAGGTTGGCCTCGCCATGGATCACGTTGATCAGGTCGTAGACCACGCGGCGCTCGCAGCCCATGATCAGGTCGAGGTTGCGCAGGCCGACGTCGAAGTCGATCACCGCGGTCTTGTGGCCGCGCAGGGCCAGGCCCGAGGAGAAGCTGGCGCTGGTGGTGGTCTTGCCGACCCCGCCCTTGCCCGAGGTGACGACGATGATCTTGGCCATCTGGCTGGGTTTCCGTTGGTTGGTTCTTGGGGGGTGCGCGCCGCGCGGCTCAGTCGCCCAGCGGCTCGACGATGATCTTCTCGCCCTCCAGCCGCACCTGGGCCGGCTTGCCCAGCACATTGGCCGGCAGCGGGTGCTCGGTGGTGCGGTAGATGCCGGCCACCGAGACCAGCTGCGGCTCCAGGCAGGTGCTGAAGATGCGGGCGTTGACGTCGCCGCGCGCGCCGGCGATGGCGCGGCCGCGCAGCGGCGCGTAGACGTGGATGTGGCCGTCGGCGATGACCTCGGCGCCGTAGCTGACGACGGCCAGCACCACCAGGTCGGCGCCGCGGGCGTAGACGCGCTGGCCCGAGCGCAGCGGCTTGTCGACGACCAGGGTGGGCGCGCCGCCGGGGCCCGGCACCTCCCTGACCACCTCCTTGACCACTTCCACTTCCTTGACGACCTCGACCTCGCGGACGACCTCGCGCAGCTCGACGGCGTGCTGCACCGTGGGCAGGTCGGCGCGCGCCGGCACGGCGCCGGCCGGCGCGGCGTCCAGCGCCTCGGCCAGGCCGGCGGCGGCGGCGGCGGCCATCTGCGCCGGGCTGCCGCCCTGGGCGGCGATGGGGTGCAGCTGGAAGCGGCGCAGCTGCGGCAGCAGCGCGGCGAAGTCGACCGTGGCGTCGGACTCGCGCAGCGGGCTGAGGTCGATGACCAGCGGGTCGTTGTCGAACAGGCCGGGGCTGTCGCCGAAGCGCTCGTCCAGCGCCGCGGCCAGCACGGCGGCGTCGGCCGTCTGCAGGCGCAGCGCGGTCAGCGTCCAGGCGGTGCTTTTCAGGTCGAAGGCGGCTTTGGCCGGGGTGGCTGCGGGCATGGGGGACGGCGGGCGCGGCGGATCGGGGGGCCGGCGGCCGCGCCACCGGGCGCGGTGGCGGCGGTGCCGGACGCGCAGCGCACAAGTGTACCGGCCCGCCCGGCCGTGCCCCGGCCGGCCCGCCCGGCGGCACCCGCTGCGCGGGCGTGCCCTGGCGTGCCCGGGCGGCGCCAGCCAATCGCCGCAAGACGCCGCACCAGCGCCGGCCTAGCCTCCCGGCTTCACCCGGCCCGCCCCGGGCCCACGCACAGGAGACCCCATGACCGCCAACGCTTCCCGTCCCCCGCTTCGCATCGGCGGCGCCTCCGGCTTCTGGGGCGACTCCAGCCTGGGCGCGCCGCAGCTGGTCAACAGCGGCCTGATCGACGTGCTGGTCTTCGACTACCTGGCCGAGACGACGATGGCCATCCTGGCCGCCGCCCAGCGCAAGAACCCCGACGCCGGCTTCGCCACCGACTTCGTCGACCCGGTGATGCGCCAGGTGCTGCCCGAGGTGGTCAAGCGCGGCATCAAGGTGGTGACCAACGCCGGCGGCATCAACCCGCAGGCCTGCGCCCGCGCCCTGGCCAAGGTGGCCGAGGAGCTGGGCCTGGCGGTGAAGATCGCCATCGTCGAGGGCGACGACGTGCGCACCGCCCTGCCCGCCCTGCGCGAGGCCGCCCCCGGCGGCGCGCTGACCGACCTGGTCGGCGGCCAGCCGGTGCCGGCCAACCTGCTCAGCGCCAACGCCTACCTGGGCGCCGAGCCGATCGCCCGCGCGCTGGACGCCGGCGCCGACATCGTCATCACAGGCCGCTGCGTGGACAGCGCGGTGACGCTGGGCGCGCTGATCCACCACTTCGGCTGGTCGATGTCCGACTTCGACCGCCTGGCCGGCGCCAGCCTGGCCGGCCACATCATCGAATGCGGCTGCCAGGCCACCGGCGGCCTGTTCACCGACTGGGACCAGGTGCCCGACTGGGCGCACATCGGCTACCCCATCGTCGAGGTCGCCGAGGACGGCAGCTTCGTCGTCACCAAGGTGCCCGGCACCGGCGGCCTGGTCAGCCCGGCCACGGTGGGCGAGCAGCTGCTCTACGAGATCGGCGACCCGGGCGCCTACCTGCTGCCCGACGTGACCTGCGACTTCCGCCAGGTCACCATGACGCAAGAAGCCAAGGACCGCGTGCGCGTGGCCGGCGCCCTGGGCAGCGCGCCGCCCGAGACGCTGAAGGTCAGCGCCACCACCCTGGTGGGCTGGCGCTGCGACGGCATGACGGTGATCGTCGGCATCGACGCGGTGGCCAAGGCCCGGCGCACCGGCGAGTCGCTGGTCGAGCGCACGCGCGAGATGATCCTGGCCCGCGGCTGGGGCGACTTCAGCGCCACGCGGGTCGAGGTCATCGGCACCGAGACCCTGTACGGCCCGCGCGCCACCACCGCCCAGCTGCGCGAGGTGATCGTGCGCGTGGCGGTGCGCCACCCGAAGAAGGAGGCGCTGGAGCTGTTCACCCGCGAGAAGGCCGCGCCCGGCACCAGCTGGTCGCCCGGCACCACCGGCCCCGGCGGCGGCCGCGGCAGCGTGTCGCCGCACATCGTGCCCTGCGCCTTCCTGATCCCGCGCGGCGCGGTGCAGCCGGTGGTCCGCCTGGGCGAGCAGACCCTGCCCGTGCCGATGGCCGGCACCGCGCGCCCGCTGGCCGCGCCGGCCCCGGTGGCCGACCCGGCGGCCTGGACCCCGCCGGCCGGCCCGACGAAGACGGTGCCGCTGGTCAAGCTGGCCTGGGGCCGCAGCGGCGACAAGGGCGACATCTCCAACATCGGCCTGATCGCCCGCCGCCCCGAATGGCTGCCGCTGCTGTGGGCCCAGGTGACGCCCGAGCGCGTGAAGGACTGGTTCGCGCACCTGGTCAAGGGCCGCGTCGACCGCTACCACCTGCCCGGCCTGCACGCGATGAACCTGGTGATGCAGCAGGCCCTGGACGGCGGCGGCCCGGCCTCGCTGCGCTTGGACCCGCTGGGCAAGGGCATGGCGCAGATGCTGCTGGAACTCCCCATCGAGGTGCCGGCCGACTGGACGGTCTGAGCGCCACGGCGACCGCGGTGCGATGATCGCGGCCCCTGAACTGCTGCGATGCGACCCGCGATGACCCGACTGCTGCGCGCCCTGCCCCTGCTGGCCGCCTGTGCCCTGGCCCAGGCCCAATCCAACACGACCACCAGCGGCGCCGGCGCGCCGGCCGCGGTGGGCGGCGTGGTCACCACGTCCAGCGGCCTGCAGTTCAAGCTGCTGCGCGCCGGCCAGGGTGCCAGCCCGGTGGCCAGCGACGTGGTCAAGGTGCACTACCGCGGCACGCTGGCCGACGGCAAGGAGTTCGACAGCTCCTACAGCCGCGGCGCGCCGGCCGAGTTCCCGCTGAACCGGGTGATCAAGTGCTGGACCGAGGGCGTGCAGAAGATGCAGGTGGGCGCCAAGGCCCAGCTGACCTGCCCGCCGTCCATCGCCTACGGCGAGCGCGGCGCGGGCGGCGTGATCCCGCCCAATGCGACGCTGAACTTCGAGGTCGAGCTGCTGGGGATCGCCGGGCGCTGACTCCGGCCCCGCGCGACGACGCCCCCAAAGCACAACGCCCGGCCATCGGCCGGGCGTTGTGCTTTCCAGCCCGAGGAACCGCCGGGCCGCACGCGGCGGGCCGGCCGGCCCCGGCCGGGGTCAGGCCTCGACCACCACCTCGGCCACCACGCGCTTGGACGCCACCTGGTCGCCGACGCTGACGTGCAGCGCCAGCACCTTGCCGGCCACCGGGGCGACATGGACATGCTCCATCTTCATCGCCTCCAGCGTGACCATGGGCTGGCCGGCGGCCACGGTGTCGCCCACCGCCACCTGCACCGCCACGACGCGGCCGTTCATGCTGGCGCGCAGCTTGCCGTCGCCGCCACCGCCCTCGGCGGCGCGCGCGGCCGGCGCGCGGCTGTGGTCCTGCACCGTCCAGGGCCGGCCGGCGAACTGGAAGCGCAGCGTCGCGCCGTCGCGCTGCCAGACGGCGTTGTCGGCCACGCCGTCGATGGCCACGCGGGTGCGGCCGCTGGCGCCGCCGGCGTCGACCTCGTGGCACACCACGGTCAGCGTCGCCGACGCGCCGTCCAGGCGGGTGGCATAGGCCATCGGCCCGTGCTGCTCCAGCGCGCCGCTGCTCGGCGCGCCGTCGAGCTCGAAGCGCTCCAGCACCGGCAGGCGGTGGGCCAGGCCATGGCGGGGGTCCTGCGCGTCGTTGCTCAGGTGCAGCAGCAGCGCGGCCAGCGCGGCGGCGCGCTGGTGCAGCGCGGGGTTGCCGTCCTTCTTCAGCGGGCCCAGCAGCGCGGCCTGGTGCTCGCCGATGAAGGCGGTGGTGGCGCCGCCGGCGGCGAACACCGGGTGGGCCAGGCACTGCAGCAGGAAGGCCTGGTTGGTGGCCACGCCCAGGGCCACGGTGTCCTCCAGGCCGCGCTGCAGCTTGCGCAGCGCCTCGGCGCGGGTGGCGCCGTGGGCGATGACCTTGGCGATCATCGAGTCGTAGTACGGCGGGATCTCGTCGCCCGGGCGCAGCGCGTGCTCGACGCGCAGCGCGCCAGGGCCCGTCTCGGCCATCTGCCAGGCGGCCATGCGGCCGCTTTGCGGCATGAACTGCGCCAGCGGGTCCTCGGCGCACAGCCGCACCTCGATGGCATGGCCCTGGAAGCGCAGCTCGTCCTGGCGCAGCGGTAGCGGGTCGCCGGCGGCCACGCGCAGCTGCCAGTCCACCAGGTCCAGGCCGGTGATGGCTTCGGTCACCGGGTGCTCCACCTGCAGCCGGGTGTTCATCTCCATGAAGAAGAACTCGCCCTTCGGGTCGAGCAGGAACTCCAGCGTGCCGGCGCCCTCGTAGGCGATGGCCTTGACCGCCTTGACCGCGACCTCGCCCATGCGGGCGCGCAGCTCGGGAGAGACCGCCGGCGACGGCGCCTCCTCGATCACCTTCTGGTGGCGGCGCTGCACCGAGCAGTCGCGCTCACCCAGGTGGATGGCGTTGCCGTGGCGGTCGGCGAAGACCTGGATCTCGATGTGGCGCGGCGCGACGATGGCGCGCTCCAGGATCACCGTGGCGTCGCCGAAGGCGCTGAGCGCCTCGCTCTGCGCGCTGCGCAGTGCGTCGGCAAAGTCCTCGGGCCGGTCGACCTTGCGCATGCCGCGGCCGCCGCCGCCGGCGGTAGCCTTGATCATCACCGGGTAGCCGACCTGGGCGGCCTCGGCGGCCAGGCGTTCGGCGGACTGGTCCTCGCCCTGGTAGCCGGGGATCACCGGCACGCCGGCCGCGGCCATCAGCGCCTTGGCGCCGGCCTTGTCGCCCATGGCCTTGATCGCCTCGGGCGAGGGACCGATGAAGACCAGGCCGGCGTCGCGGCAGGCGGCGGCGAAGTCCTCGTTCTCGGCCAGGAAGCCGTAGCCCGGGTGCACCGCGTCGGCGCCGCTGCGCTTGGCGGCGTCCAGGATGGCCGGGATGTTCAGGTAGCTCTGGCGCGGCAGCGGCTCGCCGATGCACACGGCCTGGTCGGCCTCCAGCACATGGCGCGCGTCGGCGTCGGCCGTGGAATAGACCGCCACGGTGCGGTAGCCCAGGGCCTTGGCACTGCGCAGCACGCGCAGCGCGATCTCGCCGCGGTTGGCGATCAGGACTTTGGTGAAGGGGGTTGCTGCGGTCATGGCAAGGGGTCCGAAGGGTTGAGGCGAGGATCAGCCCTTGGGGAATGTGCCCATGAACTTGCAGAGCACCTGCATCATCACCTCGTCAGCGCCGCCGCCGATGGATGACAGGCGGAAGTCGCGCCACATGCGGTTGATCGGGCTCTCCATCACATAGCCCATGCCGCCCCAGAACTGCAGGCAGGTGTCGGCCGTCTGGCGGGCGACGCGGCCGGCCTTGAGCTTGGCCATGGTGGCCAGCTTGGTGGCGTCCTGGCCCTGCACCACCATCTCCACGCCGCGCCAGGCCAGCGAGCGCAGGGCCTCGACCTCGGTCTGCAGCTCGGCCAGGGTGTAGTGGATCCACTGGTTGTCCAGCAGGCTGCGGCCGAAGGCCTTGCGCTCGCGGGTGTACTCGATGGTCACGTCGATCGCGCGCTGGGCGCCGGCGCCGGCGTTCAGCGCACCCCACAGCCGCTCCATCTGGAACTGCTCCATCTGGTACATGAAGCCCTTGCCCTCCTCGCCGATGCGGTAGCGCTGCGGCACGCGCACGTCGTCGAAGTACAGCTGGGCGGTGTCGGACGAGTCCATGCCCGCCTTCTTCAGCTTGCGCGCCACGCCCACGCCCTTGGCCTTCATCGGCACCACGATCAGGCTCTTGTTGCGGTGCGCGCCGCGCTCGCCGGCGTCCGAGGTGTTGGCCAGCACGCAGCAGAAGTCGGCCTGCGTGCCGTTGGTCGTCCACATCTTGCCGCCGTTGATGATGTAGTCGTCGCCGTCCTTGCGCGCGGTGGTCTTGACGCTGGCCACGTCCGAGCCCGAGCCGACCTCGCTGACACCCAGGCAGGCCACGTAGTCGCCGGCGATCGCCGGGGCCAGGAACTCGGCGCGCAGCTCGGCGCTGCCATGCTTGGCCAGGGCCGGCGTGGCCATGTCGGTCTGCACGCCGGTGGCCATCGGGATGCCGCCGCAGTTGATCTCGGCCAGGGTCTCGGCCATCACCGCGGCGTAGCTGTAGTCCAGCCCGGCGCCGCCGTTTTCCACCGGCTTGTCCAGGCCCAGCAGGCCCAGCTCGCCCATGCCCTTGAAGACCTGGTGGGCGGGGAAGATCTCGGCAGCCTCCCACTCGTCGACGAAGGGGTTGATCTTCTCGGCGATGTAGCGCTTCAGGGTCGCGCGGATGGCCTCGTGCTCGGGGGTCAGTTGGTTCAGCATGGTGTCGCTCCGAATCTTGGGGGGGTTCTCAGGGCCTGGCCACGGAGAACTGCATGCGCTGCGGCTCGCGGGCATCGCCCTCGCGGCAGATGGCCAGCGTCTGCGCCAGCACGGCGCGGGTGTGGCGCGGGTCGATCACGCCGTCGTCCAGCAGCAGGCCACTGGTGACGAAGGCGCTCATCTGGCTGTCGAAGCGCTGCTGGATGCCCGACTGCAGCGCGTCGAGCTTGGCCTGGTCGACCTCGCCCTTGCGCTTCATCGCCGCCTCGGTGACGATGACCATGGTGCGCGCAGCCTGCTCGCCGCCCATCACCGCGGTCTTGGCATTCGGCCAGCTGAAGCAGAAGCGCGGGTGGAAGCCGCGGCCGCACATGCCGTAGTTGCCGGCACCGAAGCTGGCGCCGCAGTACAGGGTGATCTGCGGCACCGTGGCATTGCTGACCGCCTGGATCATCGCCGAGCCCTGCTTGATCATGCCGCGCTCCTCGTACTGGCGGCCGACCATGAACCCGGTGGTGTTGTTCAGGTACAGGATGGGCGTGCGGCTCTGGCAGCAGGCCTGGATGAAGTGCGTGGCCTTGGCCGCGCCGGCGTTGTCGATCGGGCCGTTGTTGGTGATGATGCCCACCGGCCAGCCCTCGATGCGGGCGTGGCCCACCACGGTGGCGCTGCCCCAGTTCTCGCCGAACTCCAGGAACTCGCTGTCGTCGACGATGCGGGCGATGACCTGCTTCATGTCGACCGGGCGCTTGTGGTCCATCGGCATGATGCCCAGCAGCTCGTCGGCATCCAACCGCGGCGGCTTGAACTCGCGCGCAGGCGCGGCGTGCTTGGGCCAGTCGATCTGGCCGAGCAGCTCGCGGGCGATGCGGATGGCGTCGCGGTCGTCCTCGGCCAGGTAGTCGCCCAGGCCCGAGACGGCGGTGTGCATCTCGGCGCCGCCCAGTTCCTCCTCGGTGGCCACCTCGCCGGTGGCGGCCTTGAGCAGCGGCGGGCCGGCCAGGAAGGCCCGGCTGCGGCCGCGCACCATGATGATGTAGTCCGACAGGCCGGTCTGGTAGGCGCCGCCGGCGGTGGACGAGCCGTGGGTGATGGTCAGCACCGGCAGGCCGGCCGCCGACATGCGCGCCAGGTTGCGGAAGGTGCCGCCACCGCGCACGAAGTGCTCGACCTTGTACTTCATCAGGTTGGCGCCGGCGGATTCCACCAGCTGCACGAAGGGCAGCTTGTTCTCCAGCACCAGCTCCTGGATGCGCAGCGACTTGTCCAGGCCCATGGCCTGCAGCGCGCCGGCGTCGATGCCCGAGTCGCTGGCCGCCACCATGCAGCGGATGCCGGCGACGTAGCCGATGCCGGCGATCACGCCGCCGCCGGGCACGGTCTTGTCCGGGTCCGGCGTGTCCTGGCCGTAGCCGGCCAGCGTGCACAGCTCGAGGAAGGGCGCGCCCGGGTCCAGCAGCAGCGCGATGCGCTCGCGCGGCAGCAGCTGGCCGCGCTGCTCGAAGCGGGCGCGCGCCTGGTTGCTGAGCTCGGCGGCGCGGCGTTCGGCCGCGCGCACGCGCTCGACCAGCGCCAGCATGCCCGCGCGGTTGGCCTGGAAGGCCTCGCTGCCGGTGGAGATCGTCGATTCGATGATGGCCATGGGAAGTTCTTCTGGAGTCTCAGATGCCGAGTTGCCGCGAGGCGAGGTCCTTCATGATTTCCTCGGAGCCGCCGCCGATCATCATGACCTTGACCTCGCGGTAGATGCGCTCGATGCGCGTGCCGCGCATGAAGCCCATGCCGCCGAGGATCTGCACCGCGGCGTCGGCGCAGAACTGCATGCAGCGCGTGGCCTCGACCTTGGCCATCGCGGTGCGCGCGACCAGCTGGTTGGCGTCGCCCTGCTGGTGCTGCACGCGCCAGGCCAGGTCGTAGACGTGGCAGCGCGCCACGTCGATGCTGCGCAGCATGTCCATCAGCTTGTGGCGGATGACCTGGCGCTCGGCCAACGGCGCGCCGAAGGTCTTGCGCTGGCGCGCCCAGTCCAGCGCGTCCTCGAAGCAGACCTCGGCGCAGGCCACGGCCTGCGCGGCCATGCCCAGGCGCTCGCCGTTGAAGTTGGTCATGAAGGTCTTGAAGCCCTTGTGCTCCTGGCCGATCAGGTTGGCCACCGGCACGCGGCAGTTCTCGAAGCGCAGGTGGGCGGTGTCGCTGGCCCACCAGCCCATCTTGTCGAGCTGGGTGCGGCTCAGGCCGCGCGTGTCGCCCTCGACCAGCAGGGCCGAGATGCCGCCCGGGCCCTTGTCGGCCGGGTTGGTGCGCACCGCCACGGTGATGAAGTCGGCGCGCATGCCCGAGGTGATGAACACCTTCTCGCCGTTGACCACGTAGTGGTCGCCGTCGCGGATGGCGGTGGTCTTCAGCGAGGCGACGTCCGAGCCGCCCGAGGGCTCGGTCACCGCCAGCGCGGCGATCTTGTCGCCAGCCAGCACCGGCGGGATCACCCGGTTCTTCAGCTCGGCGCTGCCATAGGCCTTGATCGGCGGCAGGCCGATGGTGTGCGACAGCAGCGAGGCGGCGATGCCGCCGGCGCCGATGCGCGCCATCTCCTCGCTCAGGATGATGTGGTGGAACAGGTCCGAGGGCGTGCCGCCGTGGGCCTCGTCGTAGCCCAGGCCCAGGATGCCCAGCGCGGCGGCCTTCTTGTACAGCTCGCGCGGGAAGCCCTCGGCCTCGTCCCAGGCGTTGGCGTGCGGCGCGATCTCCTTGCTCACCCAGTCGCGCAGCGCGGCGCGGAACTGCTGGTGCTCGGGGCTGAAGTAATGCGGTGCGGGCGGGGCGTCGAGCAGGCTCATGGCGGGCAGCATCCGTAGGCGATCCGCGGATCTTCCCGGCAGCGCCGCCGCGGGTCTTGCGCGCAGTGGCTGATTCCGACACAGCGCCGGCACCGCCGGCCGCGGGCTTGTCCCGAGCCGCACCAGCCAATGCGCACAAGACGATGCAGGTGCCGGCACGGCTTACTCGCCCCACCACTATCACACCGGAGACACACGATGCCGTTGACCCGCCGCCGCGCCCTGCAAGCCGGCGCCCTGACGCTGGCCAGCACCACCCTGGCGCCCTGGACCGCCGCCCGCGCCGACCGCACGACCGGCATCAGCGACGGCGAGATCCTGCTGGGCACGCACCAGGACCTCAGCGGCCCCATCGTGGCGCTGGGCACCTTCATCCGAGACGGGCTGAACCTGGCGGCCGACGACGTCAATGCCGCCGGCGGCATCCACGGCCGCAAGATCCGGCTGCTGACCGAGGACAACGGCTTCGACCCGCGCAAGGCCGTGCTGGCCACGCAGAAGCTGGTCGAGAAGGACAAGGTCTTCGCGATGATCGCCACGCTGGGCTCGGTGACCACCCAGGCCTCGATGGACATCGCGCTGGGCGCCGGCGTGCCGCTGCTGTTCGCCGCCACGCCGGCGGACTTCACCTACGCGCCCTTCCACCGGCTGAAGTTCGGCCTGGCCGTGCCCTATGGCGAACAGGTGCGTGCCGGCGTCAAGTACATGGTCGAGCAGAAGGGCAAGAAGCGCCTGGGCATCCTGTACCAGGACGACGAGACCGGGCTGCAGGTGCTGCGCGCCACCGAGGAGCAGCTCAAGGCGATGAACATGACGCTGGCCGAGAAGACCAGCTACAAGCGCGGCGACATCAACTTCTCCAGCCAGATCGCCCGGCTGCGTGCGGCCAACGTCGACCTGGTGGTGCTGGGCACCATCATCCGCGAGACCGCCGGCGCCTTGCAGGAGGCGCGCAAGATCGGCTGGAGCGTGGACATGCTGGGCAACCAGGCGTCGATGAACTCGTCGGTGGTCAAGATCGGCGGCGAGGCCACCGAGGGCTTCTACGCCACCAGCCCGGCCCTGCCGCTGGCCACCCAGGAGCAGACGCCGGCGCTGCAGGCCCTGCTCAAGCGCTACCGCGACAAGTACGGCAAGGAGCCCGAGGACGGCATGATCTTCGGCTACCAGGCGATGATGCTGTTCGCCGAGGGCGCCCGGCGCGCCGGACCCAAGCTCAGCGTCGACAGCCTGGTCGCCGGCCTGGAGCAGGTGAAGAACTGGACCACCGTGCTGGCCGCCGTGCCGGCCACCTTCGGCCCCAACGACCGCCTGGCCTCGCGCAGCGCCTACCTGCTGCAGGTCCGGGGCGGCAGGTTCGTGCCGGTCAGCGCCGCGCTGACCTACTGAGCCCCGGCCAGATCGGCGAAAACGCGCATGGCGGCTGCAGGGATGCCTGCCTAGACTGCCCCCCGACCCGTACCCCAGGAGACATGCATGAGTGTTCGTGAGCGTACCCACCCCGCCCTGACCCTGCTGGCCGCAGCCGCACTGGTCGCCACCGCCGGCACCGCCGCCGCCCAGGCCACCCAGGGGGTGAGCAAGGGCGAGATCGTCATCGCCACCATCCAGGACCTGTCCGGGCCGGTGGCGGCCTACGGCAAGCAGGCCCGCAACGGCATCCAGCTGCGCGTCGAGGAGATCAACGAGCAGGGCGGCATCCACGGCCGCAAGATCAAGCTGCTGGTCGAGGACAACGGCTACGACCCGAAGAAGGCGCTGCTGGCCGCGCAGAAGCTGGTCAACCAGGACAAGGTCTTCCTGATCGCCTCGCACATCGGCACGCCGATGAACAACGCGGCCATGCCGATCATGTTCGAGAAGGGCGTGATCAACTTCTTCCCGCTGTCGGCCGGGCGCGAGATGTTCGAGCCGCCGCACAAGCTCAAGCTGGCCAGCGTCGCCTCCTATTACGACACCATGCGCACCAACGTGCCGCGGCTGTTCAAGGAGAAGGGCTCGAAGAATGCCTGCACCCTGTACCAGGACGACGACTACGGCCTGGAGGTGGTGCGCGGGGCCGAGGCCGGCCTGAAGGAAGCCGGCCTGGCGATGGGCGAGAAGACCACTTACAAGCGTGGCGCCACCGACTTCTCCTCGCAGATCGCCCGCCTGAAGGCCAGCGGCTGCGATTTCCTGGTGCTGGGCACCATCATCCGCGAGACCATCGGCGCCATCGCCGAGGCCCGCAAGATCGGCTGGAGCCCGACCATCATCGGCTCGCAGGCCACCTACACCGACCTGATCCACAAGCTGGGCGGCAAGGGCATGGACGGCTTCTACGCCGTCTCCACCCACCACTTCCCCTACACCGACCTCGACAACCAGCAGCTGCGCCACTGGGCCAACAAGTACAAGACCCGCTTCAACGAGGACCCGAGCACCTACTCGACCGGCGGTTACTCGACGATCGACACCTTCATCAAGGCCGCGCAGAAGGCCGGCCCGAACCTGACCACCGACAGCTTCCTGAAGGCCATGGAGTCGCTGGGCGAGATCCCGGCCGACATGTTCGGCACGCCGCCGCTGAGCTTCACGCCGACCAAGCGCCTCGGCTCCTCGCTGTCGCGCCTGAGCCAGATCCAGGACGGGCGCTGGAAGGTCGTCAGCGAGCTGCGCTGAGACCGCCGGCCGCCGCCCGGTGCGGCGGCGGCGCCGAATCGGCGGAACCGACGATTCCGGGGCGACGGGCCGGTCCCTAGACTGGCCCGTTTTTGTTTTTTCACCTTCCCATGCCCCGTCTTTCCCTGAACCCCCGCCGTACCCTGCTGGCCGCCGCTGCGCTGGCCGCCACCGCCCCCGTCGCGCTGCCCGCGCTGGCGCAGGCCACCCAGGGCGTGTCCAAGAACGAGATCGTCATCGCCACGCTGCAGGACCTGTCCGGCCCGGTGGCCGCCTACGGCAAGGCCGCGCGCAACGGCATCCAGCTGCGCGTGGAGGAGATCAACGAGCAGGGCGGCATCCACGGCCGCAAGATCAAGCTGCTGGTCGAGGACAACGGCTACGACCCGAAGAAGGCCGTGCTGGCCACGCAGAAGCTGGTCAACCAGGACAAGGTGTTTCTGATCGCCTCGCACATCGGCACGCCGATGAACAACGCGGCCATGCCGATCATGTTCGAGAAGGGCGTGATCAACTTCTTCCCGCTGTCGGCCGGGCGCGAGATGTTCGAGCCGGCGCACAAGCTGAAGTTCGCCAACGTCGCCGCCTACTACGACACCCTGCGCGTCAACGTGGCCAAGCTGTACAAGGAGAAGGGCGCGAAGAACGGCTGCACCCTGTACCAGGACGACGACTACGGCCTGGAGGTGCTCAAGGGCGCCGAGGACGGCCTGAAGGCCGCCGGCGCCACGCTGGGCGAGAAGACCACCTACAAGCGCGGCGCCACCGACTTCTCCTCGCAGATCGCCCGCCTGAAGGCCAGCGGCTGCGACTTCCTGGTGCTGGGCACCATCGTGCGCGAGACCATCGGCGCGATCAACGAGGCCCGCAAGCTGGGCTGGAACCCGACCATCATCGGCTCGCAGGCCAGCTACACCGACCTGATCCACAAGCTGGGCGGCAAGGGCATGGACGGCTACTACGCCGTCTCCACCCACCACTTCCCCTACACCGACCTCGACAACCAGCAGTTGCGCCACTGGGCCAACAAGTACAAGACCCGCTTCAACGAGGACCCGAGCACCTACTCGACCTCGGGCTACGCGACGATGGACGTGTTCATCCGCGCGGCGCAGAAGGCCGGCCCGAACCTGACCACCGACAGCTTCGTCAAGGCGATGGAATCGCTGGGCGAGATCCCGGCCGACTTCTTCGGCACGCCGCCGCTGAGCTTCACGCCGACCAAGCGTCTGGGTTCCTCGCTGTCGCGCCTGAGCCAGATCCAGAACGGCCGCTGGAAGGTCGTCACCGACCTGCACTGAGGCCCTGCCCCGACCCGCCGCGCCAGCCGCTGGCGCGGCGCCCGATCCCCTACGCCCACAAGGAAGCGCCATGCCCATGTCCGTCTCCGAAGCCCTGAACACGCGCCTGTCGGTGCGCGATTTCCTGCCGACGCCGGTACCCGCCGACGTCATCCGCCGGGTGCTGACCACCGCGTCGCGCTCGCCCTCGGGCGGCAACCTGCAGCCCTGGCACATCGACGTGATCGCCGGCGCCAAGCTGGAAGAGCTCAAGGCCATCATGCAGCGCCGCCTGGCCGAGGTGGCCGCCGGCGACAGGAGCGAGGTGCCCGAGTACGACATCTACCCGAAGGAACTGGTGGCGCCCTACCGCGACTACCGCTTCAAGATCGGCGAGGACATGTACGCGCGCCTGGGCATCCCGCGCGAGGACAAGGCCGCGCGCCTGAGGTGGTTCGCCCGCAACTACCAGTTCTTCGGCGCGCCGCTGGCGCTGTTCTGCAGCGTGGACCGCCGCATGGGCCCGCCGCAGTGGAGCGACATGGGCATGTTCCTGCAGAGCGTGATGCTGCTGCTGCGCGAGGAAGGCCTGGACAGCTGCGCGCAGGAGTGCTGGTCGGTCTACCCGCGCACGGTCAGCCAGTTCCTGGAACTGCCGGCCGAGCGCATGCTATTCACCGGCATGGCCATCGGCTACCGCAACCCCGAGCACCCCATCAACGCGCTGCGCTCGGATCGCGCGCCGCTGGAGAGCTTCGCCCGCTTCCAGGGCATCTGAGCGAAGGCGCCGGGTTTCGGCGCTATGCTGCCGTTCTTCTTCGGTTGCAGCAGACGTTCGAAGTCTTGCGCGTTGGCCGAGACCACCGGGTACCCGGCTGCCTCCATGTCCCCCGGACCGGCTGTGCCGGTCCTCCTCCTTTACTTGCGGCAGCCGGGCACCCGGTGGTCTCGGCCCGGCACCATCCCCGCAGGGCACGGGCCCAATCCCCGCATGCGGCGGTGGTGCCGGAGCGGCGTGACGGGCTGGCCTGCTTTGCGTAGGTAGAGGAGGAGGGGCGGCGCAGCCGACCCGGGGGACACGGAGCAAAGCAGGCCAGCCCGGCGCGCCGCGACCGATCAGACCGACGCCAGTCCGCTTCCCACAAAAACAAGGATGACGGCAAAACGCCGCAAGCCGCCTCTCGGCGACCTGCGGCGCCTCCAGAATCCAAGGCAGGGATCAGACGATCTTGCTCTGGTGCCCCGCCCAGTAGCGGTCCTTCAGCAGGCGCTTGTAGAGCTTGCCGGTCGGGTGGCGCGGCAGCTCGGCCTCGAAGTCCACCGACTTCGGGCACTTGATCGGCGACAGCTGCTCGCGGCAGTAGGCGATCAGCTCGGCCGCCAGCTCCGGCCCGGCGTCGGCCATGTCGCGCGGCTGCACCACCGCCTTGACCTCCTCGCCGAACTCCTCGTTGGGCACGCCCAGCACCGCCACGTCGGCCACCTTCGGGTGGGTGATCAGCACGTTCTCGGCCTCCTGCGGGTAGATGTTCACCCCGCCGGAGATGATCATGTAGGCCTTGCGGTCGGTCAGGTACAGGAAGCCGTCGGCATCCACATAGCCCACGTCGCCCAGCGTCGTCCAGCCCTTGGGATGGGTCGATCCCTGGGTTTTGGCCGCGTCGTTGTGGTACGCGAAGGGCCGGCCGTTGGCGAAGTAGACCGTGCCGGCCTGCCCCACCGGCTGCTCCTCGCCGGTCTCGTCGTCGACGATCTTCAGCTCGCCGATGACCGCCCGGCCCACCGTGCCCTTGTGGGTCAGCCAGTCCTTCGCGTGGACCATGGTCACGCCGTTGCCCTCGGTGCCGGCGTAGTACTCCCAGATGATCGGGCCCCACCAGGCGATCATCTGCTCCTTCACCGGCACCGGACACGGCGCGGCGGCATGGATCGCGCACTTCAGGCTGGACAGGTCGTACTTCTTGCGCACGTCCTCCGGCAGCTTGAGCATGCGCACGAACATCGTCGGCACCAGCTGGCTGGCGGTGACACGGTGCTGCTGCACCAGGCGCAGGTAGTCCTCCGGGTCGAAGTGCTCCATCATCACCACCGTGCCGCCCAGGCGCTGCACCGCCATGCAGTAGCGCAGCGGCGCGGCGTGGTACAGCGGCGCGGGCGACAGGTAGACCGTCTCGGCGTTCAGGCCGTAGAGCTTGGTCAGGATGTCGGTCATCGGCCCGGCGGCATCGATCTCGGTCACGTCCGGCGGCACGAACACGCCCTTGGGCCGACCGGTGGTGCCGCTGGAGTACAGCATGTCGCCGCCGGCGCGCTCGTCGGCGATGCGCGTCGCGGGCTGGGCGTCCGCGGCCGCCTCGTACGAGGCCCAGCCGACGGTCGGTGCGTCCATCATCAGCCAGTGGCCCACGCCGGGGCAGGCGCCCGGCAGGTGGGCCACGGCCTTGGCCATGGCCGCCGACGCGACCACCACCTTGGCCGCGCAGTCGTTGACGATGTAGCTGACCTCGCCCTCGGTCAGCCGGGTGCTCATCGCGGTGTAGATCAGGCCGGCGCGCTGCGCGCCCCAGCACACGTCGAAGTACTCGGCGCGGTTCTCCAGCATCAGCGCGATGTGGTCGCCGGCCTTCAGGCCCATCGCACGGAACATCTGCGCCACCTGGTTGGAGCGGTCCTCCAGCTGGCGGTAGGTCACGGTCCGGCCGTTGCCGGCGCAGATCAGCGCGGGCTTGTCGGGCGTGGACAGGGCATGGTGGCAGGGGTGCAGCACGGTGTCTCCTCTGGGGGGTGTCGTCGGTGCCCGTCCCGCGCCATGCGGGCGGCACCGCTCTCGCGGGCCATGCTATCGACCGCGCCCGGGCCGGGCCTGGCGCCTAGGCGACTCGGCGCGCGCGTCCGCGGGTCAGCCCCGATGCCGCAGGCGGCGGCGCTGGGCGCGCGCCGCCGGCACCCAGCCCAGGCGCGTCCAGCGCCACCAGGACAGCAGGCCGCGCACCCACTCGTCGGCGGCATAGGCCAACCACACGCCCACCAGGCCCCAGCCGGCCGCGCCGCCCAGCGCCAGGCTGCCGCCGGCCATCACCCCCGCGACCACCGGCATGCCCACCCACATCGGGTAGCGCGCGTCGCCGGCGGCGCGCAGCGCGTTCAGCAGCACCAGGTTGAAGACGCGGCCGGTCTCCAGCGCCACGGTCAGCCACAGCAGCACGGCGCCCTGGGCCAGGATGGCCGGGTCGGCGCTGAAGGCCCCCAGCAGCCAGCGCCCGGCCAGCGCCGCCGCCACCGACAGGCCCAGCGCCAGCCCCAGGCCGGCGGCCAGCACCCGGCGCACCAGGCGGTGCGCCGCGCGCAGCCGGCCCGCGCCGATCAGGTGGCCGACGACGATCTCCGCCGACAGCCCGATCACCAGCCCGCACAGCAGCAGGCCCTGGCTGACCTGCAGCACGTAGGCGTGCGTGGCCAGCGCCGTCGCGCCCAGCGTGCCCACCACCGACAGGCTGACCAGGAAGCCGGCGCGCCAGACGCCGTGCTCGACCGCGCCCGGCCAGCCGATGTGCAGCGCCGGCGCCAGCGTGGCGCCGCGCCAGCGCCACCAGTCGGCCGGCCGCGGGCGCAGCCCCAGGCGCTGCCGCCAGGCCTGCAGCAGCAGGGCCAGGCCCAGGCCGCGGGCCGCCAGCAGGGCCAGCGCGTAGCCGGCCAGCCCCAGGCCGTCGGCGGCGGCGCCGGCCAGGCCGAAGCCGCCCAGCATCAGCGGCCAGGCCAGCAGGCCGTGCACCAGCTGGATCACCGCGTTGACCACCAGCGTGGGCCGCGCCTGCAGCTGCGCGCGCAGCACGCTGGACAGCACGTTGTTCCAAGCGTCCAGCAGCACCGCCGGGGCCAGCCACTGCAGCAGGGGCTGGGCCAGCGCCAGCACCTCGGGCGGGGTGTTCAGCGCCCGCAGCAGCGGCCCGGCGCCCAGGCCGGCCAGTGCGGCGCAGGCCCCGCCGGTCCAGCTGGCCGCGCCCAGCGCCGCCAGCGCCGTGCGGTCGGCGGCGTCGCGCCGGCCGGCGCCCAGCGCCTGGGCCACCACCACGCCGACGCCCGCGCCGACGACGCGGAACAGCACGAACAGCATCGCCGTCAGCTGCACGCACAGCGCGAAGGCCGCCGCCGGCGCGTCGCCCAGGCGCGCGGCCAGCCAGGTGCCGACCACGCCCATGGCCATGGCCAGCGCCAGCTCGACGAACAGCGGCCCGGCCAGCGGCAGCAGCCGCGGCACGGGCGCAGGGGATGGGGTGGTGGCGCTCAAGGCGCGGCAGCTTGCCACAGCCGGGCCGGACGCCCGCCGGGAAGGCAGCCGCCGCGCGGCAGGCTAGGCAGCCGCCCGGCGGCGCAGCACCGCCGCGCGCACCAGCGGCAGGCGGTCGTTGCCGAAGTACATGTCGTCGCCGCCGACGAAGATCGTCGGCGAGCCGAAGCCGCCGCGCGCGATCACCTCGTCGGTGTTGGCCTTGAGCCGGGCCTTGACCTCGGGCGTGGCCGTGGCCGCCAGCAGCGGCCCGGCGTCCAGGCCGACCTGGCGGCACACGGCGGCCAGCACGGCGTCCTGCGAGATGTCCTGGTCCTCGGTCCAGTAGGCGCGGAACACCGCCTCGGCGAAGTCCTCGAAGCGGCCGGCCAGCGCCGGCTGGGTCTGCAGCCAGCACAGCGCGCGCATGGCCTTGACGCTGTTGACCGGGAAGATGCTGGGCGGGAAGCGGATGTCCAGGCCGCAGTGGCGGGCCCAGTCGGCCAGGTCCTTGCGGTGGTAGGCCTGCTTGGCCGGCACGCCGTGGGCGCGGGCCTCGTAGACGCTGGGGTTGACCGCGTTGAAGATGCCGCCGACCAGCACCGGCCGCCAGGCCACCGGCTCGCCCAGCTCGGCGGCCAGCGCGCGCAGGTTGTGGAAGCCCAGCCAGGTCCAGGGGCTGGAGCAGTCGAAGAAGCACTCGATCATCGCCATCGCGGCAGGTCTCCTCGGGGTTCTTGTGGGGATGGGTGGCGGCCGCGGGCCGCCGGGTTCAGCGTGCCGCCGGCGGGCCGCCGAACAGGTGCTGGCGCGTCTCGTCGTCCATCGACGCCTTCGGCCGGCCCAGTTCCTTGCCCACGGCCAGGCCGCGCTGTACGGCGTCGCGGGCGCGCACGGTGGCGTACCAGCGCTTGACGGCCGGCCAGTCGTCCAGCGTCAGGCCCTGGGCCTTGTGCGTCATCGTCCAGGGGAAGATGGCGATGTCGGCGATCGTGTAGTCGGCGCCGGCCACGTAGGCGCCGGTCTTGGCCAGCTGGGCGTCGAGCACGCCGTAGAGCCGCCGCGTCTCGCGCTCGTAGCGCTCGATGGCGTAGGGGATCTTCTCGGCCGCGTAGAGCCGGAAGTGGCCGTGCTGGCCCAGCATCGGCCCCAGCCCGCCCATCTGCCACATCAGCCAGGGCAGCACCGCGTGGCGGCCGCGCAGGTCGGCGGGCAGCAGGCGGCCGGTCTTCTCGGCCAGGTACAGCAGCATGGCCCCGCTCTCGAAGCTGGCCAGCGGCGCGCCACCGCCGGGCGGGTCGTGGTCGACCAGGGCCGGGATGCGGTTGTTCGGGCTGATGGCCAGGAAGTCGGGCGCGAACTGCTCGCCGCGGCCGATGTTCACCGGCTTGACGGTGTAGGGCAGGCCCAGTTCCTCCAGCGCGATGCTCAGCTTCCAGCCGTTGGGCGTGGGCCAGTAGTAGAGGTCGATCATCGGCTCGGGGTGCTGGCGCACCGGTGACAGCAGGGGGACCAGACTACCGGGAAACTGGTCCGCCAGGAGACACCTCGATGACAGACCGCCCCGCCCCGACCGGTTCCGCCCAGGCCACCGACGCCCCTGGCCCCGCCACGCTGGCGCCCACCGCGCTGATCGACAGCGACCACCCGGCCGTGCAGGCCTTCGCCCGCGAACACGCCCGCGGCGCCGACGAGCGCGAACGCGCCGTGGCGCTGTACTACGCGGTGCGCGACGGCTTCCGCTACGACCCCTACCGCACCGAGTTGAGCGCGCAGGGCATGAAGGCCAGCACCGTGCTGGCCCAGGGCTATGGCTGGTGCGTGCCCAAGGCCACGCTGCTGACGGCCGTCTACCGCGCCGCCGGCCTGCCGGCGCGGCTGGGCTTTGCCGACGTGCGCAACCACCTGTCGACCGAGCGCATGCGCCAGAGCATGCAGACCGACCTGTTCTACTGGCACGGCTACACCGAGGTCTGGCTGGCCGGCGCCTGGCGCAAGGCCACGCCGGCCTTCAACCTCAGCCTGTGCCAGAAGTTCGGCCTGCTGCCGCTGGAGTTCGACGGCCTGGCCGACTCGATCTACCACCCCTTCGACGCCGCCGGCAACCGCCACATGGAATACGTGCACCAGCGCGGCAGCTTCGACGACCTGCCGCTGCAGGCCCTCCTGGACGACTTCCACCGCTACTACCCGGGCTGGATGGCCAGCATGGCCGCGAACCAGCAGGCCGACTTCCAGGCCGACGTCGACCGCGAGACCGCCAAGGGCGGCGCGGCATGAGCGCGCCCTCCCCGGCGGCCGCCGCCGCGGCGATGGCCGCCCCGGAAGGCTTCGAGCCGCTGCCCATGGGCGGCCCGTTCATCGAGCTGAACGGCCCGATCCTGCTGTACCACCGCGGTGCCGATGTGCGCCTGGGTTTCCGCGTCGAGCGCCGGCACTGCAACCCGATGGGCAACTGCCACGGCGGCATGCTGGCCAGCTTCGCCGACATGGTGCTGCCGCTGTGCGTGCACCGCAAGTCGCCCGAGGTCGGCTTCCGCTTCCTGCCGACGATCAGCCTGCAGGTGGACTACCTGGCGCCGGCGCCGCTGGGCGCCTGGGTGCAGGGCGAGGGCGACGTGCTGCGCGTGACCCGCAGCATGGTCTTCGCCCAGGGCCTGGTCACCGCCGACGGCGCGCCGGCGGTGCGCATCAGCGGCATCTTCAAGATCGGCCAGGCGATGCAGCCGCCGGGCGCCGAAGGCGGCTGAGCCCGGCGGGTCGCGCGGCGCCCCGGCAGCGGCGTGTAGCATCGGCTCCATGAATCCGCGCCTGCTGGCCACCGCCGCGCTGGGGCTGACCTGTGCCCTGGCCGGCGCCCCCGCCGCCGCCGCACCGGCCTGCGAGCGGCCGTTCTCGCTGGCCCTGCACGACCACGGCCTGCTGTTCTCCAGCCAGACCGGCGAGGGCATCGACCAGGACATCGCCGACGAGCTGGCCCGGCGCAGCGGCTGCCGGATCCACGTCACGGTGATGCCGCGCGCGCGCATCTGGCAGCTCATCGAGTCCGGCGCGCTGGACTTCAGCCTCTCCGGCATCGGCAACGAGGCCCGCGAGCGCTTCGCCGCCTTCGCCTGGTACTTCTCGAACAGGTACTACCTGCTGGTGCGGCGCGACACCGGCGTGCAGAAGCTGGCCGACTTCGACGCCAACGCGGCGCTGAAGCTGGGCGTGATCCGCAGCTTCCGCTACGGCGCCAGCGCGAACCGCTTCGTCGACCGGCTCGACGCCCAGGGCCGGGTCAGCCAGTCCAGCGCGCTGGCGCCGCTGTTCCAGGCCCTGCTGGACAACCGCGTGCAGGCGATGATCATCGAGCCCTTCGACACCCCGACGCTGGAATCCCCGCGCATCCGCGAGCAGACGCAGATCCTGGCGTTCGACGACCCGCCGGTGCCGCACGGCCTGATCATGTCGCGCAAGGCGCTGAGCCCGGACCAGCAGCAGGCCTGGCGCGCGCTGGTCGACACGATGCGCGCCGACGGCACCGTCACGCGCATCTTCGAGAAGTACTTCAAGCGCGAGCTGGCGCGGACGATGACCGAGTTCTGAGCCCATGCCCGCCCGCCCGACCCCGGCCGGCGACGGCGAGCCCGCGGCGGCGCGCACCGCGGCACCGCCCGGCCGCCCGGGCGCCGGCCGCCTGGGCACCTGGCGCTGGCCGCTGCTGGTCGGCGGCCTGTCGCTGGCGCTGACCGCCGCGCTGTGGCAGCACGAGCGCGGGCTGCAGGATCGCGCGCTGCGCCGCGACTTCGACGCCGCGCTGCGCCAGGCCGGCCAGCGCGTCGAGCAGCGGCTGGCCAGCTACGAGCAGACGCTGCGCGGGCTGCGCGGGCTGTTCGAGGTCGCCGCCCCGGTCGACCAGGAGCGGCTGGACACCTATGTCGAACGGCTGCAGGCCGGTGCCGACTTCGCCGGCCTGCGCCTGCTGGGCCAGGCCGCGCTGCAGCGCGGCGGCGCCGCGGACGACAGCGCCCGCGTGCGCCTGCTGGCGCCACGCCTGCACGCCGAAGCGCTGCCGCCGGGCCGCGACCTGCTGGCCGAGCCGGCGCTGCGCGCGGCGATGCTGCAGGCCGCCGACGCCGGCACGGCGGTGCTGGCACCGCTGCCGCCAGCCGCCGCCGGCCGGCCCGCCGCGTCGGGCGAACTGCTGATGTTCATGCCGCTGTACGGCCCGGGGCCGGCGCCGGGCAGTGCCCGGGCCCGGCGCGCGCGCCTGGCGGGCTGGGTGTTCGCCAGCTTCCGCGTCCCCGACCTGATGTCCAGCCTCTACGGCGAGGGCACGCCAGGGCTGCAGCTGCAGGTGCACGACGGCGTGGACAGCAGCGACGCCACCCGGATCTACCCGCCCGGCCCGCCGCCGCCGCCCGGCCCGCCGGCGCGGCTGCAGGCCCAGGAGTTCCTCGGCTTCGCCGGCCACAGCTGGACGCTGCAGCTGCGCAGCACGCCGGCCTTCGAGCGCCTGCAGGGCAGCAACACGCCGCAGGTCATCGCCCTGGGCGGCACGCTGCTGAGCGCCGCGCTGACGCTGCTGACCTGGCTGCTGGCCACCGGGCGCGCCCGCGCCCACGACACCGCGCAGGAGATGACGCGCCAGCTGCGCGACAGCGAGCGCAGCTACCGCCGCATCGTCGAGACCGCCAGCGAGGGCATCTGGGTGCTCGATGCCGACGGCCGCACCCGCTTCGCCAACCCGGCGCTGGCGGAGTTCCTGGGCTGGCCGGCACCGGCGCTGGCCGGCCGGGCCTGGACCGAGTTCATGGACCCGGCCAGCCGCGCCCGGCTGGCCGGGCTGGACCTGGCGCACCGGCCGCAGGGGCCGGCCGACCGGCTGGAACTGGGCCTGGTCCACCGCGACGGCAGCACGCTGTGGGCCAGCGTGTCGACCAGCCCCATCCTCGACGCCCAGGGTCGCCCCGGCGGCGTGCTGGCGATGGTCACGGACATCGGCGAGCGCCACCGCGCCGAGGCCCGCCGCGCCCAGCTGGAGGACCAGCTGCGCCAGGCGCAGAAGATGGAGGCGGTCGGCACCCTGGCCGGCGGCATCGCCCACGACTTCAACAACATCCTGGCCGCGGTCCTGGGCAATGCCGCGCTGCTGGGCCAGGACCTGGCCGCCGACCACCCGGCCCAGGAGCGGCTGGCGCAGATCACGCTGGCGGCGCAGCGCGCGCGCACGCTGGTGCAGCAGATCGTCGACTTCAGCCGCCGCCAGCCGCAGCAGCGCCTGCCGCAGCCGCTGCGCCCGCTGGTCGAGGAGACGCTGCGCCTGCTGCGCGCCACGCTGCCGGCGCGCGTCGCGCTGCAGCCCGAGCTGGCCGCGGCGCCGCTGCAGGTCGAGGCCGACGGCACCCAGCTGCAGCAGGTGCTGATGAACCTGTGCACCAACGCCTGGCACGCGCTGCCCGACGGCGCCGGGCGCATCGTCGTCGGCCTGGACGAGACCGCGCTCGACGACGCCGCCGCCGAGCCGCTGGGGCTGCCACCGGGCCGCTGGGCGCGGCTGTGGGTGCGCGACGACGGCTGCGGGATGGACGAGGCCACGCGCCAGCGGGTGTTCGAGCCCTTCTTCACCACCAAGCCGGTGGGCAGCGGCACCGGGCTGGGCCTGGCGGTGGTGCACGGCATCGTGCGCGTGCACGGCGGCGCCATCCGCGTCGACAGCGCACCGGGCCGGGGCAGCACCTTCGAGGTGCTGCTGCCGCTGTGCGCTGCACCGGACGGGCTGCCGGCCGCCGACGCGCCCGCCGGCCCCGCGGTGGCCGCATCGGCGCCCGCGGCGCCGGCCACACCGCCGGCCGGCGGTGGCGGCGCGCACGTGCTGTACGTCGACGACGACCCGGTGATGGGCGTGATGGTCGAGGCGCTGCTGCAGCGTCAGGGCTACCGCGTCAGCTGGCAGCAGGACCCGCAGCAGGCGCTGTCGCAGCTGCTGGCCGCCGACGCCGCGGTCGACCTGGTGGTCACCGACCACAACATGCCGGGCATGACCGGGCTGGAGCTGGCGCACCGCCTGGCCGAGCGGCGGCCGACGCTGCCGGTGCTCGTCAGCACCGGCCATGTCACCGACGCGCTGCGCGACGGCGCCCGGCGCGTCGGCGTGCGCCATGTGCTGCAGAAGGAGTACACGCTGGAGCAACTGGCACCGCTGGTGCGGCAGACGCTGGCCGCCGGGTCCCACCCCGGCTGAGCGCCCGGGCCGGCCACCGCCGCCGGCCCCGGGGAGACCGGTGCGGCCGCGTGGGTGTCGCGGCGCTGCACAATCGCGGCATGGCCATGCATTTCGATCTCGTAGACCTGCGCCTGATGGTGCGCATCGCCGAAGCCAACGGCCTGACCCGCGGCGCCGAGGCGTCGCACATGAGCCTGCCCGCCGCCAGCACCCGGGTGAAGAACCTGGAGGAGAGCATCGGCACCAAGCTGCTCTACCGCACCAGCCAGGGCGTCACGCTGACGCCGCCGGGCCAGGCCTTCGTGCACCATGCCCGCCTGGTGCTGGGCCAGATCGAGAACCTGCGCGGCGACCTGCAGGCCTATGCCAAGGGCGTCAAGGGCCACCTGCGGGTGTTCGCCAACACCACCGCGCTGGGCGAGTTCCTGCCGCCGGTGCTGCGCAACTACCTGCGCACCCACCCCGATGTCAACATCGACCTGCGCGAGCGCCTGAGCCACGACATCGTGCGTGCCGTCACCGAGGGCCAGACCGACATCGGCATCGTCGCCGGCGCGGTGCGCACCGAGAACCTCGAGACCCTGCCCTACCGCGAGGACACGCTGATCCTGGTGGTGCCGCAGGGCCACCCGCTGGCCGGCGGCGCGCCGGTGGCCTTCGCTGACACGCTGGAGCTGGAGCACGTCGGCCTGCACGAGGCCAGCGCGATCCACGGCTTCCTGCGCCAGGTCTGCGACAAGCTGCACAAGGTGCTGCCCACGCGCATCGAGGTGGGCAACTTCGAGGCCGCCTGCCGCATGGTCGAGGCCGGCGTCGGCGTCAGCATCCTGCCGGGCTCGGCGGCACGCCGCCACGCCCAGCACATGGCCATCGACACCGTGCCGCTGGCCGACGACTGGGCGCTGCGCGAGATGAAGATCTGCGTGCGCAACCTGCAGGCCCTGCCCACCTTCGCGCGCGACCTCGTCGACCTGCTGGTGGCCGACGCGCGCGGCACCGACGAGCCGGGCGTCGCGCCCTGACACAGTGCCCGGACGCCGCTCGGCACCGGCGCCTAGAGCTAACCCGGGGATCAGCGATCTGGAACCCCCGACAGCGCGCGTGCAGACTAGACTGCATCCGCCGCGCTGAGACCCGACCACGGCAGGGCCGCGGCACATCCCTGACAGACGGGCGCCCGAGCGCCCCGCCATGCCCATTCCAGAGGAGACCGCGATGAAGAAGAAGTTGTTCAAGGCGCTGGCCGCCGCCGCCCTGTGCGCCGCCAGCCTGAGCGCGTCGGCGCAGATCAAGCTCTGGCAGGTGACCAGCGGCTACCTGGAACTGGACAAGGGCTTCCTCACCGCGATGAGCGGCGTGGGCACCAAGGTCAACGCGCCGGTGACCATGCACATCATCCAGCACCCGCGCGGCCTGATCGTCTTCGACACCGGCGTCAACGTCGCGGTGGCCGAGGGCGGCTGCGCCTCGTACTGGGGCGCCGGCCTGTGCAGCGCCTTCAACCACAAGCAGTCGCGTGACGAGGTCATCGACCGCCAGGTCCAGAAGCTGGGCTTCAAGGTCGAGGACGTCAAGTACGTCATCTACTCGCACTTCCACCTGGACCACGCCGGCAACATCAAGCTGTTCCCCAAGGCCCGCCACGTGGTGCAGAACGCCGAGCTGAAGAACGCCTGGTGGCCGGAGAAGTTCCAGCGCGCCGCCTTCGTGCTGAAGGACTTCGACACCACCCGCGACTTCGACTTCCTGGAGCTCAACGGCGACTTCGACCTGTTCGGCGACGGCTCGGTGACCGTCCTCGACACCAAGGGCCACACCCAGGGCCACCAGTCGCTGATGCTCAAGCTGCCCAAGACCGGCTACGTGATCATGTCCGGCGACGCGATCTACACCGCCGAGAACGAGAAGGGCGTGGTCCCGGGCATCACCTGGAGCGCGGTGCACTCGATGAAGGCCATCGACCGCATCAAGATGCTGCGCGACACCCGCAACGGCCAGATCTGGTACAGCCACGAGGGTGAGCAGTTCGAGAAGCACAAGGGCAAGGTCTTCGAATAAGCGCCTGCGCGCGGCCACCCGAACGACCCGCCGCCGGCGGGTCGTTCCACATCCGCCGCGCGCGCCTTCCCTGTCTCGGCCGGCCCCGCCCGGCCCTGTCCTCTGTCGTCGCGGGGTTCCCAGCCGGTGTCAGCGAGTGTCGAGTTCCTGGACGTGCGCAAGCGCTATGGCGCGCACGAGGTGCTGAAGGGTGTCAGCTTCAGCGTGCAGCGCGGCGAGATCGTCGGCCTGCTCGGTCCCAACGGCTGCGGCAAGACCACCACGCTGCGCCTGATCGCCGGCTTCCTGTCGCCCGACCAGGGCGCGGTCAAGGTCTGCGGCCAGACCCTGGGCAGCGGTTCGCTGGCCGCGCGCCGGCACATCGGCTACCTGCCCGAGAAGCCGCCGCTGTACGACGCGCTGCGCGTCGACGACTACCTGGACTTCGTCGCCGCGGCCAAGGGCCTGTCCGGCGCCGCGCGCCGCCAGGCGGTGGACCGCGCGCTGAACGACTACGCGCTGACGCACATGAGCCGGCGCATCATCGGCACCCTGTCCAAGGGCTACCGCCAGCGCGTGGGCCTGGCCCAGGCCACGCTGGCCGGGCCCGAGGTGCTGCTGCTCGACGAAGCCACCAACGGCCTGGACGCGCTGCAGATGGTCGAGGCGCGCCAGCTGATCCGCGCCGGCAGCCAGGGCCGCGCGGTGCTGTTCTGCAGCCACCTGATGCAGGAGGTCGCCGCGCTGTGCGACCGCGTGCTGGTGCTGCACGAGGGCCGCACCATCGAGCTCGGCGAGCCGCCCGCGCAGCCGCGCCTGGAGGTGCAGCTGGCCGGCCTGAGCGCCGCCGACGCCCGGGGCCTGCTGCAGGCCCTGCCCGGCGTGCGCGAGCTCAGCGTGCGCGACGAGGGCGCCACCGTGCTGGCCCGCTGCACCGCCGACGCGCCCGAAGTGGCCGACGCGCTGGCCCGCGCCGTGCTGGCCCGCGGCACGCTGCTGTCGCTGGCCGTGCAGCGCCCGACGCTGGAGGACCGCTTCATCGCCGCGATGCAGCGCGAGCGCGCGCTGCGCGGTGACGCGGCGACGACCCCGGAGCTGGCCGCATGACCGCGCTGCGTGCCCTGTTCGTCAAGGAGCTGCGCGAGTACTTCGCCACGCCGATCGCCTTCGTGCTGCTGGCGGTGTTCTGGGCGCTGTCGGGCTGGTTCTTCAGCTTCGGGCTGTTCTTCGTCAACGTCGCCCAGATGGTGGGCAGCTTCCACAACATGAGCCTGCTGCTGCTGCTGGTGATGCCGCTGCTGACCATGCGCGTCTTCGCCGAGGAGAACAAGACCGGCACGATGGAACTGCTGCTGTCGCTGCCGCTGGCCGAGTGGCAGATCGTGCTGGCCAAGTTCGGCGCCGCCTTCGTGATGCTGCTGGTGATGCTGGCCGGCACCGCCACCGCGGTGGCGCCGCTGGTGCTCTACGCCCAGCCCGACCTGGGGCCCATCCTCGGCGGCTACCTGGGCATCACGCTGCTGGGCGCGGCCTTCATGGGTGTGGGCATGTTCGTCTCCTCGCTGACCAGCAACCAGATCGTCGCCGCGCTGCTGACCTGGGGCGTGCTGACCCTGCTGTGGTTCGCCGACTACGCGTCGGCGCTGGACGCGGTGCCCGGGCTGCGCGGGCTGTTCCTGCACCTGTCGTTCTCGGTGCACTACGTGGACGTGATCCGCGGCGTCATCAACACCGGCACGGTGGTGTACTTCCTCAGCGTGCTGGCGGTGTCGCTGGCGCTGACCGCGCTGGGGCTGAAGGGGCGGCGGGCATGAAGCGGCGGCTCCTGAACCGGCTGGGCCTGGCCGTGCCGGCGCTGGCCCTCGTCGCCTGCGCGGTGGCGGCCAACCTGTGGGCGGTGGCCCACCCGCAGCGCTTCGACCTGACCAGCGGCGGCGTCTACTCGATCGGACCGCAGACGCGCGACGTGCTGCAGCGCCTGCGCGAGCCGGTGACCATCACCTTCTTCTACGACCTGCGCAGCAAGGACATGGCCGACGCCCTGGCCCTGCTGCGCCAGTACGCCGCCGCCACGCCCCAGCTGACGGTGCAGGCCTTCGACCCGGCCATCGCGCCGGCCGAGGCGCGCCGCCACCAGGTGCAGTTCGCCGGCACCGCGGTGTTCGAGTCGGCCGGCCGGCGCGTCGTCGTCAACGGCGGCTCGGAGGCCGACTTCACCAACGGCCTGATCCGCGTCAGCGCCCAGGGCGGCCAGACCCTGTGCTTCACCGAAGGCCATGCCGAGGCCGACGTCAACAGCCTGTCCACCCACGACCACTTCGAGGGCGACATGGGCAGCGGCCATTCGCACAGTTCGGGCGGGCGCACGCTGGAGGTGCACGAGCGCCACGGCATGGGCATGGCGCGCAACGCGCTGCAGACCCTGGGCTACAGCGTGCGCCCGCTGGCGCTGACGCGCGGCCCCGGCGAGCTGCAGGGCTGCAGCGTGGTCGTCATCGCCGGGCCGCAGCGCGCCTTCGAGGCCGCCGAGGTCGAGCAGCTGCGCCAGTGGGCCCTGGCCGGCGGGCGGCTGCTGGTGCTGGTCGACCCCTTCGTCGCCAGCGGCCTGGGGCCGCTGCTGGCCGAGTTCCGCATGCAGGTCGAGCCCAAGCGCGTGCTCGACCCCAAGAGCCACTACTGGACCGACGAGGCCACGCCGGCGGTGTCCACCTACCCGCGCCACAAGATCACCCGCAATCTGCCGCTGACCTTCTACCCCGGCGCCGCCTCGCTGGCGCCGCTGGCGGTGCGCAGCGCCGGCCCGGGCGCCGAGGTCAAGCTGACGCCGCTGGTGCAAAGCAGCGAGGCCGGCCGCGCCGCCGCCCAGGACGGCGCCAGCGCCGAAGGCGACAGCGGCGCGCAGACCCTGGCCGCGCTGGGCACGCGCAGGCTCGACGGCGATCGCCGCGCCGAGCTGGTCCTGGTCGGCGACGCCGACTTCGCCACCAACTCCTTCTTCCACGTGCTGGGCAATGGCACGCTGTTCCTCAACGCGGTCAGCCACCTGGCCGAACAGGACCGGCTGCTCGACATCACGCCCCGCCAGTACGAGGTGCCGCGCGTGCAGATGACCAACACGCAGATGCGCATGACCTTCCTGCTCAGCACCGTGGTGATGCCGGTGCTGGCGCTGGCGCTGTCGCTGGTCGCCTGGTGGCGCCGGCGCCGCGGGTGATGGCCGCCGACCGCCTCGATGAAGGCGGCGCCGCCCGGCGCCGCCTGGCCGGCTGGGCGGCGCTGCTGCTGGCCGCGCTGGCGCTGATCGCCTGGCAGCTGCGTGGCGCGGACGGCAACGGCCACGCCGAGCACGGCGACCATGCCGACGCTGCGCCGCAGCTGCTGGTCGGCCCGCCGGCCGAGGACTGGGGCGGCGTCGAGCTGCTGCACCGCGGCGAGCGCGTGCGCTTCGAGCGCGATGCCGACGGCCGCTGGCTGCGCCACGAGGCCCGCGCCGACGAGGCCGCCAGCCACGCCCACCGGGCCGACGCCGCCGCGGCCGAGGCCATCGGCCAGGTGCTGGCCACGCTGTCGCGCGCGCGCATCGAGCGCACGCTGCCGGCCGATCCGACGCGCGCCGCCGGCTACGGCCTGGCCAACCCGGCGCTGATCGTGCTGGTGCAGGGCCGCGACGGCCGCGCGCTGCAGACGCTGGAATTCGGCGACCTGGCCGCCGACGGCCTCAGCCGCTACGTGCACCTGCCGCGCACGCGCCAGGTGCACACCGTGCCCGACTACCACCTGCGCGGCCTGCTGACGCTGCTGGCCCCGGCCAGCCCGGTGGGCCCGGCCTCGGCCGCGCTGCCCGCCCCCGGCCGCACCGCCAGCGGCGGCTGAAGCCGACGGCCCGGCACGCGCCGATGCGTCCCGAACGCGCGATGGGCGGCCTCCGGCTGCACCTGGCCCGGTGCTGCCGGCCGGTGGTACGCGCGGCGCTGGCCCGTTGCAGCACCGCCGCCCGCGCCGTCGCCACGCTGCTGCTGGCCGCGGGGCTCGTCGGACCTGCCGCCGCCCACCGCAGCGGCGAGAGCCGGCTGCAGCTGACCCAGCAGGGTGCCGCCTTCGACGGGCTGTGGGAGATCGGCCTGCACGACCTCGCCCCGCTGCACCCCGAGGCCGCCGCCCTGCCCGACGCCGACGCCGGCCAGCGCTGGGCGGCCGCACAGCCCGGCCTGCCGGCTCGCCTGCTCAGCCGGCTGGACCTGCGCGGCGACGGCGCGCCCTGCCCCGTGGCCGCGGCCGGTGACTGGGCGGTCGAGCCGCGGCCGGCCGGCCCGGTGCTGCTGCTGCGCCTGCAGGCCCGCTGCGCGGCCGCACCGCAGCAGCTGCAGCTGGACTACCGCCTGCTGCAGGACCTGGACCCGCGCCACCAGGGCCTGCTGCGCCTGCGCGCCGGCACGCTGGACCGGCCGGCGGTGTTCACCACCGACAGCCCGCAGCAGCGCTTCTCGCTGCGCGCGCCCAGTGCCTGGGAACGCCTGGCCGCCGACCTGCGCTCCGGCGCCGCGCACATCTGGTCGGGCTACGACCACCTGCTGTTCCTGCTGTGCCTGCTGCTGCCGGCGCTGCGCCAGCGCAACGACCTCGGCCGCCCGGCGCACGACGCCGCCGAGCTGCCCGCGCCGCGCGCCGTGCTGGTCGAGGTGGCCAAGGTGGTCACCGCCTTCACCGTCGCGCACTCGGTGACGCTGAGCCTGGCCGCGCTGCACTGGGTCAGCCTGCCGGCGCGGCTGAGCGAGTCGGCCATCGCCGCGTCGGTGCTGCTGGCCGCCGCGATGAACCTGCGGCCGGCACCCCGTCTGCGGCGCTGGCAGGCGGCCTTCGGCTTCGGCCTGGTGCACGGCTTCGGCTTCGCCTCGGCGGTCGACGAGCTGGGCGTCTCGGGCGCCGGCCAGCTGCCCACGCTGCTGGGCTTCAACCTGGGCGTCGAGCTGGGCCAGCTGGCCGTGGTGGCCGCGCTGCTGCCGCTGGGCCTGGCGCTGCGCGGCCGCCCCTGGTGGCCCCAGGCGGTGGTGCGGCGCGGCTCGCAGGCGATCGCATTGCTCGCCCTGCTGTGGCTGGTCGAACGGGCCTTCGACCTACCGCTCTGGCGGCTATCCTGAGCAGGCGCAAGCGCGAAAGCCCCGACAGAACAAACCCGCAGGGCGCCGCCCGGGACCGCGACGAAACCACCGCCTCGGGCGATCATCGACGCGGCAGCGGCCGCGCTCCGGCATCCACACCACGACACGAGGTCCACCGCACCGCCGCCCTGACCGACGACGCCGGAACCTCGCTCCTGGAGACGACGATGCGAAGCAACTTCCGACCCGCCGCGCGCCTGGCCCTGGCCGCGGCCGCGCTGACCGCCGGCCTGGCCAGCGGCCCGGTGCTGGCCCAGACCACCCCCGACTGGTGCAAGAGCAAGTACGGCCCCAACGACGAGATCGGCGCGGCCAACCTGCTGACGCCCGAGATGGCGCGCGACGCGGCCAAGCTGGTCAAGACCGGCAAGACCTACCGCCTGGGCGTGGAAACCAATGCCGGCACCCCGGCCTACGGCACCCGCACCTGGTCGCTGCTGATCCAGTCGCCCGGCCAGGCCGGTGGCGTGTCGATCGGCCCGACCAAGACCAGCTACAACGACGACATCTACATGGGCTATGTCGCGGTGGGCTCGCAGCTCGACGGCCTGGGCCACATCGGCATCGACAACGTCTACTACAACTGCAACAAGAACAGCGACTTCGTGCAGGCCGACGGCCTGAAGAAGCTGGGCATCGAGAAGGTGCCGCCCATCGTGACCCGCGGCGTGATGCTGGACATGACCGCCTACTACGGCACGCCGATGGTGCCCGAGGGCACGGCCTTCAACCGCAAGGAGATCGACGAGCAGGCCAGGCGCCAGGGCATCGAGATCCGCAAGGGCGACGTGGTGCTGTTCCACACCGGCTGGCAGCCGCTGGCCGAGAAGGACAAGAAGCGCTTCCTCGCCGGCGAGCCGGGCCTGGGCAAGGAAGGCGCCGAGTACCTGGTGAGCAAGCAGGTCGTGGCCATCGGCGCCGACACCTGGGCGCTGGAGGCCATCCCCTTCGAGAAGGGTGTCGGCGCCTTCGAGATCCACCAGATCCTGCTGGCCAGGAACGGCGTCTACATCCTGGAGAACATGGACACCTCGGAGCTGGCCAAGGACAAGGCCTACGAGTTCATGTTCAACCTGGGGGCCTCGCGCATCACCGGCGGCGTGCAGGCGATCATCAACCCGATCGCCATCCGCTGATGGGCAGGGCGCGGCGCGCCGGCTCCCGCGGCACGGGGCCCGCGGCGCTGGTGCTGGCCGGGGCCCTGCTGCTGCCCGGCGCGGCCCGGGCCCACCCGCACGGGCAGCTGGACTGCGCGGTGCGCCTGCAGGCCGGACCGGACGGGGTGACAGGCATCGCGCTGACCTTGACCCTGGACGCCGGCTCCTCGGCCGCGCTGCAGCCCCGGCTGCAGGCCACCGAGGACGGCAGCGCGCCGCCCGCGCGCGAGGCGCGCCAGTTCGCCGAGCTGGTCGCCGGCATGTTCCGGCAAGGCGGCTGGATGCTGCAGCTGCGTCCGCTGGACGCCGAAGGCCAGGCCAGCGGCGAGGCGCTGCCGCTGGCCGACCCGGCGCCGGCCCGCTGGCGCCGCCTGCCCGACGGCCGCCTGCAGGTGGCAGTGGACCTGGCGCCCGAGGCCGCGCCCGCGACGCCGACATCGGCCGGGCCCCGGACCGGCTGGCGCCTGGCCTGCCTGGACACGAGCTGGTACTGGGCCACCGGCTTCGCCGACGCCACGCAGTTCGCCGCCGAGGCGCCCTGCCAGGCCACGCTGGACGCGATGGGCCGCGTCGGCGACCAGGCGCTGGCGCTGCAGGCCGCGGCGCGCCGCGCCGGCGCGGCCGGCGCGGATGCGGTGGCGCCCGGGCTGCTCGGCGCCAGCACGGTACGCGCGCCGGGCGGCGAGCTGCGCTGCCCCGCGCCCTGACAGGCCGCGGCCGCGCCTGCGCCCGCGGCCTCAGGCCGCTGCCGCGGCCCGGCGGGCCTCGCTCAGGCGGAAGCGCTGCACCGCCTGGCTCAGCCGCACCGCCTGCTCGCGCAGCGCCGCCGCGGCCGCGGCCGACTGCTCGACCAGCGCGCTGTTCTGCTGCGTCATCTGGTCCAGCTCGCCGACGCTGCGGTGCACCTGCACGATGCCGTGGCCCTGCTCGGCGCTGGCCTGGGTGATGTCGCCGATCAGCGCGTTGACCTCGCCCACCGAGGCGACGATGCGCTGCATCGCCTCGCCGGCGGACTGCACCATGCCGGCGCCGTCGCCGATGCGCACCAGCGAGGCGCTGATCAGCTGCCCGGCCTCGCGCGCCGAGCCGGCCGAGCGCTGCGCCAGCTGGCGCACCTCGGCGGCGACCACCGCGAAGCCGCGGCCCTGCTCGCCGGCGCGGGCCGCCTCGACCGCGGCGTTCAGTGCCAGCAGGTTGGTCTGGAAGGCGATGGTGTCGATCATGCCGACCACGTCGGCGATGCGCCGCGAGGCCTCGCGCGCGTCGCCCATCGTGCGCACCGCGCGGCCGACGACCTCGCCGCCCTCGGTGGCCTGGGCATGGGTGCCGCCGACGCTGCGCAGCGCCTGCTCGGCGGCACGGGCGTTGTCCTGCACCGAGGCCGTGACCTGGCCCAGGTTGGCCGCCGCCTGCTGCAGGTGCGCGGCGGTGCGCTCGGTGCGCGCGCTCAGGTCCTGGTTGGCCGCGGCGATCTGCGCGCTGGCGTCGGCCAGGCTGTTGGCCGCGTCGTGCACCTCGCCCATGGTCTGGTTGAGGTGGTCGCTCATGCGCTTCATCTCGCGGATCAGGTCGCCGATCTCGTCGCTGCCGACCAGCTCGATGTGCTGGCTGATGTCGCCGGTGGCGATGGCCCGGGCCACGCGCGCGGCCTTGTCCAGCCCGCGGGTGATCGACGCGTAGACCAGGTGCAGCGCCAGCCCGGTCAGGCCCAGCGCCAGCGCGGCGACCACCGCCACCTCGACCAGGCGGTCGTTCAGGGCCGCGCGCAGGTCGTCGACGTAGACGCCCGAGCCGATGACCCAGCCCCAGGGTTCGAAGCCGGCGACGTAGGACAGCTTGGCCACCGGCTCCTGTGCCCCCGGCTTGGGCCAGCGGTAGGCGACGAAGCCGGCGCCCTGGGCCTGCACCGTCTCGACGAAGCGGCGGAACAGCGGCGTGCCGTCCGGATCGGCCATCGCGCCGACGTCGCGGCCCTCCAGCTCGGGCTTGAACGGGTGCATCACCACCCGCGGCTGCATGTCGTTGATCCAGAAATACTCCTGGCCGCCGTAGCGGGCGCTGCGCAGCGCCTGCAGGGCCAGCGCCTGGGCCTGGGCCCGGCCCAGCGTGCCGGCCTGCTCCAGGCCGTGCGCCCAGCGCAGCACCGACGCCGCCGTCTCCACGTTCTGGCGCAGCGTCAGCTGGCGGGCCTCCAGCGCGCTGCGGTGCCCCTGCCAGGCCAGCCAGGCCGCCAGCAGCAGCATGGCCAGCGCGCTGACCGCCGCCAGCGACCCCAGCTTGGCGCGGATCGACACATGGTTCAGCACGCGGTGGATCGGACTGGGGTGCGGCTCGGCACCCGACAGGCTCAACGACATCGTCCCTCCCTCGTCGCCCACCCCGACGCCAGGATGGCGCGGACCGCAGCGGGCGCTCCGCGTCCTTATCGTTCAGAACTCCCTACAGCTTGAGTCCAGATTGCCCGCGGCCGTCTGCCGCGCGGGCCACCGTGAAGTACGGCGCAGTTAACATGCCTCCGATGCCTGCGCACGAGTACGCCCCCGGTCTGTTCATCCGCGGTCTGACGCCGCCGCTGTCGCTGTCACGCTACCGGCTGATCGCCTTCGACATGGACTCCACGCTGATCAACATCGAGTGCGTGGACGAGATCGCCGCCGTCGCCGGCCGCCGCGACGAGGTCGCCGCGATCACCGAGGCCGCGATGCGCGGCGAGATCGCCGACTACAAGGACAGCCTGCGCCGCCGCGTCGCGCTGCTGGCCGGCGTGGCCGAGTCGGCGCTGCAGCAGGTCTACGACGAGCGGCTGCGCCTGAACCCCGGCGTCGAGGCCTTCGTGCGCGCCTGCCAGGCTGCCGGGCTGAAGACGCTGCTGGTCTCGGGCGGCTTCAGCTTCTTCTCCGAGCGCGTGCGCCACCGCCTGGGCCTGGACTTCGCCCGTGCCAACCACCTGGGCGTGCACAACGGCCGCCTGACCGGCACGCTGTTCGACCGCCCCTGGGGCGACATCTGCGACGGCGCCGAGAAAAAGCGCGTGCTGCTCGAGGTCTGCGAGCTGATGGGCATCGAGCCGGCCCAGGCCATCGCGGTGGGCGACGGCGCCAACGACCTGCCGATGATGGGCGTGGCCGGCCTGTCGATCTGCTTCCACGGCAAGCCCGCGGTGCGCGAGCAGGCCATGATCTCCATCGAGTCCGGCGGCATGGACCGCGCGCTCGAGCTGTTCCAGACCTGAGCCCCAGAACCGAGCCGCCGGGAGCGCCATGTTCGACAAGTCCACCTTCTCCGACGATGGCGCCCCGCTGGCCAGGCTGAGCGGTCCGGACGGGCGCACGCTGCTGGCGCTGCTGGCCGACGACAACCCGGTCAACCGCGAGGTCGGCGTGGCGCTGCTGGAGGAACTGGGCCTGCAGGTGGACACCGCCGTCGACGGCCGCGAGGCGGTGGAGCGGGTGGCCGCCGGCCGCTACGACCTGGTGCTGATGGACATGCAGATGCCGCGGCTGGACGGCCTGGACGCGACGCGCGAGATCCGCGCCCTGCCCGGCTGCGCCACGCTGCCGGTGATCGCGATGACGGCCAACGCCTTCGACCACAACCGCGCCGAGTGCCTGGCCGCGGGGATGAACGACTTCGTCACCAAGCCGGTCGACCTGCCCGCGCTGGCGGCCACGCTGCGGCGCTGGGCACCGCGCTGAGCGGCGGCCGCGGCCCTGGTCAGAAGTCCAGCGAGGCCAGCAGGTCGTCGACGTCGGCCTGCGAGACCGCCTTCTCGGGCACCTGCGGCCCGGCCAGCTGGTGCTGGCCCGCGGCGGCGGCGCCCGGACCCTCGGTCTGGGCCAGCAGCTGGCGCAGCTGCTGCTCGGTGTGGCTGATGATGCCGACCACCTTCTTGATCACCTGACCCGACAGGTCCTGGAAGTCCTGCGCCATCATGATGTCGCTGAGCACGCTGGCCTGCTGGCGCATCAGGCCGGTCAGGTGCTGCAGCGCGGCCGCGGCCTCGCCGAGCGCGGCGCGGGCCTCGCCGACGCCCAGCTCCGGGTGCCCGGCCAGCGCGGCCAGGCGCTCGCCCAGCGCCGCCGACTCGTCCGCGGCGCCATGGCAGGCCGGCTGCGCGTCGTCGACCATGTTCAGCACCCTGGTGGCCGCCGCCTCGGTCATCTGGCCGACGTAGTCCAGGCGCTCGCGCGCGTCGGGGATCTCGTCGGCCAGCTGGTGCAGCGCCGCGTCCCAGCCCAGCTCGGACAGCGTCGCACCCAGCAGCCGCACCCGGTCGTCGAGTTGTTCCAGCGCCTGGTGTCCGTCGGATAGGTTGCTCACGTGGCGCACTCCGTTGTGCAGAGAGGTTGCTTGACTGGGGGGGCCCATGCACGGTGCGGCCGCACGGGACCCGGATGTACCAAGCTATCGGCAGCCCCCGCCCGATCTTGAACACCCGCGAAGGGCCGCGCAGCGCCCGCCGCGCGGTGGGATGTCACGCCCCCGGCCGCCGCCATACCGGCGCCGGCATGCGGGCATCCACGGGCCGGCGCGGCCACGGCGCTCGACTACGATGCCGGCCGACCTGTTTGCAACGACGACGAGGCGTCCCCGACCATGTCCCAGACCAAGTTCCTGCTCGAAGAAAACCAGATGCCCAAGCACTGGTACAACATCGCCGCCGACCTGCCGGTGGCCCCGCCGGCCGTGCTGCACCCCGGCACGATGCAGCCGGTGGGCCCCGACGACCTGGCGCCGCTGTTCCCGATGGCGCTGATCGCCCAGGAGGTGTCCACCGAGCGCGAGATCGAGATCCCCGAGCCGGTGCGCGAGGTCTTCCGCCTGTGGCGTCCGGCGCCGCTGTACCGCGCCCACCGCCTGGAGAAGGCGCTGGGCACGCCGGCCAAGATCTACTACAAGTACGAGGGTGTCTCGCCGGCCGGCAGCCACAAGCCCAACACCGCCGTGCCGCAGGCCTGGTACAACGCCCAGGCCGGCGTCAAGAAGCTGACCACCGAGACCGGCGCCGGCCAGTGGGGTACGTCCCTCAGCTTCGCCGGCAACCTGTTCGGCCTGGAGGTCAAGGTCTTCCAGGTGCGCGTCAGCTACGACCAGAAGCCCTACCGCCGCGCGGTGATGGAGACCTACGGCGCGCGCTGCATCGCCAGCCCGTCGATGGAGACCGAATACGGCCGCCGCGTGCTGGCCGAGCGGCCCGACCACCCCGGCTCGCTGGGCATCGCGATCAGCGAGGCGGTGGAGATCGCCGCGCAGAACGCCGACACCAAGTACGCGCTGGGCTCGGTGCTCAACCACGTGCTGCTGCACCAGACCATCATCGGCCTGGAGGCCATGCAGCAGATGGCCATGGCCGGCGACGACCCCGACGTGGTGGTCGGCTGCACCGGCGGCGGCAGCAACTTCGCCGGCATCGCCTTCCCCTACATCGGCGAGCAACTGCGCGGCGGCAAGAAGCGCCGCATCGTCGCCGTCGAGCCGGCGGCCTGCCCCAGCCTGACCCGCGGCAAGTACGCCTACGACTTCGGCGACACCGGCCACATGACGCCGCTGACCAAGATGCACACGCTGGGCAGCACCTTCACGCCGCCGGGCTTCCACGCCGGCGGCCTGCGCTACCACGGCATGGCGCCGCTGGTCAGCCACGTCAAGGAGCTGGGCCTGATCGAGGCCGTGGCCTACCACCAGGTGGCCTGCTTCGAGGCCGGCGTGCTGTTCGCGCGCAGCGAGGGCATCGTGCCGGCGCCCGAGGCCAACCACGCCGTCAAGGGCGCGATCGAGGAGGCCCTGCGCTGCAAGCGCGAGGGCAAGGCCGAGACCATCCTGTTCAACCTCTGCGGCCACGGCCACTTCGACATGGCCGCCTACCAGAGCTACTTCGCCGGCGGCCTGACCGACCAGTCCTACGACGAAGCGGAGCTGGCGATGGCGCTGTCGGGCCTGCCCTCGGTGCCGGCCTGATCCCGACGTGATGCCGCACTGAAGCGGCACTGATGCGGCACCGATGCGGCACTCATGCCGCACCGATGCCGACGCCCCGGCCACCGGCCGGGGCCCGGGCTCAGACCCGGAACACCGACACCGCCTGCGCCAGGTGCTGGGCCTGGGCCTTCAGGCTCTCGGCGGCGGCGGCCGACTGCTCGACCAGCGCGGCGTTCTGCTGCGTCGCCTGGTCCATCATCGCCACCGACTGGCCGGCCTGGGCCACGCCGCTGCCCTGCTCGGCGCTGGCGGTGTCGATCTCGCCCATCAGGTCGGCGACGCGGCGGATCGCCGACACCACCTCCTGCATCGTCACGCCGGCCTGGTCGACCAGGGCGCTGCCCTGCTCGACGCGGTCGACGCTGGTGCCGATCAGCGTCTTGATCTCGCGCGCGGCCTCGGCGCTGCGCTGGGCCAGGCTGCGCACCTCGCCGGCCACCACCGCGAAGCCGCGGCCCTGCTCGCCCGCCCGCGCCGCCTCCACCGCGGCGTTCAGCGCCAGGATGTTGGTCTGGAAGGCGATGCCGTCGATGGTGCCGATGATGTCGGCGATCTGGCGCGAGCTGTCGTGGATGCCGCGCATGGTGTCGACCACCTGGCCGACCACCGCCCCGCCCTGGGCCGCGATGCTGCTGGCGTCGACCGCCAGCTGGCTGGCCTGGCGCGCGTTGGCGCTGTTGTGGCGCACGGTGACGCCCAGCTGCTCCATCGCGGCGGCGGTCTCCTGCAGCGCCGAGGCCTGCTGCTCGGTGCGCCGGCTCAGGTCCTGGTTGCCCTGGGCGATCTGCGCGCTGGCGGTGGCCACGCTGTCGGCATCGTGGCGCACGCTGGCCACCAGCTGCGCCAGGCTGGCCTGCATGCCGCGCAGCCGGCCCATCAGGCTGTCGGGGTCGGCCGCAGACGCCGCGTCGGCGCCGCCCAGGTCGCCGGCGGCGACGCGGGCGGCCAGCTCGGCCGCCTCGGCCGGCTCGCCGCCGAGCTGGCGGCTGATCGAGCGCGTGACCAGCACGCCCAGCACCACGGCCAGCACCGCGCTGAGCAGGCCCACGCCCAGCAGCAGGTTGCGCGCGACGAGGTAGTCGCTGGCCGCCGCCTGCACGCGGGCCTCGTTCTCCGACTCCTGCAGCAGCAGGTTCTGCGCGATCAGGTCCTGCCACTGCTGCGTGGCCGGCACCGCCTGCACCAGCAGCACGGTCACCGCGTCGTAGCGCTGGTCGGCCAGGGCCAGCACCTGCTCGTTGGCCGGGCGGGCGTTCTTGGCCGCGGCGGCGATCTTGCCCAGCAGCGCGCGTGCCTGCTCGCTGGACGGCAGCTTGTCCAGCGCCGCGGCGGCCTGGTCGTAGGCCGCGGCGGTGGCCTTGAGCCGGGCGGCCTCGCGCTGGCGCTGGTCCGGGTCGTCCAGCAGCACCAGGGTGCGCAGGTCGCGGGCGTAGGCCAGCAGCGACTCGGCCATCGCGTGGCTGTGCCGGATCTTCACGTTGTTGGTGCGCACCACCTCCTCCAGGTTGCCCTGGAGCTGGCCCAGCCGGTGCTGGGCGATGGCCGCCGTGAGCACGGTCATCAGCAACATCAGGCCGAACGCCCAGCCCAGGCGCGTGCGGACCCGCAGATTCGAGATTTGCATGACTCGGATTCCCATACTTCGCTACCGCTTTGGCCCCGGCACGCCAGGCGCCGGGGGGGACAGCCATCGCTTCGACCGCCGGGACGGTCTTTCCGAGCCGGGCAAACCCTGAAACGACCGCGGCGCGGCGTGCCGGGTTGCACGCCGCGCCGCGATCCGGGCGCGCCGGGGCCTGGTGCGGGCGCCGTCACCCGGCGCCGCGGGCTCAGACGCGGAACACCGCCACCGTCTGCACCAGCTGCTGCGCCTGCGCGCGCAGGCTCTCGGCGGCCGCGGCCGACTCCTCGACCAGCGCGGCGTTCTGCTGCGTGGTCTGGTCCATCGCCCCGATGGCCTGGCCGACCTGGCCGACGCCGGCACTCTGCTCGGCGCTGGCGTTGTTGACCTCGCCCATCAGGTCGGCCACGTGCCGGATCGACGAGACCACCTCGGCCATCGTCGCGCCGGCGCGGTCGACCAGCGCGGTGCCGTGCTCGACGCGCTCGACGCTGGCGGTGATCAGGCCCTTGATCTCGCGCGCGGCCTCGGCGCTGCGCTGCGCCAGGCTGCGCACCTCGCCGGCGACCACCGCGAAGCCGCGGCCCTGCTCGCCCGCCCGCGCCGCCTCCACCGCGGCATTCAGCGCCAGGATGTTGGTCTGGAAGGCGATGCCGTCGATCACGCCGATGATGTCGGCGATGCGGTGCGAGCTGTCCTGGATGCCCTTCATCGTGTCGACCACCTGGCCGACGACCTCGCCGCCCTGGCGCGCGACGTCGCTGGCCTGCCCGGCCAGCGTGCTGGCCTGGCGGGCGTTGTCGGTGTTGTGGCGCACGGTGGCACCCAGCTGTTCCATCGACGCCGCGGTCTGCTGCAGCGCCGAGGCCTGCTCCTCCGTGCGCTGGCTGAGGTCCTGGTTGCCCTGGGCGATCTGCGCGCTGGCGGTGGCCACGCTGTCGGCGTTGTGGCGCACCGTGGCCACCACCTGGCGCAGGCTCGCCTGCATGGCCTGCAGCTGGGCCATCAGGCTGTGCGCATCGCCGGCACGCACGGGCACCGGCGTGCCCAGGTCGCCGGAGGCCACCCGCTTGGCCACCTCGGCCGCGGCCTCGGGCTCGCCGCCCAGCGCCCCGGTGATCGAGCGCGTGACGCGCCGTGCCAGCAGCGCCGCCAGCACCAGCGCGGCCAGGTTGGTGCCGATCAGCAGGTTGCGCGCGGCGGCGTAGTCGGCCTCGGCCTCCTGGTAGAGGCGCTGGGTATCGGCCTCCTGCAGCCGGATGTTCTCCCGGATCAGGTCCTGCCACTTCTGGGTCGCCGGGATCGCCTGGCCCAGCAGCACCGTGGAGGCGTCGGCGATGTTGCCGGCGGTGGCCAGCGCGACGAAGCGGTCGTTCAGCGGCCGGGCGGCGTCGCGCGCGGCGGCGATCTGCGCGCGCAGCGCCTTGCCCGCCTCGCTGGCGGGCATGCGGCTGAGCGCCTCGAAGGCCTGGTCGTAGCGCTGGCGGCTGGCGCCCAGCTTGTCCAGCTCGGCCTTCTGCTGCGCCTTGTCGTCCAGCAGCGCGGCGGTGCGCATGGTCCGGCTGGCCACGTGCAATGCGTCGGACATCTCGCTGCTGTGGCGGATCTTGACGTTGTTGTCGGTGACCACGTCCTGCAGGTTGTCCTCGATCGCGCGCAGGCGGTTCAGGGCCAGGCCGCCGGAGACGGCGGACATCAGCAGCACCAGGCCGAAGGCCAGGCCCAGCCGGGTGCTGACGCGCAGGGACGAAAAGCGCATGGGGAATCCTTGACGGGTTGGATGGCGCCCGCGGCGGCGCAGCCGGCGGCGGGAGACGGTCCACCCTGTCATCGGCACAGCGCCGACCCCGCTGAAGGGGATACCCGACCCCGGCGGTCGACCACTGCCGCACGCCGGGCGCGGCGCGCTCAGCTCGACAGCTGCGCCCAGGCCTTGTCCAGGCGCTTGGCGCTGACCGGCTGCGGCGTGCGCAGCTCCTGGGCGAAGTAGCTGACGCGCAGCTCCTCCAGCAGCCAGCGGTACTCGTCGAGCCGGGCGTCGGCCACGCCCTTCTGCTCGGCCAGGCGGCGCAGGTAGCGCTGCTCCAGCGGGCGCAGCTCGGCCAGGCGCGCGGCGTCGCGGGCGGGGTCGGCGCGCAGCTTGTCCAGGCGCAGCACCACGGCCTTCAGGTAGCGCGGGCAGTGCTGCAGCTGGGCCCAGGGCGCGGCCTGCAGGAAGCGCTTGGGGCACAGGCGCTGCAGCTGCGCGGCGATGTCGTCGGCCACGTCCTTGGGCGGCCGGGCGTCCTTGAGCTTGCGCTGCGCCGCGGCGTACTCGGTCAGGATCACCCCGGCCAGGCGCGCCACCTCCTGCGCGATCAGGTTCAGCCGGCTGCGGCCCTCGGCGATGCGCGCGTCGAAGCCGGCGGCGTCGGTGGGCAGCGGATCGGCCAGGAAGGCGCGGTCCAGCGCGACGTCGATGATCTGGGCGCGCAGTTCCTCGGCCGTGCCCAGCGCCATGTAGGCCGCGGCCATCTTCACCAGGTCGGGGATGTTCTTCTCGAGGTACTTCAGCGGTTCCTTGATGGCCAGCGCCACCAGGCGGCGCAGGCCGGCGCGGTGCCGGGCAGCGGCGGCCGCGGGCTCGTCGAAGACCTCGATCTCGACGTGCGTGCCCTTGTCGATCAGCGCCGGGAAGCCGATCAGCGTCTGGCCCGCCTTGCGGATCTCCATCAGCTCGGGCAGCTCGCCGAAGGTCCAGGCGGTGTAGGTGGCGGCCGCAGCCGGCGCCGGCGGCGCGGCCACCGGCGCCGGCGCGGGGGCGACGCGGCGGGCAGCGCCGCCGGCCGGCGCCGGTGCGGCGGCCGCCGCCGGCGCGGCCGCAGCGGGCGCGGCGGCCGCCGGCGCCGCGTTCAGCTTCAGCGCCGCCAGGGCCTGGAAGGCCGAACGCGCCTGGCCGCCCAGCTCGGCCTTCAGTGCCGCCAGGTGGCGGCCCATGCCCAGCTGGCGGCCGTGCTCGTCGACGACGCGGAAGTTCATGAACAGGTGCGCGGGCACCATGTCCAGCTTGAAGTCGTTGCGCTGCACCGCGACCTGGGTGCGCTCGCGCACCGCCTTGAGCAGCAGCTCCAGCAGCGGGCCCTGGCCGAAGCGCTCGCGGTGGAGCTCGACGAACTCGGCGACGAACTCGGCCAGCGGCTGCAGCCGGGCGCGCGGCTTCTGGTGCAGGCTCTTGCACAGCGCCGTGACCTTGGCCTCCAGCAGGCCCGGCACCAGCCACTCGCAGCGCTCCTCGCTGACCTGGTTGAGCGCGTAGATCGGCACGGTGACGGTCACGCCGTCCTTGGCGTCGCCGGGCTCGTGCAGGTAGCTGGCCAGGCAGTCGACGCCGCCCAGGCGGATGGTCTTGGGGTAGGCCGCGCCGGTGATGCCGGCGGCCTCGTGGCGCATCAGCTCGTCGCGCGTCAGCTTCAGCAGCTCGGGCCGGGCCTTGGCCTCGTGGCGGTACCAGCGCTCCAGGCTGGCAGCCGAACACACGTCGGCCGGCAACTGCTGGTCGTAGAAGGCGTAGATCAGCTCCTCGTCGACCAGCACGTCCTGGCGCCGGCTCTTGTGCTCCAGCTCCTCGACCTGGGCCAGCAGCCGGCGGTTGTGGGCGACGAAGGGCAGCTTCGAGTCCCAGTCGCCGGCCACCAGGGCCTGGCGGATGAACAGCTCGCGCGCGCCCTTGGGGTCGACGTTGCCGAAGTTCACCCGCCGGCCGCTGTAGACGACGATGCCGTAGAGCGTGGCGCGCTGGAAGGCGATGACCTCGCCGGCCTTGCGCTCCCAGTGCGGGTCCATCAGCTGGGTCTTGAGCAGGTGGCCGGCGACGCCGGGGATCCACTGCGGCTCGATCGCCGCCAGGCCGCGGCCATACAGCCGCGTGGTGTCGACCAGCTCGGCGGCGATCAGCCAGCGCCCGGGCTTCTTGCTCAGGTGGGCGCCGGGGTGGCGCCAGAACTTGATGCCGCGCGCGCCCAGGTACCAGTCCTCGTCGTCGCTCTTGCAGCCGACGTTGCCCAGCAGGCCGGCCAGCATGGCCAGGTGGATCTGCTCGTAGGTGGCCGGGCTGCCGTTCAGGCGCCAGCCGTGCTCGGCCACCACGGTGTGCAGCTGGCTGTGGATGTCGCGCCACTCGCGCACCCGGCGCGGGCTGACGAAGCTCTCGCGCAGGCGCTGCTCCTGCTGCCGGTTGCTGAGCTTGTGGCTGTCCACCCGGGCCTGGGCGCTGCCGGGGTGGCCATGGTTGCCGCGCCCTTCCTCGATCCAGGACCACAGCTTCAGGTAGCCCATGAACTCCGACTTCTCGTCGTCGAACTTCTTGTGCTTCTCGTCGGCGGCCTGGGCGGCCTCCAGCGGGCGGTCGCGCACATCGGGCACGCTCAGCGCGCTGGCGATGACCAGCACCTCGTTGAGCGCCTGGCGGTCGCGCGCGGCCAGGATCATGCGGCCCACGCGCGGGTCCAGCGGCAGGCGGCTGAGCTCCTGGCCGATCGGCGTCAGCTCGTTGGCCTCGTCCACCGCGCCCAGCTCGCCCAGCAGGTCGTAGCCGTCGGCGATCGCCTTGGGCCGCGGCGCCTCCAGGAAGGGGAACTGCTCGACCGCGCCCAGGCGCAGGCTCTTCATGCGCAGGATCACGCCGGCCAGGCTGCTGCGCAGGATCTCGGGGTCGGTGAAGCGCGGGCGGCCGGCGAAGTCCTTCTCGTCGTACAGCCGGATGCAGATGCCGTTGGCCACGCGGCCGCAGCGGCCGGCGCGCTGGTTGGCCGCGGCCTGGCTGATCGGCTCGACCTGCAGCTGCTCGACCTTGTTGCGGAAGCTGTAGCGCTTGACCCGCGCGGTGCCGGCGTCGACGACGTAGCGGATGCCCGGCACCGTCAGCGAGGTCTCGGCCACGTTGGTGGCCAGCACGATGCGCCGGCCGTTGCCGGGCTCGAAGACGCGGTCCTGCTCGGCCTGCGACAGGCGGGCGAACAGCGGCAGGATGTCCGGCTGCGGACCGCCCCGGTGCTGCTGCGCGAGGTGCTTGCGCAGGTGGTCGGCCGCCTCGCGGATCTCGCGCTCGCCGGGCAGGAAGACCAGGATGTCGCCCGGCCCTTCACGCCAGAGCTCGTCGACCGCATCGGCGATGGCCTCGTCCAGGCCATATTCGCGCGAGTCCTCGAAGGGCCGCCAGCGCTGCTCGACCGGGAACAGCCGGCCCGAGACCTGGATCACCGGCGCCGGGCCGTGGCGCGAGGCAAAGTGGTTGGCAAAGCGCTCGGCATCGATGGTGGCCGAGGTGACGACGATCTTCAGATCGGGCCGGCGCGGCAGCAGCTGGCGCAGGTAGCCGAGCAGGAAGTCGATGTTCAGGCTGCGCTCGTGGGCCTCGTCGATGATCAGCGTGTCGTAGGCGCGCAGGTCGGGGTCGCCCTGGGTCTCGGCCAGCAGGATGCCGTCGGTCATCAGCTTGACGCTGGCGCCCGGCTGCAGCCGGTCCTGGAAGCGCACCTTGTAGCCCACCACCTCGCCCAGCGGCGAGTTCAGCTCGTCGGCGATGCGCTTGGCCACGCTGGTGGCGGCCAGGCGGCGCGGCTGGGTGTGGCCGATCAGGCCGCGGCCACCGGCGCCCAGGCCGCGGCCCAGCTCGAGCGCGATCTTCGGCAGCTGGGTGGTCTTGCCCGAGCCGGTCTCGCCGCAGACGATGACCACCTGGTGCTCGGTCAGCGCGCGCGCGATCTCGTCGCGCCGGGCGGAGACCGGCAGCGACTCAGGGTAGGTGATGGGCGGGACGGGCGTGGCCGGGCGCGGCGGGCGGGGGGCGTGGGCGCTGCGCTCGGGGCGCGCGCCACGTTCGGGCCGGGGCGGCCGCGCCGGCCGGTCAGGCGAGGCGGGCGAATTCACAGGACACGGATTATCCCGTGTCGGGGAGATGGGGCTGCTGACGGCGCGTTGCTGTCCTTGCTCGCAGAGATCAGAGCGGGCGCGGCGGCCGGTACCCGACCCGGGCTCACACTGGTGCGGTCGGCGCTGTCAGCGCCGACTCCGCTGCGCTGCGCGCGCCAGGGTCGCGCCGCGGAACTCGCTACGCGCCCGCGCTGCGGCCGCTGCGCTCGAACAAGCGCGGCGAGTCAGTTCACGAAGCACGCCGGCTGCGCCGCCGTGCCGACCCTGGCGCTGTGCTGCTCGCCGCCCCACAGATCGCCCGGGCCGGGTACAGGCCGCCGCGCAACACCACCGAGGCCTGCGGACGAGAACCCCGCGCATGCGGAAATGGAGCCGCAAAGCGGTGTCGGGGCCCGCTGCGGCGCGCCTGGGAGGCGCCGAGGAGCGCAGGCCGGCTGGCCAGCGCGGCGGCGCAGCCGTCGCGCCACGTGAACTGACTCGGCGTGCTTGTTCGAGCGCAGCGGCTGCGCAGCAGGCGCGCAGCGAGTTGCACGCCGGGCCAGCCGACCGAGCACCGCAGGGCAGTCGGCGCGCAGCGCCGACCGCCTCCGTGAAGCGCCGCAGCGGGCCCCGACGCCGCTTTGCTGACGTGACGACCGGCGCCAGTCTTCGCCGCGAAGGTCCAGAGCAGCGGCTACGCGCCGCCTGCCGGCATTCAACCCAGCAGATCCGACAGCGCCAGACGCCGCAGGCCGGTGCGCTCGCGGAAGGCCGCGCTGAAGCGTTGCTCCTGCAGCAGCAGGCGGTCCACCAGCGGCGCGGCCGGGGTGTGCTGCGGGTCGACCAGCAGCACGTGGCGCTGGTCGCCGTCCTCCTCCAGCCGGCCGCACCAGCCCAGCGCGATCAGCTCTTCCAGTACCGGCTCGACCTGCAGCGGATCGATGCGCAAGGCGCCCGCCAGCGCCTCGGCCCCCAGACCGCCCTGCGCCTGCGCCCGGGCCGCGCGCAGCGCCTGCAGCAGCGCCAGCGCCAGCGCAAAACGCTCGCCGGGGCGGTCGGGCAGGCGCACCACCCGCAGGGCCAGGCTGGGCGCGTAGGCGGCGATGACCGCGCCCAGCAGCACGATCACCCAGCTCAGGTAGATCCACAGCAGCAGGATCGGCAGCGTCGCGAAGGCGCCGTAGATCACCGAGTAGGTCGGCACCAGGCCCACGTACCAGGCCAGCACGCGGCGCGCGACCTCGCTGCCGGCGGCCACGAACACCCCGCCCGCCAGCGCATGCGGCCAGCGCACATGGGTGTTGGGCACGAAGCGGAACAGGCTGGCCGCGCCACCGGCGAGCAAGGCGAACTCGATCAGTCCCAGCAGCAGCGACAGGCCGCCGGGCAGCTCGCTGACGATGCCGCGCGAGGCCGAGATCGCGTAGGAGGTCAGCGACAGGCTGGCGCCCAGCAGCAGCGGGCCCAGCGTCAGCGCCGCCCAGTAGACGAGCACCCGCTGTGCCAGCGGCCGCGGCCGGCGCACGCGCCAGATCGCGTTCAGCGTGCGGTCGATGGTGAACACCAGCGCCAGCGCGGTGAAGCCGAGCAGCACCAGGCCCAGGCTGCCGAGCTTGCTGGCCTGTGCGGCGAACTGCGTCAGCGTCTTGAGCACCGGCTTGGCGATGTTGTCGGGCACCAGGCTTTGCAGGAAGTACTGCTGCAGCGCCGACTGGAAGCGGCCGAACATCGGAAAGGCCGAGAAGATCGCCAGCATCACCGTCATCAGCGGCACCAGGCCGATCAATGTGGTGAACGTCAGGCTGCCGGCGGTCAGGCCCAGGCGATCGTCGCGGAAGCGCAGCCGCAGCGTGCGCAGCGTGTCGTGCCAGGGCCAGTGCCGCAGCGCGCCGACGGCCTCGGCCAGCGCCGGGCGCCAGCGGCCGGGGGCCAGGTGGGGCGGGTTCATCCATCTATGATGCCAGCCGTGAACGCCCTGCCCCCCGCCGCCCCCCCGGGTGCGCCCGCCGCCGCCAGGCTGCCGGCCGCTGCCCCGCCCGCCGCCGCACCCCATGCCGTGGTGCGCACGACCCGCGTGCTGGCCGCGGGCGCGCTGATCGGGCTGATCGGCCTGGGCCTGGCCTGGGAGCTGTGGCTGGCCCCCACCGGCCAGCGCTGGCTGGCGCTGAAGGTGCTGCCGCTGGTGCTGCCGCTGCCCGGCCTGCTCAAGCGGCGCCTCTACACCTACCGCTGGGTCAGCCTGCTGGTCTGGCTGTATTTCACCGAGGGCATCGTGCGCGCGACCGGCGTGCCCGCCGGCGTCGACGCGCACTTGGACGTCGCCCTGGCCTGGGGCCAGGTGGCGCTGTGCGTGCTGCTGTTCACCGCCTGCACCGTGCACGTGCGCTGGCGGCTGAAGCACCCGCAGCCGGCGCAGGAGACCTCGGCATGACGCGCGACGAGCTGCTGAACGACCTGCGCGCCGTGGTCGGCGCCGCCCAGGTGCTGGCCGACGGCGACCTCAGCGCCTGGGAGCTGGACTGGCGCAAGCGCTGGCGCGGCCGGGCGCTGGCGGTGGTGCGCCCGGGCAGCACGGCCGAGGTGGCCGCGGTGGTGCGGGCCTGCGGCCGGCACGGCGCGGCCATCGTGCCGCAGGGCGGCAACACCGGCCTGGTCGGCGGCGGCGTGCCCGATGCCAGCGGCACCCAGGTGGTGCTGAGCCTGGCGCGGATGAACCAGGTGCGGGCCATCGACCGCGCCAACCTGACGATGACCGTCGAGGCCGGTCGGGTGCTGCAGGCGGCGCAGCAGGCCGCGGCCGACGCCGGCCTGCTGTTCCCGCTGAGCCTGGCCGCCGAGGGCAGCGCCACCATCGGCGGCAACCTGGCCACCAACGCCGGCGGCACCCAGGTGCTGCGCTACGGCAACGCGCGCGAGCTGTGCCTGGGCCTGGAGGTGGTCACCGCCCAGGGCGAGGTCTGGGACGGCCTGGCCGGCCTGCGCAAGGACAACACCGGCTACGACCTGCGCGACCTGTTCATCGGCAGCGAAGGCACGCTGGGCATCATCACCGCGGCCACGCTCAAGCTCTACCCCCAGCCCGCGGCCAGCCTGACGGCGCTGGCCGCCTGCACCAGCCTGGACGACTGCGTGGCCCTGCTGGGCCGGGCCCAGGCCCGGCTGGGTGCCGGGCTGACCGGCTTCGAGGTGATGAACACCTTCTCGCTGGCCCTGGTGCGGCGGCACTTCCCGCAGCTGCCGCAGCCCCTGCCCGAGGCGCCGTGGACCGTGCTGCTGGAGTACGCCGACGCCGACGGCGAGGCCGGCGCCCGCGGCCGCTTCGAGGCGCTGCTGGAAGCGGCGCTGGAGGCCGGCACGATCACCGACGCCGCGCTGGCCGAGAGCCTGGCGCAGTCGGCCGCGATGTGGCAGCTGCGCGAGTCCATCCCGCTGGCGCAGAGCGAGGAAGGGCTGAACGTCAAGCACGACATCGCGCTGCCGGTGTCGGCCATCCCCGGCTTCTGCGCCCGCACCGACGCGGCGCTGCGCGCGGCCCTGCCCGGCGTGCGCCTGGTCAACTTCGGCCACCTGGGCGACGGCAACCTGCACTACAACGTGCAGTGCCCCGAGGGCGACGCGGCGCGCGACTTCCTGGACCGCCACGAGCCGGCGATCAACCGCATCGTCTACGACGCGGTGCAGGCCGCCGGCGGCTCGATCTCGGCCGAGCACGGCATCGGCGCGCTCAAGCGCGACGAGCTGGCCGAGCGCAAGTCGCCGGTGGCGCTGGGCCTGATGCGCGCCGTCAAGGCCGCGCTGGACCCGCAGGGGCGGCTCAACCCCGGCCGCGTGGTCTGAGAGGCTGCGCGTTTTTCGCACCTGCCCGCTCGTCACACCCCAAGCCGCCCGCTCGTCGCTGCAGATGCTCGCCATGGCCCGCGCCATGGCTGTGCCTTGCGTCTGGATCGGCCGGCTTGGGGCGCGCGGCTGGGCCAGGATCGACGGCTTCTCAGCCTCTGAGGCCGGTCGGCCGGCGCGTGCCGCGTACCGCGGCCACGCTCAACGCGGCGGCGCCCCGTCCAGGTCGATCAGGTCGCTGACCAGCACCTCGCCCGCCGGCCCCCAGCGCACCTCGGTGATGCCGGGCTCCAGCGCCTCCAGGCGGCGGCGCTCGCGCTCCTGCGGCGACAGCGCCTCGGCCGCCGGCACCGCCACCGCCAGCGCGCGCTGCGCCGCGGCGCGCAGGCGGCGCTGGTCCAGCGCCCGCACCAGCGCGGCGTCGATCTGCTCGGCCAGCGCGTCGTCCAGCCAGGGCTTGCTGAGGAAGCGGAACACGCCCAGCTCGTTGATCGCCGCCTGCGCGGCGGCGAAGTCGCCGGTGCCGCTGAGCACCAGGCGCACGCAGTCGGGCTGCAGCTGCGCGGCGCGGGCCAGGAAGGCCAGGCCGTCCATGCCCGGCATGCGCAGGTCGGACAGCACCAGGTCGAAGCGCTGCGCGCGCATCAGCGCCAGCGCGCGCACCGGGTCGCTGTGGACCTGGACCTCCAGCGCGGTGCCGAAGTGGCGGCGCAGCGAACGCTGCAGCGCGCTCAGCACCGACAGCTCGTCGTCGACGATCAACAGGCGGCTCATCGCGGCGTCTCCGGGGTTCAGCCGCGCCCGGGCGGGCGCACCTGCAGCGTCAGCTGGCCGCCCTCGCGCGCCTCGAACTCGCGGATGCGGGCGATCAGCGACGCGGTCAGCCGCTGGCCGGCGGTCAGCATCAGGATGCCGCGGCTGGACACCAGGTCGGCGGCCAGCACCATCTCGGGCTCGACCGCGTCGGTGGCCAGCGCCAGCGAGGTCGGCGCCGCCGGGCGCGGCTCGAGCAGGTGCAGGAAGACCTGCACCACCTGCGGGTCGAACTGGGTGCCGGCGCCGTGGCGCAGCAGCACCAGGGCCTCGGCGGCCGAGCAGCGCGCCTCGGTCAGGTGGCCGCTCTGGTAGTCCTCGTAGGCCTCGGCGACGGCCAGGATGCGCGCGCCCAGCGGGATCGCGTCGCCGGCCAGCTGGGCGGGGTAGCCCTGGCCATCCCAGCGCTCGTGGTGGGCACGGATCAGCGCGACCACCGGCTGCATGTCGTCCAGCGCCATCAGGCTGTGCTCGGCCTGCAGCGGGTGCTGGCGGTAGGCGGCCAGCTCCTCGGGGCTGAACTGCGACAGCGGCTTGGCCAGCAGGCCGTCGTGCATGCCGATCAGGCCGATGTCGTGCAGCAGGCCGGCGACGAAGACCTGGACCACCTCGTCCTCGTGCAGGCCGAACTCGCGCGCGATGCGGCGGGCGTGCGCCGCGACGCGCCGGCCGTGGCCGGCGAACTGGTCGCCGCGCAGTTCCAGCAGGTTGGAGAAGACCTTGATCGAGTTGAGGTAGTTGCGGCGCAGGCGTTCGTTGGCCTGCGCCAGCTCCTGCGTGCGCGCCTGCACGCGGGCCTCGAGCTCGTCGTTGAGGACCCGCAGCTCCTCGTTCTGTCGCGCGGTCAGCGCCTCCAGCCGGGCCTTGTCGCGCTGCAGGCCCAGCCATTCCAGCGCGTCGCGCGCGGCGCCCAGCAGCTCGTGCTCGTCCCAGGGCTTGGCGATGTAGCGCAGGATGCGGCCGCGGTTGATCGCCGCCACCGTCGAGCCCATGTCGGCATGGCCGGTCAGCAGCATGCGCAGCGCCTGCGGCCAGCGCTGGTGCACCTGCTCCAGCAACTGCGCACCGTCCATGCCGGGCATGCGCATGTCGGAGATCACCAGGTCCACGGCCTCGCGCTCCATCAGCGCCAGCGCCTCGGTGCCGCCGCCGGCGGTGAGCACGCGGTAGCCCTCGCCGCGCAGCGCGCGGCGCAGGGCCGACAGGATGTTGGGCTCGTCGTCCACGCACAGCACCGTCCAGCCGGGCGGCGCCGGCGCGGCCGCCTGCGGCGACGGCGCCCAGGTGTCGGGCAGCGCGCTCACGACACCACCGCCGCGGCCGGCGCCTCGGGTTGCCGCACCGGCAGGCTGACGCGGAAGCAGGCCCCCAGGCCCGGCGCGCTGCGCACCACCAGCGTGCCGCCGTGCCGCTTGATGATGCCGTAGGACAGCGACAGGCCCAGGCCGGTGCCGGTGCCCACCGGCTTGGTGGTGAAGAAGGGGTCGAAGATGCGCGTCAGGTTCTCCGGCGCGATGCCCTTGCCGTCGTCCTCGACCTCGACCCAGACCCGCGCCGCGTCGCCCTCGCCGTCGACGCCGCTGCGCACGGTGATCGTGCCGCGCGGCTTGTCCACGGCGTGGGCCGCGTTGACCAGCAGGTTCATGAACACCTGGTTCATCTCCGAGGGCATGCACTGCACCTCGGGCAGCGCGCCGTACTGGCGGACGACCTCGGCCTTGTACTTGATCTCGTTGTTGACGATGTTCAGCGTCGAGTCGATGCCCTGGTGCAGATCGGTCCAGGCCCAGTCCTCGCGCGAGTCGACGTGCGAGAAGTCCTTCAGGTCCTGCACGATCTTGCGCACGCGGCGGATGCCCTCGCGCGATTCGGCCATCAGCGTGGGCACGTCCTCCTTCAGGTAGTCCAGCTCGATCTCCTCGCGCAGCGCACGCAGCCGCGCGGCCACCGGGCTGCCGGCCAGCGCGGCCTCGGCCTCCTCGTAGGCACCGAGCATGCGGAACAGGTCGCCCAGGTACTTCTCCAGCGTGCCGAAGTTGCTGAAGACGTAGCCCACCGGGTTGTTGATCTCGTGCGCGACGCCGGCGGCCAGCTGGCCGATCGAGGCCATCTTCTCGGACTGCAGCAGCTGGCTCTGCGCCACGTGCAGCTTGTGGTTCAGCGCGCTGAGCTCGTCGTTGGTGCGCTGCAGCTGGTCGACCTGGGCGGCGTGCGGACAGTGTGCACAGGGCCGCCCCGGCAGCGCCGCGGCAGCGGCGGCATCGGCGCCGGTGGCGGGGCGGGACAGCAGGGGTTGTTCGGCGTGGTCCATGGCGGCGGTGCGGGGCGACGGGTTGGCGGGGTGGGCCGGCGCTTCACAGCGCCCAGGCCTGGGCGAGCGCGGCGACGCCGGCGGCGGTGCCGGACAGCACCTGCGCCCAGGCGTCGGCCGGCAGCTGCAGCCGCAGCCACAGCGCCGGGTCGGTGTCGGGCACGCGCTCGTCGTCGGCGGCCGACAGGTCCAAGGCGTGGGTCAGCGCGTCCGCGGCCTGCACCAGGTCGGCCAGCGGCTCGGCGGCGGCGCCGACGCCGCGGTGGTGGCCGACGATGGCCGCGGCCACCGCCGGCGGGAAGCGCCAGTGCTCGGCGATCAGGCCGCCGACCAGGCCGTGGTCCAGGCCCATCACGCGCTGTTCGGCGTCGGCGGTGGCCAGGTCCTCGGCGCGCGCCAGGGCCTGGGCTGCGGCCAGCGCCTGCGGCGCGTGCACCGCCAGCACCAGGCGGCCGATGTCGTGCAGCAGGCCGGCGCTGAAGGCCTGGGCGTCGTCCTCGCCGCGCAGCCGGGCCAGCGCCTGGGCCGCCAGCGCGGTGCCGAAGGCGTGCCGCCAGAACTGCGCCAGGTCCAGCCCGGCGGCGCCGACGCCCTCGAAGGGGCCGCGCACCGCCAGGCCGGTCAGCAGCGCGCCCAGCGTGCGCCGGCCCAGCACGACCACCGCCTCGGCCAGCGAGCCGACGCGCCCGGGCCGGCCGTAGAACGGCGAGTTGGCCACCCGCAGCACGCGCGCGGCGAGGCCGGCGTCGCGGGCCAGCAGCGCGGCACAGGCCAGGCCGTCGCTGTCCTCGCGCTGCAGCATCTGCTGCGCGTCCAGCACGGCCTGCGGCAGGGCCGGCAGCGCGTCCACCTGCTCGCGCAGCCGCGCCGCGTCCAGCGGCCAGGCGGCGGGGCCGGCGCTGCGGGCGGGCGGGCGCGCCGCCGCGGCGCGCGGCACCGGCAGCGCCGGCGCGGCGCCGCAGCCGCGGTGCTGCACCAGCATCGCGCGCAGCGGGTGGCCGAGGCCGCGCTCCGGCAGGCCACGCAGCAGCCAGTCCAGCCGGGCGTCGCCCCCGGCAGCTGCGGGCGCCGCCGCCGGTGTGCGCTCCGGCAGGTTCAGATCGTGGGACATGCGAGCTCCTCCGGCTGATCGACGGCGGTCAGCACCAGCAGGCGGCCCTGCGCCTGGGCGATGGTGTGCAGCTCGCCACGCTCGAGGTGGTAGGGGCGGCCGCGCAGCGTCAGCTGCTGCGGCAGGCGGCTGAGGTCGCCGGGCAGCGGCAGCACCTCGGGCAGCTGGCGGCCCACCAGGCCGACGCCGTTGGCCAGCAGGCGCTCGGCCGCCAGGTTGGCATAGGCCACCAGGCCGTTCGGGTCCACGCCCAGCACGGCCGCGGGCAGGTCGTCGAGCATGCCGCGCGCGCCGTCGGCACTGGCGCCGAGCAGCGCGGTCTGCTCGCGCTGCCGGGCCAGCAGCTGCGCCAGGCGCTGGTTCAGCGTCTCGAGCTCGCCGTTGGCGCTGGCCACCTGCTGGGTCAGGCGGCGGTTGTCGTCGGCCAGGCTCTTCTGGCGGAAGGCCTCGGCCACGTGCTCGCGCAAGCGCTGGTCGTCCCAGGGCTTGGTCAGGAAGCGGTAGATCGCGCCCTCGTTGACCGCGTCGATGATGGACTGCAGCTCGGTGTAGCCCGACAGCACGATGCGCACGGTGTCGGGGTAGAGCTCCTTGGCGCGGCGCAGGAACTCCACGCCGGTCATTCCCGGCATGCGCTGGTCGGAGACGATGACGTCGACGTCGTGCTCGGCCAGGCGCAGCAGGCCCTCGGCGGCGCTGTGCGCGGTGAGGATCTGGTAGCCGTCGCGGCGCAGCAGGCGCTTGAGCGCAGCGACGATGTTCTCCTCGTCGTCGACCAGCAGCAGCGTGCGCTGGCCCTGGCGGCGCGCGAGGAAGCGGTCGGGCAGGCGCCGGCCCTCGCGCAGCAGCGCGGCCAGGTCGTCGGCGGGCAGCGCCGGGCTGAACCAGTCGCCCTGGAAGCGGTGGCAGCCGTGCGCCACCAGCAGGCGCAGCTGGCCCTCGCCCTGCACGCCGGCGGCCACCACCTCCATCTGCAGCCCGCGCGCCATGTTGATGATCGCCCGCGTGACCGAGACCTGCTCGGGCGGTGCGGTGACGTCGTGCACCAGCGAGCGGTGGACCTTGACGGTGTCGATCGGCAGCCGGCTCAGCAGGTTCAGGCTGGACGAGCCGATGCCGAACTCGTCCAGCGTGATCTCGATGCCCAGGGCCTTGACCTCGCGCAGCACGGCGGCCATGTGCTCGACCTTGCCGCTGAGCAGGCCCTCGGTCAGCTCGATGCCCAGGCTGGCCGGGGCCACGCCGTGCGCGTCGAGGAAGCCCCGCAGGTAGCGCGCCAGGTCGGGCCGCTGCAGTTGCACCGGGCTCAGGTTGACCGACACGCGCAGCCCGGGCAGGCCGGCGGCCTGCCAGGCGGCCAGCTGGGTGCAGGCGCGGCGCAGCACCCAGTCGCCGAGCGCGCCGATCAGTCCCGCCCGCTCGGCCAGCGGCAGGAACTCCGACGGCGCCACCGCTCCCAGCTCGGCCGACGTCCAGCGCAGCAGCGCCTCGGCGCCGCAGATGCGGCCGTCGCCGAGGTGGACCAGGGGCTGGAAGTGCAGCTCGAACTCGCCGCGCTCCAGCGCCTGGCGCAGCGCGGCCTCGACCTGCATCGCACGCATCGCGCGCTGCGTGGTCTCGGGCCGGAACAGCGCGACGCCGGCGCCGCCGGCACAGTCCAGGCGCGCGGTCTGCGCCGCCTCCAGCAGCGCGCCCGAGCTGTCGGCATCGCGCGGCGACAGCGCGATGCCGATCAGCGCCGAGGGGTAGACATCGGTGGCGCCCAGGCGCACCGGCTCCTGCAGCGCCGCCTGCACCGACAGCGCACGGCGGCGCACGGCCTCCAGCGGCTCGTCGGCCGCGGTCTCCAGCAGCAGCGCGAACTCGGTCTCGCTGAGCCGGGCGACGACCTCGCCCTCGCTGCAGCCCTGGCGCAGCCGCGCGGCCACCGCCATCGCCAGCGCGTCGCCGGCGCCGAAGCCCATGCGGCCCTTGGTCTCGGCGATGCGCGGCACGTCGATGGCCAGCAGCGCCACGCCGCGGGCCTGCCAGCGCGCGGCATGCAGCGCCGCGTCGGTGCAGTCGAGCAGGCTGGCGCGGTTGGGCAGGCCGGTGATCTCGTCCTGGTTGGCCAGCGCCTGGATGCGGCTCTCGGCCTCGCGCTGGGCGGTGATGTCCTGCAGCATGCCGATGCCGCGCAGACCGGCCGCGCCGCCGGGCACCAGCATGCCGCGGTGCAGCACGACCAGGCGGCGGCCGTCGGCGCAGACGATGCGGTGCTGGAACTCGAAGGGCTCGCCCGGCGTGGCGCCGCGCCAGATGCCGGCGACGTACTGGCGCTCCTCCTCGGGCACCCAGTCCAGCGCGCCGATGTCGCGCACCCGGTGCTCGCCCTCGGGCAGGCCCAGCAGCGCGCGCAGGCCGACCGACGGCTTGATCAGCCCGCCCGGCCAGCTCAGCTCGAAGGAGCCGGTGCGGCACAGCAGCTCGGTGCGCTGCAGCATGTCCCCGCTCCAGCGCGCGCGCTCCAGCGCGTCGGTCAGCTCGGAGACATCGACCAGGGTCAGCAGCACCGCCGCACGGCCGCCGTGCTCGACGCGCCGCGCCACCGCCCGCGCCTCGAAGTGCTGGCCGTCGCGGCGCAGGCACTGGATGTGGCCGTGGCGGCCCGGCTTGCCGGCCAGGCGCCGCGCCAGGGCGGCACGGGTGTGGGCCAGGAAGGCCGGTGCGACGACCGCGTCCAGCGGCTGGCCGGTCAGCGCCTGCGGCGTCCAGCCGAGCATCTCGGCCAGCATCGCGTTGACGTAGCACAGCCGGTCGTCCTGGACCACGCACAGCCCGGCCTGCGCCGCATCGACCAGCGCGCAGGCGCCGGACGCATCCTGCGCGTCCACCGGGGTGGTGGTCGACTGCAGACTGAACGCGGATGCTGGCTCGCGCATCGTGGCCCCTTGGCTGACCGATCCCGCACCACGCGGCCCCTCCGCGTCGGGCTGGATTGGCGATGTATTGTTTTTATCATTTCAACCGCAAGTCACGAGTGAATATGTCACGGGGATGGGGCAACGCCCTGCCCTGCGGCCCGCCCGCCGGCGCGGCGGCGGCACGCACGGTGGCGGCATGCACGGCGGGCGGCCTCGCCCGCCCGCGCCCGGCTCAGAGGCTGAGAGGATTTGGATCGTGGCCGAGCGGCGCGCTCAAAGCCGACCGACCTAGGCGCAAAGCGCAGCCATAGCCCGGGCTATGGCGAGCACTTGCAACGACGAGCGGGCGGCTCTGGGCGTGACGAGCGGGCATGAGCGAAAAACGCTCAGACTCTCAGTGCTGGCCGTCCTTCAGCGGCACCGGCAGCGGCAGCGCGACGACCTCGATGCCCTCCTCGGCCAGGGCCGCACGCTCCTCGGCGCTGGCCTGGCCACGGATGCCGCGGGCCTCGGTCTCCCCGTAGTGGATGCGCCGGGCTTCCTCGGGAAAGCGCTCGCCGACGTCCTCGGTGCGCTCGAAGACCTGCTGCACCGCGCGCAGCCAGGCGGCCTGCAGTGCGGCCTGGTCTCCGGCACCCGGGCTGGCGGCGGGCACGGCGGCTGCCGGCCCCGGGGCGGCGGCCGCGGCCGGCTCACGCGCGCCGGACAGGTTCAGGCGCGGCGCGCTGGGTCGGCGGGTGACGGCCTTGTCGCCGCACAGGGGGCACGCGATGAGCCCGCGTGCGTGCTGCCCCTGGAATTCCGCTTCCGAGCCGAACCAGCCTTCGAAGACATGCCCTTCGGCGCAGACCAGATCCAGAACCTTCATCGTGCCGACATTATCGGCCGCGCCGCCTTCAGCGTGCGGGCTGCCAGTCCAGCGCCCATGCGCCGCTGCGCCATTTCTGCAGCCACTGCAGGCCGATCAGCGTCTTCACGTCGGTCAGCTCGCCACGGGCGGCGAGCGCGTCCAGCGTGGCCTCGTCGACGGTGCACAGCTCGATCAGTTCGCCCGGGTCCAGCCGCCGCTCGCCAGCCTGCAGGCCGCGCGCGAACCAGATCTCGATGGCCTCGTCGCTGTAGGCGCAGGCGTTGTGCACCGCGCAGGCGCGTGCCCACTCGGCCGCGCGGTAGCCGGTCTCCTCGGCGAGTTCGCGCTGCGCACAGGCCAGCACCGTCTCGCCGGCGTCCAGCTTGCCGGCCGGGAACTCCAGCAGCACGCGGCCCAGCGGGTAGCGGAACTGGCGCTCCATCAGCAGGCGGCCGTCGTCCAGCAGCGGCACGACCATCACCGCGCCGGGATGGACGATGTACTCGCGCGTCGCGGTGTGGCCGTCATGCTGCACGATGGTGTCGCAGCGCACGTCCAGGAAGCGGCCGCGCCACACCGGGCCGCCAGCGACGCGGCGCTCGACCAAGCGCTCGTCCGGATCGACCGGCGCGGCCTCACGCATCGCGGTCGGCGCCGCGGCGCAGGTGCCGCCAGACGAAGCCCGGGAAGGCGAAGGTCAGCATCAGGCAGCCGACCACCGCATAGAACTCCCAGCGCTGCGGGTGCCGCTGGCCGATGCGTGACTCGATCAGCAGGCCCAGGCCGACGACCAGGGCCGACAGCAGCAGCAGTTCCAGCAGCCGCCAGCCCAGGCCCTTGGGCTTGCGCCGCGGCCCGACGAGCAGCAGCCGCTCGTTGAGGAAGGGCAGGTTGGCGGCGACGAAGCCCACCAGCAGCAGCCAGACGGCGCCGGAGCCGCTCATGCCCCCACCCAGCCGGTGCGCAGCATCAGGTGGCCAGCGCGCGCAGGATCGCGTCGCGGCACACGGCCATCAGGCCGCCGGGCAGCAGGCCCAGCACCAGCACCGCGGCGCCGTTGACCGCCAGCAGCGCGGCCACGCCACCACCCTGCCCGGCCGGCGCCGTGGACGTCGGCTCGTCGAAGTACATCACCTTGACCACGCGCAGGTAGTAGAACGCGCCGACCAGCGACAGCAGCACGGCGACGACGGCCAGACCAATGTAGAACGGCAGGCTGGTGGTGACCAGCGCCTGCAGCACGGCCAGCTTGGCATAGAAGCCCACCATCGGCGGGATGCCGGCCAGCGAGAACATGAACAGCGTCATCACGCCGGCCAGCCAGGGCGAGCGCTTGGACAGACCGGCCAGGTCGGCGATCTCCTCGCTCTCGAAACCGTCGCGCGACAGGTACATGATCAGGCCGAAGCTGCCCAGCGTGGTGATCACGTAGGTCACCAGGTAGAACATCGCCGACGAGTAGGCGTTGCCGGCCGACAGCGTGTTGCCGCTGACCACGCCGGCGGTCATCGCCAGCAGCATGAAACCCATCTGCGAGATGGTGGAGTAGGCCAGCATGCGCTTGAGGTTGGTCTGCGCGATGGCGGCCAGGTTGCCCACCGCCAGCGAGCACACCGCGAGCACGACCATCATCTGCTGCCAGTCCACCGCCAGGCCGAGCATGCCCTCGACCAGCAGGCGCACCGTCATCGCGAAGGCGGCCAGCTTGGGCGCGCCGCCGATCAGCAGCGTCACCGCGGTGGGCGCACCGTGGTAGACGTCGGGCACCCACATGTGGAAGGGCACCACGCCCAGCTTGAAGGCCAGGCCGGCGACGACGAAGACCACGCCGAAGGTCAGCACCGTGCCGTTGATGTTGCCGCGGCCGATGGCCGCGAAGACCTCGCTGATCTCCAGCGACCGGGTGGCGCCGTACATCATCGACAGGCCGTAGAGCAGGAAGCCCGAGGCCAGCGCCCCCAGCACGAAGTACTTCATCGCCGCCTCGGTGGCCACGCCGTGGTCACGGCGCAGCGCCACCAGCGCGTACAGCGACAGGCTCATCAGTTCCAGGCCGAGGTAGACGACCAGGAAGTTGTTGGCCGAGCACATCACGCCGATGCCCAGCAGCGCCAGCATGGTCAGCGAGAAGAACTCGCCCTTGAGCATCTCGCGGCTGGCGATGTAGGGCTGGGCGTAGGCGACCGTCACCATCACCGCCACGGTGGCGAAGAAGGCCAGCAGGTGACCCATCGGGTCGCTGACCATCATGCGCTGCATGCCGTAGACGGTGGCCCCGCCGTCGTAGTAGGCCAGGTGCAGGCCGGCCACGGCGGCCAGGCTCAGCTGGGTCAGCCAGAAGGTGACGCGGCGCTTGGGGTCGGTGACGAACAGGTCGACCAGCGCGACCACGCAGGCCATCAGCAGCAGCAGCGCCTCGGGGTAGACGACGAGCCAGTTCATTGCGTTCATGGTGTTCTCTCGCTCCGGCTCACTGCAGCTTGCTCATCGCGACGTGCTTGAGCAGCTCGGTCACGGAGGCGTGCATCACGTCGGTGAAGGGCTTGGGGTAGACGCCCATCCACAGCGTGGCCACGGCCAGCACCGCCATCAGCGCGAACTCGCGGGCATTCAGGTCGGTCAGCTCGCGCACGTGGTCGTTGGTCACGTCGCCGAAGTAGACGCGCTTGTACATCCACAGCGAGTAGGCAGCGCCGAAGATCAGCGCGGTCGCGGCCAGCGCGGCGATCCAGAAGCTGGCCTTCACCGAGCCGAGGATCACCATCCACTCGCCGACGAAGCCGCCGGTGCCCGGCAGGCCGCAGTTGGCCATGGTGAAGAACAGCGCGAAGGCGGCGAACTTGGGCATGGTGTTGACCACGCCACCGTAGGCCGCGATCTCGCGGCTGTGCACCCGGTCATAGAGCACGCCGATGGCCAGGAACATCGCGCCGGAGACGAAGCCGTGGCTGATCATCTGCACCAGGCCGCCCGAGACGCCCAGCTCGTTGAAGATGAAGAAGCCCAGCGTCACGAAGCCCATGTGGGCGATCGACGAATAGGCCACCAGCTTCTTCATGTCCTGCTGCACCAGCGCCACCAGGCCGATGTAGACCACCGCCACCAGGGACAGCGCGATGATGAACCAGGCGTACTCGCGCGAGGCATCCGGCGCGATCGGCATCGAGAAGCGCAGGAAGCCGTAGGCGCCCAGCTTCAGCATGATGGCCGCCAGCACCACCGAGCCGCCGGTGGGCGCCTCGACGTGGGCGTCGGGCAGCCAGGTGTGCACCGGCCACATCGGCACCTTCACCGAGAAGGCGGCGAAGAAGGCGAAGAACAGCAGCGCCTGCGCGTGCATGCCCAGCGGCAGCTTGTGCCAGGTGGCGATGTCGAAGCTGCCACCCGACTTGTAGTACAGGTACAGCAGCGCCACCAGCATCAGCAGCGAACCGGCCAGCGTGTAGAGGAAGAACTTGAAGGCCGCATAGACCCGCCGCGGCCCGCCCCAGACGCCGATGATGATGTACATCGGGATCAGCGTGGCTTCGAAGAAGACGTAGAACAGCAGGCCGTCGGCCGCCGAGAACACGCCCACCATCAGGCCGGACAGGATCAGGAACGCACCCATGTACTGGTGCACGCGCTCGGTGATCACCTCCCAGCCGGCCAGCACCACGACGATGGTGATGAAGGCGGTCAGCAGCACGAACCACACCGAGATGCCGTCCACGCCCAGGTGGTAGCGCACGTTGAAGCGCTCGATCCACAGCAGGTTCTCGCTGAACTGCAGCGCCGCACTGGCGTTGTCGAAGCCGGTGATCAGCGGGATCGTGACCACGAAGCTCAGCACCGCACCCAGCAGCGCCACGGCACGCGCCATGCCCGGGTTGCTGTCGCGCCCGATGGCCAGCAGCAAGGCGCCGAAGGCGATCGGCAGCCAGATCGAAAGACTCAGAAGGCCCATTGTTTTTCTCCGCCCTGCCCCATCAACGACCGGTCAGGCCGGACAGCGCGGGCCACAGTTGCCAGGTCAGCAGGCCGAACACGCCCAGCAGCATCACCAGGGCATACCAGTACAGGTGGCCGGTCTGCACCAGCCGCGACAGGCTGGCGATGACGCCGACCAGGCGCGCCGAGCCGTTGATCACCAGGCCGTCGATCAGGCCCTGGTCGCCACCCTTCCACAGGCCCTTGCCCAGCAGGCGGGCGCCAGCGGCCAGCACGTGCTCGTTGAACCAGTCCAGGTAGTACTTGTTCTCCAGGATGCGCACCACGGGCGCCAGCGAGCGGCCGATGGCCGCCGGGATGGCGGGCGCCTTCAGGTAGAAGAACCAGGCCACGACCACGCCGCCCAGGGCCAGCCAGAACGGCAGCGTCTGCACGCCGTGCAGGGCCATGGCCGCCGCGCCGCGGAAGTGCTCGCCCAGCGTCTTCATCGCCGGGTGCGCCGTCGTGTTGACCAGGATGGCGTCCTTGAAGAAGTCACCGTGCAGCATCGGCGCGATGGTCAGGTAGCCCACCAGCACCGAGGGCACCGCCAGCAGCACCAGCGGCAGCGTGACGACCCACGGCGACTCGTGCGGCTTCTGCCCGGGGGCCAGACCGTGGTGCTCGTCATGGGCGTGGTCGTCGTGCGCATCGCCGTGGCCGTGGTCGTCGTGCGCCTTGCCGAAACGCTCCTGGCCATGGAAGACCAGGAAGTACATGCGGAAGGAGTAGAAAGCCGTGACGAACACGCCGACGACCACCGCAAAGTAGGCCCAGTGCGCCGCCGGCAGCTGGCTGGCGTGCACTGCCTCGATGATCGAATCCTTCGAGTAGAAGCCCGAGAAGAACGGCGTGCCGATCAGCGCCAGGCTGCCCAGCAGCGAGGTGATCCAGGTGATGGGCATGTACTTGCGCAGGCCGCCCATGTTGCGGATGTCCTGGTCATGGTGCATGCCGATGATCACCGAGCCCGCACCCAGGAACAGCAGCGCCTTGAAGAAGGCGTGGGTCATCAGGTGGAACACCGCCACGCTGTAGGCCGACACGCCCAGCGCGACCGTCATGTAGCCCAGCTGCGACAGCGTGGAGTAGGCCACCACGCGCTTGATGTCGTTCTGGATGATGCCCAGGAAGCCCATGAACAGCGCCGTGATCGAGCCGATCACCAGGATGAAGTTCAGCGCGGTGTCGGACAGCTCGAACAGCGGCGACATGCGCGCCACCATGAAGATGCCGGCGGTCACCATCGTCGCGGCGTGGATCAGCGCCGAGATCGGGGTCGGGCCTTCCATCGAGTCGGGCAGCCAGACGTGCAGCGGGAACTGCGCCGACTTGCCCATCGCGCCGATGAACAGGCAGATGCAGGTCACCGTGATCAGCATCCAGTCGGTGCCCGGGAAGCTCAGCTTCGACAGCTCTCCGGCCTTGGCGAAGGTCTCGTTGTAGTTCAGCGTGCCGGCATAGGTGACGATCAGGCCGATGCCCAGGATGAAGCCGAAGTCGCCCACCCGGTTGACCAGGAAGGCCTTCATGTTGGCGAAGATCGCCGTGGGCTTCTTGAACCAGAAACCGATCAGCAGGTAGGACACCAGGCCCACCGCCTCCCAGCCGAAGAACAGCTGCAGGAAGTTGTTGCTCATGACCAGCATGAGCATCGAGAAGGTGAACAGCGAGATGTAGGCGAAGAAGCGCTGGTAGCCCGGGTCCTCCTCCATATAGCCGATGGTGTAGATGTGCACCATCAGCGACACGAAGGTGACGACCACCATCATCATCGCGGTCAGCCCGTCGACCAGGAAGCCGATCTCCATCTTCAGGCCGCCCAGCACCATCCATTCGTAGATGGTGGCATTGAAGCGGGCGCCGGCGATGACGTCGTTGAGCACCATCGCCGAGATGAGGAAGGCGATCGCCACGCCCAGGATGGTGACGACGTGCGCCCCGGCGCGGCCGATGGCCTTGCCGAAGAAGCCGGCCAGCACGGCGCCGGCCAGCGGCGCCAGCGGCACTGCCAGCAGCAGGTTTTGGTTCAGAGTTCCAGCCATGTTGTTCTGCCCTGCCCTCAGCCCTTCAGGGTGTCGAGTTCCTGCACGTTGATCGTGGCGCGGTTGCGGAACAGCACCACCAGGATCGCCAGGCCGATGGCCGATTCGGCCGCCGCCACCGTCAGGATGAAGAACACGAAGACCTGGCCAGCCATGTCGCCCAGGTAGTGCGAGAAGGCGACGAAGTTCAGGTTCACCGCCAGCAGCATCAGCTCGATGGCCATCAGCAGCACGATCAGGTTGCGGCGGTTCAGGTAGATGCCGATCACCGACAGCGCGAACAGCAGACCGCCCAGCGACAGGTAGTGACCCAGGGTGATGGGGCCGAGGCTCATTGCTTGTCTCCCGAGGCGGCGGCCGGGGCGTCGACCACCGGGGCCATCTTGACCACGCGCAGGCGGTCGGCCTTGCGCGCCAGCACCTGTTGCGACGGGTCCTGGGCGCGGGTGTCCTTGCGCCGGCGCAAGGTCAGGGCGATGGCCGCGACGATGGCCACCAGCAGCAGCACCGCAGCCAGTTGCACCGGATACAGGTATTTCGTGTAGATCTCGATGCCCAGCAGCCGGGTGTTGCCCAGCTTGGCCAGCGCGGGATCGACAGGCGCCGGCTCGGTCAGGCGGAAGCCGCCCATCAGCACCAGGGCCATCTCCAGCGCGATCACCGCACCGATCAACCCTGCCAGCGGCAGGTGCTTCCAGAAGCCCTCGCGGAACGCATCGCTGTTGAGGTCCAGCATCATGACCACGAACAGGAACAGCACCATCACCGCACCGACGTAGACGAGCACGAGTGCGATGGCGAGGAACTCGGCCTTCAGCAGCATCCAGATGACGGACGCGTTGGCAAAGGCCAGCACGAGGTAGAGCGCGGCATGCACCGTGCTGCGCGCCGTGATGACACGGAACGACGCGAACAGCAGCACGGCCGCGAAGAGGTAGAAGAGTACGCCGGTGGTGGTCATGGTTGTGTGCGCGGTCAGTGCCGGTGGTGAGCGTCGTGCAGCCGCCTGAAGGCGAGCGGGGCGAGATTGCGTCGAGCGGCGCCGCCGTACACCCGTACGGCGAGCATCGCAGGCGCAACATCGGCCCGCGCAGCAGGCGGATGCGCGGCGCTCAGCGGTACTTGGCGTCTGCCTCCTTGTTCGCGGCGATGTCCTTCTCGTAGCGGTCGCCGACCGCCAGCAGCATGTCCTTGGTGAAGTACAGGTCGCCGCGCTTCTCGCCGTGGTATTCGAAGATGTGCGTCTCGACGATCGAGTCGACCGGGCAGCTTTCCTCGCAGAAGCCGCAGAAGATGCACTTGGTCAGGTCGATGTCGTAGCGCGTGGTGCGGCGGCTGCCGTCGTCACGCACGTCGCTCTCGATGGTGATGGCCATCGCCGGGCACACCGCCTCGCACAGCTTGCAGGCGATGCAGCGCTCCTCGCCGTTCTCGTAGCGGCGCAGCGCGTGCAGGCCGCGGAAGCGCGGCGACAGCGGCGTCTTCTCTTCGGGGAACTGGACGGTGATCTTCTTCTGGAAGAAGTGCCGGCCGGTGAGCTTCAGGCCCTTGAGCAGCTCCAGCAGCATGAAGCTGGAGACGAAGTCCTTGAGTGATGCGGTCTGTGCCATGGCTTCACTTCCAGATGTTCAGCGGGGTCTGCATCCACAGGCCCACCACCACCAGCCACACCAGGGTGACCGGGATGAAGATCTTCCAGCCCAGGCGCATGATCTGGTCGTAGCGGTAGCGCGGGAAGGTCGCGCGCACCCACAGGAACATGGTCACGACGACGAAGACCTTGATCGCCAGCCAGATCCAGCCGGGGATGAAGTCCAGGAAGCCGACGGGGCTCAGCCAGCCGCCCAGGAACATGATCACGCACAGCGTCGAGACCAGGATCATGTTCGCGTACTCGGCCAGGAAGAACATCGCGAACGACATGCCCGAGTACTCGATCATGTGGCCGGCGACGATCTCGGACTCGCCTTCCACCACGTCGAAGGGGTGGCGGTTGGTCTCGGCCAGGCCGGAGATGAAGTACACGATGAACACCGGGAACAGCGGCAGCCAGTTCCAGGACAGGAAGCCCAGTCCGGCATCCGCCATCGCGCCCTTGCCCTGGCCCATGACGATGTCGGTCATGTTCAGCGAGCCGGCCACCATCAGCACGATGACGAAGGCAAAGCCCATCGCGATCTCGTAGCTGACCATCTGGGCCGACGCGCGCAGCGCGCCGAGGAAGGCGTACTTCGAGTTCGACGCCCAGCCGGCGATGATCACGCCGTACACCTCGAGCGAGGTGATGGCCATCAGGAACAGCAGGCCGGCATTCACGTTGGCCAGCGCCACGTCGGGGCCGAAGGGCACCACCGCCCAGGCCGCCAGCGCCGGCATGATGGTCATGATCGGGCCGAGGAAGAACAGGCCCTTGTTGGCCGCGCTCGGGCGGATGATCTCCTTGAAGATCAGCTTGACCGCGTCCGCGATCGGCGTCAGCAGGCCGTAGGGGCCGACCCGGTTCGGCCCGGGTCGCACCTGGGTCCAGCCGATGGCCTTGCGCTCCCACAGCGTCAGGTAGGCCACGCAGCCCAGCAGTGGCAGCAGCACCAGGACGATCTTGATCAGGCTCCAGATGACCGGCCAGGCGATGCCGCCGAAGACCGAGGAGCCGAACTGGTTGAACTCGTTGATCATGGTGTTCTTCAGGCCTTCTCGACCGTGACCGCACCGAACATCGGCCCCAGCGTGGCGGTCTCGGCCAGGCCAGCCGGCACGCGCACGGTGTTGGGGGCCAGCGAACCGTCCGCATACGCCTGGAGCACCGCCGAAGCGGCGCCCTGGGTCACCTTGACGCGGTCACCCGCCTGCAGCCCGAGCTGCTGCCACAGCGCGCCGGGCAGACCGGCCACGGCGGCCTTCCTGGCGTCGCTGGTCAGCTGCAGCGAGGTGGCGCGACGCACCAGCGCATCGGCCGCGTAGATCGGCACGTCGGCCAGGCGTTGCAGGCCGGTCACCGGCGCCGCGGGCAGGGCCACCTCGGCGGAGCTGGCGTTGTTCAGGCGCTTGGCCACGCCGGCCAGGTCGCCCAGGGCCTCGGCGCGCACCTCGTCGGCGCTTTGCTGCTCGAAGCCCGGCAGGCCCAGCAGGTTGCCCAGCACGCGCAGCACCTTCCAGGCCGGGCGGGTCTCGCCGGTGGGCTGGACCACGCCGTGGAAGCCCTGCACGCGGCCCTCGGCGTTGACGAAGGTGCCGGCGGTCTCGGTGAAGGCCGCGATGGGCAGCAGCACGTCGGCGTTGTCGACCGCGGCGTCCTTGAAGGAGGTCAGCGCGACGACCAGGCCCGAACCGGCCAGTGCGGCGCTGGCGGCGGCCGCATCGGCGGCGTCGCGCACCGGCTCGACGTCCAGCAGGAGCAGCGCCTTCATCGGCTGCGACAGCATCTGGCCGGCATTCAGCCCGCCCTGGCCCGGCAGCGCCTTGACCAGCTGGGCGCCCACGGTGTTCGCGTCAGCGGTCAGGTAGCCGACGCTGGCGCCGGTGTGCGCGGCGATGAAGTTGGCCAGCGCCAGCAGCGCCCCCGCCTGCGGGTGCTGCGCCGCGGCGTTGCCCAGCAGCACGGCCTTGCGCTCGCCCGACAGCAGCGCCTGGGCGATGGCCTCGGCGTCGGCATGGACCAGCGCATTGGCCGGGGCGGCGACGCCCTTGGCTGCCGCGACGTAACCGGCCACGTCGGCCAGGGCCTGCACCCAGTCCGAGGGTGCGGCGGTGATGCGGGAGGCCACCGGGATGGCCCAGTCATCGGCCACCGCGCCGAGGGCCAGCACCAGGCCGCCCTTGCGCTGGGCCTGGCGGAGGCGCTGGGCGAACAGCGGATGGTCCTTGCGCAGGAAGGCGCCGACGACGAAGGCGCGGTCCAGCGTCGACAGCGACGCGATGGACGTGCCCAGCCACTGCGCCTGGCCGGCCGGCGCCACGTTGGCGAAGTCGGCGTGGCGGGTGCGGTAGTCGATGCTCTGGCTGCCCAGGCCGCGCACCAGCTTGGCCAGCAGGTGCAGTTCCTCGACGGTGCGGTGGGCCGAAGCCACGGCGCCGATGCCGGCCACGCCATGCTCGGCCTTGATGCGCTTGAGGCCGTCGGCGACATAGCCCAGCGCCGTGTTCCAGTCCACCGCCTGCCACTGGCCGCCCTGCTTGACCATCGGCTGGGTCAGGCGCTGCTCGCTGTTCAGGGCCTCGTAGCTGAAGCGGTCACGGTCGGCGATCCAGCACTCGTTGACGTCCTCGTTCTCCAGCGGGACGACGCGCAGCACCTTGTTCGCCTTGACCTGGACGATCAGGTTGGCACCGGTGCTGTCGTGCGGGCTGACGCTCTTGCGGCGCGACAGCTCCCAGGTGCGGGCGCTGTAGCGGAAGGGCTTGCTGGTCAGCGCGCCGACCGGGCAGATGTCGATCATGTTGCCCGACAGCTCGCTGTCCACCGTCTGGCCGACGAAGGTGGTGATCTCGCTGTGCTCGCCGCGGTGCTGCATGCCCAGCTCCATCGCCCCGGCGATCTCCTGGCCGAAACGCACGCAGCGGGTGCAGTGGATGCAGCGGCTCATCTCCTCCATGGAGATCAGCGGGCCGACGTTCTTGTGGAAGACGACGCGCTTTTCTTCCTGGTAGCGCGAGGCCGAGCCACCGTAGCCGACGGCCAGATCCTGCAGCTGGCATTCGCCGCCCTGGTCGCAGATCGGGCAGTCCAGCGGGTGGTTGATGAGGAGGAACTCCATCACCGACTTCTGCGCCTTGACCGCCTTGTCGCTCTTGGTGCGGACGATCATGCCCTGGGTCACCGGCGTGGCGCAGGCCGGCATGGGCTTGGGCGCCTTCTCGATGTCGACCAGGCACATGCGGCAGTTGGCCGCGATGCTGAGCTTCTTGTGGTAGCAGAAGTGCGGAATGGTGGTGCCCGCGGCGTCGGCCGCATGCATCACCATGCTGCCTTCGGCGACGCTGACCTTCTTGCCGTCGAGTTCGATTTCGATCATGTTCAGGCGCGGCCTTTACACGTAGGCGGGGACCATGCAGGTCTTGTGTTCGACGTGGTAGGCAAACTCGTCGCGGAAGTGCTTGAGCATGCCCCGCACCGGCATCGCGGCGGCGTCGCCCAGCGCGCAGATGGTGCGGCCCATGATGTTCTCGGCCACGTTGTCCAGCAGGGCCAGGTCGTCGGCGCGGCCCTCGCCGTGCTCGATGCGGTTGACCAGGCGCCACAGCCAGCCGGTGCCCTCGCGGCAGGGCGTGCACTGGCCGCAGGATTCATGGGTGTAGAAGTAGGACAGGCGCAGCAGGCTCTTGACCATGCAGCGGGTCTCGTCCATCACGATGACCGCGCCCGAGCCCAGCATCGAGCCGGCCTTGCTGATGGAGTCATAGTCCATCGTGCAGTCCAGCATCACGCCGGCCGGCAGCACCGGGGCCGACGAACCGCCGGGGATCACCGCCTTGAGCTTGCGGCCACCCTTGACGCCGCCGGCCATCTCCAGCAGCTGCGCGAAGGGCGTGCCCATCGGGATCTCGTAGTTGCCGGGGCGCTCGACGTCGCCGACCATCGAGAAGATCTTGGTGCCGCCGTTGTTCGGCTTGCCGCAGGCCAGGTAGGCCTCGCCGCCGTTGCGGATGATCCAGGGC
>Ga0255210_1000034_pt1 | contig 89802 bp, 78 predicted proteins | sample Miss_Yuk_RepA_8d_FD_188422 | JGI IMG/M metagenome (GOLD analysis project Ga0255210, IMG submission 188422) | Freshwater microbial communities from Mississippi River, Louisiana, United States - Miss_Yuk_RepA_8d | ecosystem: Environmental > Aquatic > Freshwater > River | place: USA: Louisiana...
CGGCATCATGACGATTGTGGGCAGTCTTTGGACAAGCCGTTCCTACATAGTGAAGTTGTGCCCCTGCTTCAACTAAGAGCCTGCCTACAAGCAGCTCGGATCCTTCGTACCCAGACAGGGTGATTCTCGCGTTGATACGGTGATTGTTTAAAGCTTCTTTGATTGCAGGAAGCGCAGCATCTTTGGCTGCAGCAATCATGGCACCGGGTACCGAGCAAGCCTTGCCCATCGACTCAAGCCAATTAGCAGTGCCCTCATAACCAACGGGTGCAGAGCCAATCACTTGTCGTCCAGCGGCCTCGAATTCGCGCGTGCTCGCGGTATAGAACGGATGAACGGCAGCAACAGCTGCAGCATCTAGAGCGCTATATAATTCGCGCCATTCGCGCGTTGGGACGCTTGGTCCAACCGCCAGGCCCATCGGCTCGAGCAAGCGCCCTATACCAACCGGATCGGCAGGAAAGACTTCACCTAAAAGCGTGACGGTGGGGCGAGGGTTTCGTCCTTGCAGCGGGGCAGCGACCGGCCCGCTTTCGGCCTCTGCTCTTGCGTAACGGAGCATGGCTGCAGCCAAGACGTCTTTGGCTTCGGCATGTGTGGGCACGCCAAAGCCCGGCACGTCAATACCAATGATTCTCACGCCACGAATCGATTTTGGCAGCAACTGAAGCGGCACGCCTGAGGCCGACGGGACACAAAGATTCGTTACAATAATCGTATCGTAAAGCGCAGGATCAGCAAGATCGTCAACCGCTTGCCTGATATCCTCAAAGAGCTTGCCTGTCACCAAGGTCTCAGAATTAAAGGGTACATAGCCCACGCTACGCCTTGCACCATAAAAATGCGAGGTGAAGGTGAGGCCATAAACACAGCAAGCCGAACCTGAAAGAATCGTAGCCGTGCGCCGCATTCTCAGACCCACCCGAAGCGAGCCAAAAGCCGGACACATGCTTTGTGGCTGATCGTGAGGACCACGGGGGTAGTCTTTCGTTAACCGATCTAATTTCTCGTGCCGAACGACAGCGGTATCGGGCATGCCAAAGCTCGAATGAACGACAGATTCACTAGCTTTGCCTGGTGCAGCTTTCACCGCCATACTCTGATCATCAGCTGCTGCAAGTGCAGCCTTTGCAATGGGGATGACGCGGGAACAAGTGCTCATGTTTGCTTACCTAGGCCTTGTCGTAGACCACTTCAAGCGATTTGCGGGCCACGATCGGGCGCCCCATCATGTCTTCTTGCGAAGCTGGCTGTAAGGGCGCACCGGCCGCCTCCTGCCCCTTAAAGAGACCAAGCAATTGATCCTGGGCCAGCGGTTTAGGCCGCAGCGGTGGCGCGTCAGCCACTGCCTGTGCAAGCCCTGCAAATAGACTTCCCCATGGCGAATGCTTCGTTCCAATAATTTCGTAATTCGCACTCTTGCGTCGAATATCATCGTCTGCCGGTATGGCAGCAAGCACAGGAATACCGACCGCTTGCGCAAATGCCTGCGACTCCCCAGTGCCATCATCTTTGTTGATCACTAGACCAGCAACACCGACATTACCTCCGAGTTTTCGGAAATACTCCACTGCTGAGCAAACATTGTTTGCAACATAAAGCGATTGCAAGTCGTTGGAACCAACGACAATGACTTTTTGACAAAGATCACGAGCAATCGGCAGACCGAATCCACCGCAAACGACATCGCCCAGAAAATCAAGCAAGACGTAATCGAAGCCCCAGTCGTGAAATCCCAATTTTTCGATCGTTTCAAAACCATGAATGATGCCGCGACCTCCGCAGCCACGACCGACTTCAGGACCTCCAAGTTCCATCGCAAAAACACCATCACGCTTAAAGCAGATGTCTTCAATCCTTAGCACTTCGCCGGCTTGCTTTTTTGCCGACGAAGTCTCAATGATCGTTGGGCAGGCTTTCCCGCCAAAGAGCAGCGAAGTCGTATCACTTTTTGGATCACAACCAATGAGCAGGACACGTTTACCCATCTGCGCCATCATGGTCGACAGGTTGGCAAGCGTGAAGCTCTTACCAATCCCGCCTTTGCCATAAATAGCGATAATTTGTGTAGCCGATGGTGGAGCGGGCTCGAAATGAGCGTCATCTACTTTCATTGACATGAACTCCAGTCAAGCACCATTTTCAGGCAGCTCGGATCGGTAAAGGCGGTTTCGTAGGCGCGATTTGCTTCTTGGGCGGGCATGCGATGCGTGATCAAACCATCAAGGCTTAGCTGCCCTGATTCCACGAAGCGCTTAACGGCATGAAGGTCTTGCTCTTTCCATTCAGCGGCAACCCGGATACTCAGTTCACGCATGAAGGCTGGCGCAAAAGAGAAATGGAGTAGGTCAGCATAAAAGCCGGCAAGCACAAGCTGTCCGCCTGGTGCAATCCGGGCGATCAACTGATCAAGATGCGATGCGTCGCCCGAAGCATCGACAATGCATCGGTAATCCCGCCGCGGGTCGTCTTCAGGTTGCACCACCGGATAATCCACTGGGCTTCTTGCTGCCGATATCGAGGAGGAGAGCTTGGCAGCAAGTGAGTTTGGAACTTCGGGTAATGCTTCGGAGAACACCGCGACGGGAGCCGATTGCTGCGGCCCTTGGGCTAAATCCTGTGGGTTTGACTGGGCTGGGCGACGAAGTGGATCGCGCTCCCAGACGGTGGGCGGCGGCCCACCGCGCAACATACAAAGACGCGCAAGCAGACGTCCAAGCACCCCATGGCCCACGATCAAATCGGGCGCCTCCAGATGCGGTAAGTTCATGGCGTGATGAGCCGTTGCGGCGAGGGCAAGTAAAACGGCCCGCTCGCCAAGTTGCTGGTCCATGGCTAATGCTCGGTGTGAAGGTACGACAACCGTCTTTGCCGCTCCGCCAAATAAACTTCTCACTTCCGGGTAGCAGCGAGCACCCGGTACAAAGACAAAGTCACCGGCTCGCCGAGATGAGTTGCGACCTGCCTCGAGCACGCGGCCTACCGACTCATAGCCAGGAATCAAGGGGTAGCCCATACCGGGGAAATGGGGCATACGACCGGTCCAAAGCAGTTTTTCAGTACCCGTACTGATGCCGCTTGCGCCGATTTCGACAAGCAAATCCTGTTCGCCAGGCACCGACAAGCCAACGCGGTCTAAGCGAAGGCATTGAGGCTTTTCCATAACAACGGCTAGGGTTTGCAGGCTAGGCATGCTTAGAAAACCTCGCTGCGCCATGGACTTGCTTAGTACCGACGAAGCAGCTCAGCACCAGGTACTTCCTGGTCAGTACTTGCAGCCTTATGTCTTTTGGGGTTGTCATTTGCATATGTCTAGTTTGTTTGACACTTATACACCTGATTATTGGCTTCGTCCACGACAATCAACCACCACTCGTCGGCGCCGAACGGTTAGGCCTCGGCAAGAATCACGCGAACCTGTAACGGCATGGCCTGTCGCAAGAGCCTTGTCGTTCTAAAACCCGCATCGTTTAACATCGTCATTAATTCATCAGCCCGTCGTGACCGACCACTACCCATCGCCCACAAGTACATAGCGAAATAAGCATCAGCAACCGGCATAGCACCTTTGGTTTGAGCCATCGGCTCAGCTAACAGCAGCTTTGCACCAGGAGCCATCACCTGACGGATCCGGCGGAAAAGCTGCATCACAAATTCATCATCATGGTCATGGGCAACGCGAACCAAACTCACCAAATCGGCGCCTTGTGGAATGGGATCGCTTAAAAAACTGCCTCCAATACAATCTGCTCTTGCGCCAAGACCCAAACGCTCAAAGCGCTGGGCGGCGCGCTTGGCGACTGCTGGCAGGTCCATCAAGGTGAGCCTTAGCTTGGGATGCCGAGCGCCTACCTCTGAGAGAAATACACCTTCGCCGCCGCCGATATCGAGCAGATGCTTATGTTTTGAGAAGTTATAGCAAGCAAGAATTTCATCGGCAACCATAGGCTGCGAAGCCGCCATGAGGGCCGAATACTCGCCAACAGCTACATCGTGAAGCTCGCGCGGGGCTTGACTTGTCGCATAGGCCCAGTACGAGGCCATCGCCCGATCAGACCCGCGACCTCGAAGTAGCGCAACAGGATCTGCCATATCGTGATAAAAGAGCGCATGATGTTGAATCATGGCCCTCACCCCCGGGCTTGTGAGCACCGAAGCACCAAGCATGCCCAGGCCATAGGTCGTCTCGACACCTGCATGCGCGCTGCGCTGCTCAAGCAAATCAAGGGCAACAGCCGCTTGCAAGAGCCGCTCAAGCGCATCGGTGCGCATGCGCAAACGCTTGGCCATGTCAGCCAGACTGAGCGGCCCTTCGCTGAGCATCTCAAATAAATCGAGTCGAACAGCCGCGAGCAAGACCTGCGAGTAAATAAAGCCCGCGCAAAGATCAAAGAGCCTTACTGCATAGCGCCTGGCAATCGGGCGGGTGAGCGGAAACGACAAAGCCCATTGCTGAAATCGCCGCTGAAGCAGCATGCCATCGCGCCAGCGTAGAAAACGCGCCTTGATCAGGGTCAAAAGCCCATGCTCCGCGGCTAGAGCCGGCGGATCCGGAAGCGGCTTCAAATGCTCAGGCGCAGCACTCACGCTTGGTTTCTTCGCTGATGGTTGGTCGATCTATAGCGAACGCGACAGCAGCTCGCGCTGGGCGCCTGACTGCTTGCTCGCCTGAGGCTTACTGAGCATATGACTGGGAATCAGCCGCTGCGACTCAGCACGCAGAAGCGACCTGAGGGCTTTTTCGCCACGGCAATCTGGAATACTCCCAAGTGCCTGAGCCATTAATTCACTGAAGCGCTCAAGCGCCCCGCTTAGCCCCAAGGTGCTTACCGCGCTGGGCCTGCCGTGGCAAAGGTCCTGACCGGTTGGTTTGCCGAGCTCGGCTGCATCGGCAGCTACATCGCGAATATCGTCGGCGACTTGATAGGCCTCGCCAAGCCAGTTGCCCAATGCCTCCCAGTCTTCAGGCGACTGCCCAGCCGAGGCAGCACCGAGCGAAGTCGCAGCTGCAAACAAAGCACCTGTTTTTGCACGCTGATATTGCCGCAAGTCGACGATCGACTCGCTTTCCCAAGCCTGCCCTGCAACGATGCCAGCCGGCATACCGACTGCTTGCGATAGACCACGCAGCAAGGGCCTAGCGCGCTCAGGGCGATGATGAATATCAGCGCTCAGTGTTTGATAAGCGAGAACGATAAGCGCATCGCCCGCTAACACGGCCAATCGTTCGCCAAAGGCTTTGTGCACCGAGGGCTGCCCGCGCCGCATATCGGCATTATCAAAGCAGGGCAAATCATCATGAACCAACGAAGCACAATGCATCAATTCGATGGCGGCAGCCGTGGCATTACTCAAGGGCGCACAGTCATCGCCGCAGGCCATTGCAACCGCCAAACATAAGCGGGGGCGTATTCTTGCCCCCCCTGGAAAGACAGCGTGTTTTAGCGCTGCAGCCAGGCTTCGTGGGGCACCGGGATGATCGACTTCGGCAAGTGCCTCGGCCAGAACCCACTCAATTCGTCTTACGGTATCCATGTAAGGCCTCCAATGGTGGGAATCGCGTTGACATGGCTGTACTGAAACACTGACAATGCTTTATGTCAAGTTTTCCTTACGATAAGACCTGGACAAATCAAGACGCGGCCGTAACAGTCAACGAACAAGCGGCTACCGCGTTGTTGCTGCTCGCTGATATCAAAGCAAGCCAAAGGCTTTGGGGTTATGCTCGATTTGTTCTGGGAACACTACCTTTGCGGCACTGCCATGGCCTTCGCTTTGCCAAGCAACTCGGAAGCGGAGAAAACGGAGGCTTTGGACTAAAGCCAAGCCTGAGCATTCAGGGACTGTTCCTTGTCTTTGATGACAGCTCACAAGCCTTTGACTTTTGGCACAGCCACCCCTTGGCTATGCGCTATAAGCAAAGCGCAAGTGAGTGTTTCGGCTTGATCGCAAGCCCCTTGCGAGCACGCGGAAGTTGGTCTGGCCAAAGGCCTTTTGGGCTGGAAAGCCAGACCAACACGAACCAGAGCAGACAGCACACCGAGGCAAGGCCTAACGAACCGATTGCAGCGCTCACACGCGCATCCATACGGATCAGCAAAGCGGCAGCATTTTGGTCGAAGGCACCCGCTGCGCAAAGCTCGCTTGCAGACCACCCTGGCTGCATGCTCGCCATCGGACTCGGTGAAGCCCCCCTGCTAAGGCAGGCTACCTTTAGCGTTTGGCAATCGGATGCAGCCATGGATGCTTACGCTCGAACGGGTGCGCATTTAGCTGCTATCAAAGCAGCCGGCATGGGCCACTTTTTTAGCGAAGACATGTTTGTACGCTTTAAACCGCTTGCCTCCTTTGGAAGCTGGCAAGGCAGAACACTGAATCTGGAGCCTGCTAGGCCTGCACAATCCGCAACACAGCCACAGACCACAGCCGATCGCAGCGAGCCTGCCACCTCAGCATGAGCGGAGCATCCTCGACGAGCGACTTACCTATCCGGATCATTGGCGCAGGCGTGGGCGGGCTGGCAGCAGCCATCAGCTTGGCGTCAAAGGGCCATTCGGTACAAATCCTAGAGCAACATGAATCGGTAGGCGGCAAGATGCGCGCTTTTGATGTCGACGGCGTACAAGTCCCATGCGGACCTACGGTATTCACGATGCGCTGGGTGTTCGACGCACTTTTTGACGCTGCTGGCACATCAATTGAGCGCGTCCTGAGCTTGCAACCGCTATCGATTCTAGCTCGTCATGCCTGGTCCGAGCACGAGCGCTTAGACTTGCTTGCCGATCCTAAACAAAGCCTTGATGCCATTGCTGCCTTTTCGGGCCCCGAGCAGGCCCGCGCCTTTGAAGGGTTTTGTGTCGAAGCCAAGCTTATTCATGATCGGCTGATCGACCCATTTATTCGCTCACAGCGACCCGATCTTTGGTCGATGATGCATCGACTTGGCGCCAAAGGATTAATCGCATTGACCGGGCTCGGGCCCTTCAAAACATTGTGGTCACGGCTTGGACATCACTTTCCAGACCCACGATTGCATCAATTATTTGGACGTTATGCTACTTACTGCGGTACATCGCCATGGCAAGCACCTGCAACCCTTGTGCTGATTGCCCATGTTGAAATGCAAGGTGTCTGGGCCATTCACGGCGGGATGCCAGCGCTCGCACAAGCGCTGGCCAAGTGCGCTCAAGATCTTGGCGTTGAGATCCGCTGCAATGCGCCTGTCACGCGAATCCGCACCGCACAGCATCAAGTCAAGGCGATCGAGCTTGCAGACGGCGACATACTTGCCACGGATCAACTGATCTTTAATGGCGATGTGCGTGCCTTGGGCCGAGCATTACTGGGTGAATCCTTGGCCAAACATTTCCAAAAAGCAGATCGAGCTCCGATGAGCCTATCGGCGCTAACCTGGTGCCTTAAAGCGAAAGCGAGTGGCTTTGATTTATCCCAACACAATGTCTTTTTTCAATCAGATTATGAATCAGAATTTAATGACATTTTCAAACGCCATCGACTACCGCGGCAACCCACGGTTTATCTTTGTGCGCCCGAACGTACAGAGCCATCTCAAGCGCAGGGCAAGGACCAGGCAGAACCCATGCTCTTGCTCATTAATGCGCCGGGCTCGTTTAAAGATGTAGGTGAATCAGTCGCAAGCTCGGCACAGGAGATAAGCGTATGTCAACAGCAAATGCTTCACATGTTGGAACAACGGGGCTTGAAGCTGGCATTCGAGCCCAAGCAATGTCTGGTCACGACACCGAGAGCCTTCGCAGCTCACTTCCCGGGTTCGGGCGGCGCCTTGTATGGTCCGGCAGCCAATGGCTGGATGGCGACCTTTGCACGAGAACAGGCGCGAAGTCCGATGAAGGGGCTGTATCTGGCAGGTGGATCGGTTCACCCAGGCCCCGGGGTTCCGATGGCAGCGATGTCAGGGGTTTTGGCGGCCGAGGCACTGACGGCAGACCACGCTTTGACCAGGCGGTTCCACCCGGTGGCTACCTCTGGTGGTACCTAGATGCGCTCAGCGACGATCAGCGATACGGGATCACGCTCATCGCCTTCGTAGGCAGCGTTTTCTCGCCATACTATGCTTGGGCGAGACGCCGTGGCACAAGCAATCCGATGGCCCACTGCGCATTGAATGTTGCCCTTTATGGTGCGCTTTCTCGTTGGTCGATGACAGAGCGCAGCCACGCAGTCTGTCATCGCGACCAAGATCATTTTCAGATCGGTCCAAGTTCCTTAAGCTGTAACGATGAAGGCTTAGTCTGGAAGATCGATGAGATTGCAAATCCAATTCCTCGCCGGCTGCAGGGCGAGGTTTTTGTTCACATGGGTAAGGCATGGCAGTCCGATGTCTTCTCGCTCACGGCCGACGCATCACACCGCTGGGGACCCTTGCAGCCGCGCGCACGCATCAAGGTCCGCTTTGAGCGTCCAGCGCTTCAGTGGGAAGGTTGGGCCTATGTGGACGCTAACGAGGGCGATGAACCCATCAACCAGGGCTTTAGTGACTGGGATTGGTCACGAGCTCACTTGCCTGATCACAGTACCGCTGTACTTTACGACGTACGAAGCCCTGGCATGGAGCCGCAAAGTTCCAACATACTTGCATTACGTTTTGCCAGCGGGGAAAAGCCCGAGGCGTTTTCGCCCGGTGTGCGGCAGTCGCTGGGAAGAACAGCCTGGGGTATCCATCGGCACAGCTTTAGAGAAGGTGAAAAAGCAACAAGACTTGAAGAATCGCTCGAAGATACGCCTTTTTATGCTCGATCAGTGATCCGCGCGACCATGCTTGGTCACGATGTTGTCGCGATGCACGAAACGCTCGATGCGCGCCGCTTCGCAAGCCCCTGGGTACAAAGCCTATTACCATGGCGGATGCCACGGCAGGCTTAAGTTATCGTACGAAATCCCGGATGCTGCTTGGCGCGCTGCTCACGGTCAAGCGTATCGAGTCGCTCAAAGACCACAGCAAGTCTTTCGATACCGCTTGCCTTCCTCGGCTTTGTCGCTTCCCAATCGGCATCGCCGCTACGCAACAAATGTTCGATGACGGGTCGGACCGCTTGTCGCAAGCCTGTCAGCTCAGCTCGCTGGGTTGATAGCGATCGATGACTAGGTTTGAGGCCCTGTGTGAGCGCGTAAAAGACGAGCTGCCACTTTTTACTCGAAGCGACTACGGTGCGTTGGTTTACCGAGTCAAACGAACGGCGCTCGAGCTCGCGACCGATTTCGGCATAAACCCTAGAGGCCGCCACAATGGCAGGGCGGCAGCGCCAAGGTAAGTGAGCCGTGGCTAGTTCGGCATCGTCATAAAGTCGATCGGCATGCTTAAGCAGGCGTTTGACCACATTGGCAAGCGCAGTGCTATAGCTTGGCGTGGCAAGCCAAGTTTGTGGATCGATGCCCGCTTCACGCATCCAGGCCTGAGGCAGATAGAGACGACCCGCGCGCGCATCTTCGCCCACATCGCGTGCGATATTGGTGAGTTGCATCGCCATGCCCATTTCACAGGCGCTTGCCAAGACCATGGGGTGTCGCACACCCATCAAGAAGGCCATCATCACGCCCACGCTTCCAGCCACGCGCACCGCGTAAGCCTCAAGCGCTTCAATCGTCTCGTAACGCTTTGACGAAGCGTCCCAGTCAAAACCCTCAAAAAGTAGCAAAGGCAGGGACTTGGGCAGCGCTTGCTCATGGACAAGCCTTGAAAAGGCTCGATCGGCAGGATGATCCATCGGCTGGGACCGATAAATGCGATCGAGTCGTTGATTCAATAACTGGATCGCTTCTGATTGCAGCTTGCCGACATGCTTATCGTTTTCAGAAATCAGATCAATGGCATCGTCGGCAACCCTGCAAAAGGCATAAAGAGCCATCGCCGAATGGCGCATTGGTCTTGGTAAAACGCGAGACGCAGCAAAAAATGATTTTGAGCCCCCGCGCATCAGGCGCTGACAGTCGCGGAGGTCTTGATCCATACTCATGCGCGGGCCCATGATTTGGCTTGAGGAATGATTGAATCGAGCGCTTTGGCTGAGGACAAAACACCTGGAATACCCGCGCCAGGATGCGTTCCTGCACCGACAAAGTACAGATCTTTGACGTCTTCCGAACGATTGTGAGGCCGGAACCAGGCGCTTTGCAAGAGGATGGGTTCGAGCCCGAAGGCAGCGCCCTTGAGCGAATTCAGTTCACGCTGAAAATAAAGTGGTGTCACAATTTTTGAGCTCACCACCTCTTGTCTTAGGCCCGGTAGCACGCTTTGCTCAAGGACGGATTCAACCGCCTGCCGATAGGACTCGGCGTGACGCTCCCAATCGGTCCCACTATCAAGATGAGGTACCGGAGAAAGCGCATAAAAACTATCACAGCCTGGTGGTGCAAGCTGCGGGTCGGTCGCAGTCGGTCGATGAAGGTAGAGGCTGAAATCCTTGGCCAAATGATGCTTATGAAAAATATCTCGAAGCAAAGCCTCGTAGCGTGGCCCAAGAATCAACATATGATGGGGCACATCGTCATAGCGCCGTTTGGTGCCGAAGTACCAAACGAATAAGCTCATCGAGTACTTGCCGCGATCAATACGACGATCGGTCCAATGGGGCCGATGCTCCGGTGCAATTAAATGCTTATAAGTCGCAGCGGTGTCAGCATTAGAAACAATCATATCGGCCATGATCTTGCGACCATCATTTAGCTCGACACCGTTTGCGCGCGACTGCGAAACAAGAATTCGGCTGACTTCATGACCGCAAAGCACCGCTACGCCCAACTGATCTAATAATTTGACCATGCCTCTAATCAGTGCGCCCGTTCCACCCATGGCAAAGTGCACACCGTAACGGCGCTCTAAACTCGCAATTAAGCTATATGCACTAGTCACCGATAAAGGATTGCCGCCGATCAACAGCGGATGAAAGCTCATGACCACGCGTAACTTCGGATCGCTTAAGTGCTCACAGACCATGGCGTAAATCGACCGCCACGCCCGCATTCTCACCATATTGGGAATCGCGGCCATCAAGTCCCATAAGCTTTCAAACGCGACGCTGCCCAACTCCTCAAAGCCCAGCCGATAACAGGCCTCAGCCTTCTGCATGAAGCGCTCATAGCCTGGAACGTCAGCCGGACAAAAGCGCGCCACTTCCGCACGCATCGCTTGAGGATCGCCGCTGTAATCGAAATGAGAACCATCGGCAAAGCGAATCCGATAATAAGGATGCATGGGCACCAGTTCGACGTCGTCGCTCATTCGCCGCCCACATAAGGCCCAGAGTTCTTCGAGCAAGAATGGGGCCGTAACAATGGTGGGGCCGGCATCGAACGTAAAACCATCTTGCCGAAAAACAAAAGCGCGGCCACCAGGCTCTGAGAGTTTTTCAAGCACTGTCACCCGGTAGCCCTTTGAGCGAAAGCGAATCGCAGCTGCCAGCCCGCCAAAGCCCGAACCAATCACCACAACATGCGGCGCTAGCGTCGACTTCGCGGTGGGGAGCTCGCTTAGCAAAGGGGCTGAAACATGGGTGGCCATGCCTCAGTGTAAATCGTTTTAGACATTTTGAAACGTCTAATGTCGATTCAAAGACTCCAAAATCGACGCTGCAACGGTTTGAGGGGCCTCTTCGTGCGCTAAGTGACCCAAATCACGCAAGACCTGGCAGCGCGCTTGAGGTAACAAAAGCGCAGCCCGCTTGATCTCTGATGCCGGGACGGTTGCATCGCGACTTGCAGCGAGCAAATCAATGGGCGCACGGAATGTGGGCAATAGCTGTGCGAAGCCTGCTAAATCCCAACGCGCCATCATATCCATGACCGCTTGGACATGCGGAGCATCGCTTGCCAATCGGCGATACCATGAGACATCGTCCGGGCTGAGCACGGATCCTGTTCCTGCCAGCAAGCGGTCGACCCAGTCACTGTGACGCGACCGCCAGGCTGTGAATTGAGCCAGGCCAGGAACAAAGTCGAGTACTTGCGCTGCCGGTGCAAAAACATGGCCCAAAAGTCCTGGCAAAGGCAGCAAAGCACCATTAAGACTTATCACCGACTCAAGTAACTTACCGGAAGTAAGGCCAAGGCGCATTGCAAGTGCTGCCCCAGCCGAATGCCCCACAAAGACCGCAGGGTAAAAGCCAAGCGATTCAATCAGTGCTGCGAGCAGTCTTGCCATATTGGGCATGGCCATATCCGAGGCGCGCGCCCCCTGTGTCCAGCCATGCCCAGGCAGATCGGGCATTAATACCTCATGGCCTTGGGCAAGTAACGGGCCAAGTTTACGGAAGCTATGAGTGGACGAAAACGTTCCGTGCAATAGAACAATACGACGAGGAGGTTTTGATGGCGACTCAGCCTCAGAGGGCATTAATCGTTGGATGTGCCAGCGCAAATGGCCAAGCGCAACAAAGCTGCTAGTACTTCGCAGTGGCCAGTCTGCCCCCTCGCGCTCCCAATGCCAGCCGCTTCGCACGATTAACTCGCCAGCGCGACCAGGCCTTGGGCGTTTGCATAAGGTAGCAGCATATAGCTTGCCCGCATCGCCTGGGCCATCGATTGGGCCTCGCTTGACGGCCTTGGCGCCGTATCCACCCAGACAAGCCTTGATCCAGTAAGGGCAAGCTTGGCCAACAACTTGGCCTGGTGGTGCGCATCGTGCATGGCCTTAGCTCGTCCAGGCTTACCTTCTATATCGATATTGGCCTTGCCATCACTGAGCACAATCGCCTGGATTCGCTGGCCTTGTCGGCGCCAATTCGTGATCAACTTGCTCGTCAGTGCAAGTGCACTGGCCAGCGGTGTACCGCCACCGCCTGGCAATGCCGCAAGTTGGCGCTTGGCCCGAGTGAGCGAACGGGTCGGTGGCAGCAAGAGCTGAGCCTGATCCAAGCGAAATGCGATGACTGCGACCTGGTCACGTCGCACATAGCATTGTGCGAGCAAGAGTTCAACCGCGCCTTTTACCTCAGCCAAACGGTGTAAGGCCGCCGACCCCGAAGCATCAACAACAAAAACCGTGGTCAGTTGATCGCGTTGCTCATAACGATGCACCCTCAAATCAGAGCGCTCGATCCGCAAGAGCGCTCCGTTTGAGACAGGCGCTCGCAAGCGCTGCCAGGGCACGGCGGCTCGAATGGTAGCCAGCACGTGCAAACGCGATCGTGGTCCAGGCGTTCCTTCGCGCACGCCAAGACTGCGACCACGCAACCCAGCATTTGAACGACTCCCTGAGCGCCCCATGGATGATGACGAACGGGCCATCGCTGTAGCAGCCAGAGCACTCGAGGCAAGCAGGCCTGCAGGCAATAGCGCCTGCGCAGCGCCAACGGCTATTGCAAGCACCTGCTCAAAGCTTAAGGGAGGAGCCTCCTCCCGATCACCCTCAGCCGGCGGGTCATTTTGTTTCGTGACTGACTCCTGCCTCGAGAGGCCCTCTTGGCCCTGGTCGTCGTTGGCCTGATCGCGTTCGGCCTTGGCCGGCTCCCCTTCGGACTCAGCCGATTCACGGTCGGGCTTGGGCGATGACTGAGGACTTTGCATAGCATCCTCTCGAGCCGGCTCCGCCTCGGAGGGCTGTGGCAGCCGTCTTGCGCGCGGGCCATAGACTAGGGCAATAAGCGCTCCAAGCAGCGCTTCTTCATCGTGCATTGGTTTGGATACTGGATGCATGACCAAGGCGAGCGCCTTTAAGGCTCGATAAGCACGTAAAGCGAACTGCGGCGCTCTTAAGTCGTCTACGCCGAAGGCCAGCGCAGCCTCACCAAGCACGCGAAAAGCAGCAGGCGATATCGATATGCTATTTCGCATGTTTCGAGCATCTAATAAATCATTCTCTCCAAGTAGTTCTAATTTTGTATTCAGTAAATTTATTTCACCGATCCAAAAAGCGAGTCGACAAGACAGAAAAACCGGTATACCTGGCTCATCTTCAAGTGCTTCGTCCAATAACAAACAGGCAAAGCCTCGCTGATCCAGCGCCTGCCCAATCAAGGCAGCCAAACTCGGATTGAGCCGATCAGCCATCCCGATCTTCAATAGGCCGCTGTTCACACGTGCCAAGACACCTTGCTCAACATACGCTTTGCCCTGATGCAAACTCGACGCCCAGTCGATGCCGCCGCGAAGGCTTTGCTCATCGGCGTGTGATGCGAGCTCGATCACCGGACCGAGCCTGGCAGCAAGACTTAGAAATGGCTTAACCCAGCCGCTTCGCCAAGGCGAAACCCTAGCTTTACAATGAATCCCGCCCAGACCCAAAGGATCGACAAGAAGCAAATTGGCTGCAAGACTAAGCGGTGAAGCAAGCAATGCTTCAAACTTTTGTTGAACAACGCAGCTCATGCGCTCACCGAGCGGTGGAATAGACAAGCCCAAGCAACATCACACTAAGCATTTGCCATATCGCGAAGCGCTCTTGCAATCACGCTTGCACTTGCGCTTTCCTCAAGCGGGTCGCGACGAAGCCGGTGACTTAAAACACTTGGCGCGACATCGATCACGTCTTGAATACTCGTCTCGGAGTGCTCACGCATAGCGCTCAAAACACGTGCGGCACGCATTAAGCCGAGTTCGCCGCGCAGCCCATCGGTACCGAGCTTCATACATAACTGGGCGATGTAACGCATCACCTCATCAGGTAACGCCACTGAAGCGAGCGAAGCTCTTGCCTTCACAATCAAAGCTTGCAAAGCCTGCTGTTGGGATTCATAGTGGGCGCAGAAAGCCACAGGATCCTGATCAAAAGCATCGCGACGTTTTAAGACCTCAAGCCGCGTTTCCAAGTCCATTGGCGTTTTGACATCGATCGATAAACCGAAACGATCTAATAATTGCGGCCTTAACTCACCCTCTTCAGGATTACCACTGCCAACCAGTACAAAGCGCGCCGGGTGCCTCAGGCTGAGCCCTTCTCGTTCAATGAGGTTTTCGCCCGATGCGGCAACATCAAGCAATAAATCAACCAGATGATCTTCAAGCAGATTGACCTCATCCACATACAAAAAACCGCGATGAGCTTTTGCAAGCAAGCCCGGCTCAAAGGCTTTAACTCCTTCACGCAAGGCTTTTTGCAAATCGAGTGCGCCCAAGACCCTGTCTTCGGTGGCCCCTAAGGGTAGATCGACCACGGGGACCGCTACGGTGATCGACTGGCGCTTGCGCGAGCCCTTGCAGTAAGGGCAAGCGCTTGATTGCTGCTGCGGATCGCATTGATAAGGGCAGGACTTTACCGCTTGCATCGGCGGCAAAAGCGCTGCGAGTGAGCGCACAGCGGTTGACTTACCGGTACCGCGATCGCCAAAGACCAACACGCCACCAATCAAGGGATCAATGGCGGCGATCAACAAAGCCTGTTTCATGTCGTCCTGCCCGACCAGGGCGGCAAAGGGATAAACATGCTTCATGGCTCAGCCTCGTGCGAAGAAATCAAACCGCCTAGTTTTATGAACACTCATCTATGTCATGTTACATGGACATTGACGATCAGTCGTCGGGTATGAGGCGTTTTCCCATCGCAAGCGCTTGATCAACACGATAGCCTAAGCGTTCGTAGAAGGCGCGTACAGCCTCGTTGTCGCTACGAACCAAAAGGCTTAGCTTCGGACAAGCTTCGGCTAAAAGCAGACTTTCCGCCTCTGCCATGAGGGCACGCCCAATGCCTCGGCCCTGCCAGCGCGGATGTACCGCAAGATAATTCACCCAGCCGCGATGCCCTTCATAACCAATCATGATTGAACCGATAAGCTCCCAGCGCTTCGCACTGCGTTGTACTTCGACAACGCGCAGCCATTGCGGCCGGTTTGCCTGTTTCCGCTCGATATCGCGGTAAGGATTGTTCCAAGGTCGGACCAGACCGCATAGCTCCCACAGAGCAACAAGCTTTTCTCGATCCTCCGGCGCATAAGCACGAATGAGCCAATCGCTCGGTGCTTGTTGCTCGATCGCCTCAGCGCGAGACATGACGCCAGTCCTTGTTGATGCATTGGGTGATCAGGTGATCACGCCAGGCTCCCCGGACCCAAAGATAAGCAGCTGCCAAACCGATGTCTTCAAAACCGCAATGCCTAAGCACAGCAAGACTCGCCTTGTTTTCGGGGAGCACAGAGGCCTGAAGACGATGTAAATTAATCGACGAGGTGAAAAGCCAGCGCTTGGCCGCAGCCAGTGCCTCTTGCATATAACCTTTGCGATGATGCGACTCGGCGATTGCGTAGCCAACACGTCCGGAATAAAAGGCACCCGCCGTTAAGGCGTCAATTTTCACCCACCCAATCAGCTTCGAAGGCGCCTCGCGCAAACGAATCCAAAAGCGAAGGCTTTCACCTCGCGTCCAAGCAAGGCCTTCGGATTCAATCAGTTGCAAGACATACTCAGCGCTTAGCTGTGCGCGGTCGATGACCGGGTTCCAGTAGCTGAAGTATGCGTGGTTACTGAGCATCAACTCATAGATTTCAATCGCGTCGCAGGCTTGACCTGGTGTAAGCACCAAGCGATCGCTGTGCAAACTCAAAGGTGCCGGTGCTTTGATCGGCATGCTTATGTCTTAGCCTGGCTCGACAACAGGCCCCAACAAGGCATAAGAATCGCCTCGGCGATGGCTTTCAAGACTTGGCTCCCTCGATAACTTCAGCAGGCACCACAGCGACCGTAAAGCGGCAAACACAGCTCAAGCGCTCTTGATCATCATAGATTTTGATGTCCCAAACCTGGGTGGTTCTGCCCATATGCAGCGGGCGCGCGAAAGCACGCACCCAACCGCTGCGCACGGCACGCAAATGATTTGCGTTGATTTCCAAACCCACACATCGAAAGCGACTGCGGTCGACGACTTGCGCCGCCGCAGCGCTGCCTACGGTTTCAGCAAGCAGCACATTGGCCCCGCCATGAATCAGTCCGTAGGGTTGCCGGGTACGCTCGTCATGAGGCATGCGTGCAACAAGAAAGTCGTCACCAGCTTCGATAAATTCGATACCGAGCTGGGCTACGGCGGTGTGCTCGTGGATGCGCTGAAAAAATGCGAGATCAGGGGGACTGTGCCAAATCGTCATAGCGGTTCGTTATCTCATTCATAGTGGTTCGATTGCGATACAAGCCGGATCGCGGATAAAACAGTCAAAGGCCTGTGCCAGGGACTGCGCTTGAGCAAGCACCACACGCCAGCGATGCATGCGCGCCACCGGGTCATGTGCAAAACGCACAAAGTCATGGCGATCGGGCAGCTTGCCATCGGGCAGGCCTTGAACCCAGGCCTTGCTTGGACACAGGAGCACTAAATTATCCAAGCCCTCATGGGCTCGGTGCCGCCAGGGCCAAGGCTTGTCGAGCCAACCTGGTATCAGCCGATCGATGAAGTGGGGATAAAGCACCAGACCCGGTTTGAGCGCAGCATAGTTCAAACGCAAATGATAGTCGGTCAGTCCGCCATCCCAGTAGGGACCCTCAGGTGCGCCTGCTAAATCCCAAACAGGATCAAGCACCATCGGTATCGAACAAGAGGCCTGAATGGCCGACAACCAGTTGTGGCGATCAAGTAGCACCTGCTTGGCCGGGTAATCATAAAGAAAAAGGGCGGCATCAAGATCATGGGCACTGACTTGCTGCGATGCATCCACAGCGCGCTGTCCTGGCGCTGAGAACACCACCCGTTTGAGATAAGCGCCGAGTGCTTGGCGCGACCGAGCATTGGCAAGCCAGGCTCTTGCAAAGGCCACACTTAAATCGAATGCCTTAGCGCTTGCCGCCTGCTTTAGCACCGGGCCGCCGAGCGCTGTGACCACATGCAGCCTATATTTCACATGCTCAAGCACTTGCTGACTCAGCCCGCCAAAAAACGCTGCCAAGCCCTCGGCAAATGATGCACTAACTGCAGACGGTGCAGGCCGCCGCTGGCCTTCGGGGATGCGATAGTCCTGCTCGATATAAGCCTTACTAAAGGCCTTGAGTTTGTCTTCTGGATCGGGCGCACAGGCCGCAGCAAGACGCCAGCAGCCAATCGATGCGCCAATCAAGTCAATCGACTGCTTGGAGCCTTTGAGCCAATGGCCAAAAATATACTGATCGAGCGGACCGAGAATCAGGCCTTTGGGGCCGCCCGCGGCACCTGCAATCGCTCTTATTTGCTCCGCATGCAGTCCGTGACTTCGAACTTGCTCGCGGGCAAAAGGTCCGGCAAGAATACGCAAATGGTCCGATGGCTTAAACATAAGAAGCAGAGTTTGCCAGCAAGCATGCCAATTGCGGACCGCTGCAACTGGGCAGGCCCAAGTTTGGCAGCGACAATGGGATATGAGTCAAGCCTTTATCGCACTTTCGGTGACCTTGGCGGCCCAGGTCGCAACAACGGTCGCACTTAACGCACCCGCGGTACTGGCGCCGATTGCGGCACCCTCACTTGGCTTACCGGCCGAGCGCATTGGCTGGTTTACCGGGCTTGCTTATTGCAGCGCCATGTTTACCGGCTTAATCGTGAGTCATCATGTCAGCCGCATCGGCGCAGTGCGGCTGACCCAGTGGGCCATGCTTGCAAGCGCGCTGGGACTTGGCCTGCTTTCGATGAATCTGGCTTGGTTGGTGCTCCCAGCCGCTATTGCCATGGGGCTGGGCTATGGCTGTACCAACCCGGCCGCAGCCGACATACTCACCCGCCACACGCCAGCAGATCGACGTGGGCTCTTCTTTTCCATCAAGCAAACCGGCGTACCCCTTGGGGTTGGCTTTGCAGGCTTGTCGCTTTCGGTACTGTTAGCCTGGTTCAGCTGGCAGTTAAGCAGTCTTCTTTTGCTCATCCCTTGTCTTGCAGTGGCCCTCCTGAGCCAACCAAGCCGCAGGCGCCTTGAAGGCCCCAAACCTGATGTGCACGCATCAAACACAGGTCGGGCTTTACGCGACAGTCTGATGGGACCGCTGCGATTGGTCCTTGGCGATCAACACCTGCGGCGCTTAGGCTTGAGCTCGTTTGCTTATTCAAGCACACAAATTTGCTTTGTGACCTTTCTCGTCTCCTATTTTCATCTCGAATTGCAGCAAAGCATTAGCTTTGCTGCGCTCGTACTGGCAGGCTCACAAGTCGTAAGCACGGTGGGTCGCGTGTTTTGGGGCTATGTCTCAGACCGCTGGGTGCGACCGGGCTTGTTATTAGGCCTTCTGGGGTTGAGCATGGCCGCGTGCATGCTGTGGCTTAGCCAGCTTACACTGCATAGCGGCAATGCCAGTCTCATGGCCTGCGCCATGGCCTGTGCTGCAACCGTTGTTGCCTGGAACGGGGTTTATTTCGCCGAATTGGCCCATCGAGCACCGCCTGGGCAAATCGCACAGGCCAATGGCGGCACCCAATTCATTACTTTTTTTGGCGGCATGGTCGGTCCGGTGCTCTTTGGCCTGGGCGTGAGCACAAGCGGCAGCTACAGCCTGCCGCTTGCCTTCTGCAGCCTGTTGCCCGCTGCCGCTGGCTTAAGTTTTCTGCGGGCCGACCGCATCGAAGGCGCGTCGAAGCGAGCTAGCGCACAATGAAACCGCGGTCTTGGCCTCGTCGATCACCCGCGACATGGTTATGAAGCCGTGGATTTGGCGTTCAAAGCAAATGTATTGCGCTGGCGTGCCGTCGGCAGAGAGCTTATCGGCATACATTCTTCCTTCGTCCCGCAAGGGATCAAAGCCGGCGGTTAACACTAAAGCGGGCGGCAATGAGGCATGCGAGGCAGCAAGCAAGGGCGACGCGCGCCACGTTTTGGTCTCGGAGGTGCCTGAGCGATCCCCGAGGTACTGTTTCATAAACCATAACATCGACTTGCTACTGAGCAAAAATCCCTCGCCGTTGACGCGCATGGACTCGGTGGCAGCGTCCATTTCAGTGGCAGGATAAATCAGCACTTGATACGCAATTTTCGGATTGGGCGCGTGATCGCGAGCCATCAGACTGATGACAGCGGCCAGATTACCGCCTGCGCTATCGCCACCCACAGCCAGTCTGGCGGTATCCATGCCAAGGCTTTGTCCATGCTCGGCAATCCAGCAGGTAGCGGCCCAACAGTCGTCGACGGCGGCAGGAAACTCAAACTCAGGCGCCATGCGGTAGTCCACCGAAACCACCATGGCCTGGGATTCACGAGCGAGTTGCCGACACAAAACATCGTGTGTGTCGAGATCACCGATAACCCAACCGCCACCATGAAAGTAAACCAGCACCGGCAACGCTGCATCCGCAGGCGCAGCCTTGGGTCGAAAGGCACGCAAGGGTACCGGACCATGGGGCCCGGGAGCGCTTAGTGCCGTCGCTTGTACATCGGCCGGTGGGTCTTCCTGCGAAAAGAAGCGACGTTCGCGGTAGGACTGCCTTGCCTCGAGCGGTGTTTGTTGCCATACCTGAGGTATGCCATTTTTCTCGATGAGATCGAGCAACGCGCGGGCTTGGGGGTCGAGCATCTTCATGATGGACGTTATAAAGAAGGTTGATAACAAAGAGCCTCTGATCACATTACCATAAGCCTTTAGATCTAAGAGCCCTTTGGTTAACGGGCAATCAAACAAAGGTTCCGGGAGACAAATAATGCACCCATCGCGTCACGCAAAACAAACACCGAACAAGGCTGCAATCATCATGGCCTCAAGCGGAAGCGTCACCACTTACCGCGAGCTTGAGGAGCGTTCGAATCAGCTTGCGCACTGGTTTCGCAAGCAGGGGCTCAAAGCAGGCGATGCCATCGCTTTGTTTTTAGAAAATCATCCGCGCTTTTTTGAAATCTGCTGGGCCGCACAACGCAGCGGGCTTTACTACACGGCGATCAGTTCAAGGCTTGGCGTCGATGAACTCAGCTATATCGTTAATAACTGTAAGGCACGCGTCTTGATCAGCAGTAAAGCACTGCTCCAAACATGCCTGGCCGCCATGGATCAGATCCAGCCTGATCGGGGTGTTTACCTGCTCGATATCGAGCAAGACATCGACATTGCGCCAACGATTCACGCCCTTGAAGCGCGGTGGGCCATGGAGCCTACAAACCCTATTGAGGATGAAAGCTCGGGCTATGACATGCTTTACTCGTCAGGCACAACAGGCAGGCCTAAGGGTGTTCGGGTGCCGCTGACTGGCGAGCCGATTGACACCGTCAAACCACTCGTCCCTTTGTCACAAAAAATGTATCGCATGGACGAATCAACGATTTATCTCTCGCCTGCACCGCTGTATCACGCAGCACCGCTACGCTTTAATATGACGGTGATGCGATTGGGCGGCACTTGCGTGATCATGGAACAGTTTGATGCGGAACAATACCTTTCTTATGTAGAACGCTATCAAATCACACACACACAGCTTGTGCCCACCATGTTTGTGCGTATGCTCAAATTGCCCGAAGCAAGCCGCAAAAAGCATCGACTCGACAGCTTAAACGTTGCGATCCACGCCGCAGCGCCCTGTCCGATCGCAGTCAAGCAGGCGATGATCGACTGGTGGGGGCCGATTCTTTACGAATACTATGCGGGTACCGAAGGCAATGGCCTCACCATGGTGAACTCCGAAGAATGGCTTCAACATCCCGGAACGGTTGGCAAAGCGGTGCTTGGTGTTGTGAAGATTGTTGGCGATGACGGGACGCTTATGCCCAAAGGTGAGGCGGGTACGGTTTACTTTGCCGATGGGCCAAGCTTTGAATATTTCGACGACCCGGGCAAGACGGCCGAATCGCGCCACCCGGCGGGATGGAGTACGCTTGGCGACATCGGTTATCTTGACGATGATGATTATCTTTATTTGACCGATCGAAAAGCTTTCATGATCATTTCAGGCGGTGTCAACATCTATCCTCAAGAGGCGGAAAACATCTTAATCCTTCATCCTGAAGTCCTTGATGTAGCAGTCTTTGGTGTGCCTGATGAGGAATTTGGCGAGGCTGTCAAAGCAGTGGTGCAATTGCGTGAGCCCAAGCATGCAAGCCCTGAGCTTGCCGAAACCCTGATCGAATTTTGTCGCTCAAAACTTTCTGCTATCAAATGCCCACGAAGCATTGACTTCGAAGCCGAGCTTCCCAGGCATCCCACAGGCAAACTTTACAAGCGCCTTTTGCGGGATCGCTATTGGCAAGCCCATGCTCAACGCAAGTCCTTGGCTGCACAGTTGAGTGCGGGCTAGGCCTTTGACGCTTATGCCTGAAACTGAAGCCTTGCAAGACGGGCGTATAGCCCGTTTTGCGCAAGTAAGCTCTCATGGGTTCCGGTTTCAACCACCTTACCCTCGTCCATTACCACGATCCGATGGGCCTTCCGAACGGTAGCCAATCGATGCGCAATCACTAAGGAGCTGCGTCCTGGCAGCCAACGATCGAGCGTGTCCTGGACCAAGGCTTCGGATTCCGCATCCAATGCCGAAGTTGCTTCATCGAGCAAAAGCAAATCGGGGTTTCTCACGATGGCACGCGCCAGTGCGAGACGCTGGCGCTGCCCACCTGAGAGGCGCACGCCTCGTTCGCCCAATTCACTCTGATAGCCCTGCGGCAGGGCGCGAATAAAGTCATCAGCATGCGCCATATTTGCAGCAGCAATTACAGCCTCATCGCTAGCGTTTAATAAACCATATCGAATATTATCGAATGCCGTTCCAGAAAACAAAACAGGCTCTTGTGGCACCCACGCCATCCGAGCCCGACAAACGCGAGCCTCTCGATAAGCATCGTGCGATCCAAGCCCGACGCGACCCTGGTTGCAAGCGTAAAGTCCGAGAAGCAGTTGAAACACGGTGCTCTTGCCTGCACCCGAAGGCCCCACCAGTGCCACGGTCTCGCCTGCGCGCACTTCCAAATCGACACCACGCAAGACCGGATGATTTGGACTTGAAGGATAGGCAAAATGGACATCACTCAAAAAAGCCAAAACCGGCGTTTGGGTCGAAGCATGCGCAGGCAACTGAGCCTGCCTGACTTCGTGCACTGTTGGATTTTCAACAGGCGCATTACCCAACTCAACACGCGTTAAGGGCTTGTCAACCGGCGCTTGAGGTCTCTCCATCAGCGCTTGCCGATCCAGGCCAGGGTTTGGCAACAACTCACCGAGACGCTCAGCAGCACCTGCAGCGCGTTGCAAGTCGCCAAACACCTCGGATAAAGCGCCCATCGAGCCTGCAACCAGGGCTGCGTAAAAGACAAATTGGGCAAGTTCACCCGTACTGGTTCGCCCACCCACCACCGATTGGGCGCCCATCCAGAGGGTGAATACGATCACGCTAAAACTGAGCACGATCGCAAGCGCAGTCAGGCTTGAACGAAGCCGATTGCGCCGCAATGCGGCGGCAAGCGCTCGATCAACCTCGTCGGCATAGGCTTGCGCCTCGAAAGACTCGCGCTGATAAGCCTGAACCAGCGGCATAGCCCCCAATCGTTCGCCAGCTCGCGCAGCACTATCGGCTAAACGATCCTGACTGTCTCGCGAAAGACGTCTCACCCGCCTTCCGGTTGCCCACAGCGGCAATACGACCACTACCAGGAGCCCGATCAAGGAGAGGGCAAGCTTAGGGCTCGTCACGACCATCATGGTGAGCGCACCGAGCAATAAGAGACTAGAGCGAAGTGCCATCGAAATGCTGGTCCCCACAAGGGTTTGAACCAAGGAGGTGTCGGCAGTCAGTCGCGATAGTAAGCCGCCGGTCTTTAAGGTTTCAAAAAAAGCCGGAGGTTGGCTAAGCACATGGGCAAAGACCGCCTTTCGCAAATCGGCGGTGATCCGCTCGCCAAGCCAGGCCATCCAGTAAAAGCGCAAACCCGTGGCCACCCCAAGCGTTAAGGCTAGGCCCAATAAGATGAGGAAGCGGCCGTTAAGATCGACTGCCGAGAAGCCGGCATCGATGAGACTGCGAAAGGCAAGCGGCACAGCAAGCATAGCCCCAGCGGCAAGTACTAAAAAGAAAAGTGCAGCAAACCAATGCCGGCGATAACGCAGGACAAAGGGTTGTATCGGGGCAAGATTTGCAATAACTGCAGCCATAGGAAAACCCGTTAAAGACGCAAATGCTACCCTCATGCCTCAAACTTCGCCGATCCATGCTCAAAACCACAACCAACCATGACAACCAACGCCACATCGCTTTTTAAGCCCTTTTCCCTCGGAAAGCTTCAACTCCCCACACGCATCGTGATGGCACCGATGACCCGGTCCTTTTCCCCTGAAGGCATCCCAGGCGACGATGTGGCCGCGTATTACGGACGCAGAGCGGCGCAGGATTTAGGCCTCATCATCACTGAGGGCACCTCCGTCAATCGTGAGGCTGCGCGCAATGACCCCAAGGTGCCAGTGTTTCACGGCGAAGAGGCCTTGGCGGGTTGGAAAAAGACAGTTGAGGCTGCGCATGCCCATGGCTGCCCCATCTGGCCCCAGCTCTGGCATGTTGGTGCCTTGCCTAATCCAACGATTAGCTGGCGCCCGTCAAGCCCTTTTGAGAGCCCCTCGGGCGCGTACAAACCCTCGCGAAGCAATGGCAAGGCTATGAGCGAAAGCGATGTGCGCGATTGCATCGAAGCGTTTGCCAAGGCGGCGCGAGACGCGATGAACATCGGCTTTGACGGGGTTGAAATTCACGGCGCACACGGCTATTTGATCGATCAATTTTTTTGGGACGGCAGCAATCACCGTGACGATCATTATGGCGGTGAGAACATTGCCCAGCGCAGCCGGTTTGCCGCCGAAGTGATTGCCGCGATTCGCCGAGCGACTTCGGCTGACTTTCCGATCTGCATCCGTTTATCGCAGTGGAAGCAACAAGACTTCGCTGCAAAACTTGCGCCAACACCCGAGGCCATGGAAGCCTGGTTGCGCCCGCTTGTTGATGCTGGTGCCGACGTTTTACATTGCTCACAGCGAAGGTTTTGGGAAGCCGAATTTGAAGGCTCCGATCTCAATTTTGCAGCTTGGGCGCGCAAACTCACGGGTAAACCTGTCATCACTGTTGGGTCAGTCGGTTTGAGCGGTGAATTCATCGCCGCTTTTCGTGGCGAAGCCTCGCAGCCTGCTTCGCTTGACACACTGATGGAGCGTTTTGAGCGCGGCGACTTCGATTTGGTTGCGGTGGGACGAGCGCTCATCACCGATCCTGCCTGGGCAAGCAAGGTTAAGGCGGGTCAATGGGAATCACTTACCGCCTTCGACCCAGCGTCGCTTGCTAGTTTGTATTGACGATCGCACGTCAGCTTGGACCTACCATCGCAGGCTGACTTGAACCCGAGCTCACACGACGCTTCGGTCCAAGCTAGCTTAGTGCTCCCAGGGTGCTTGACGACGATCTGCCTGCGGCCCGCCAAGACTCGCGTCGAGCTCAGCAAATAAGGCATGGATCAAATCGCGACGCTGCAATCGCACAAGCGCCGCCTGTGCGATCCAACGCGCACTGACCTCAAAAAAGTCGCGCAACTCACTTCGGGTGTCACTGCGCCCAAAACCATCGGTGCCCAGGCAAGTCATCGTTTGCGGCTTCGGTAAGTAGGCTCGGATTTGTTCAGGGACTGCACGCACATAGTCCGAAACCGCAATAATCGGTGTATCGCTTGGGCCCAATTGATCGGCAAGCCAGGTATGGGCGAGCGCAGATTCATCCTCGATGCGCTCAAGCCGCTCTGCTTGCATACCTTCGCGTGCAAGTCGGCTCCATGAGGTCACACTAAAAACATCGATGGTAAAGCCCTGCTGTGCCAACCATTGGGCAGCAAGCAAGGCCTGATGCACCATCGGCCCAGAGGCAAGCAACCGAACATCGGCCTGTCCATCAAGCGCATGCTCGCCTACCCGTTTGATGCAATGCATACCGCGCAAGACCGCGTCGGGATCCTCCATAGCAAGCTGGGGCAAAGACTCATTGGTGAGCGTAATGTAATAAAAAACATCTCGTTCTAAAGACAACATCTCGTGCATACCCTCTTGCACGATCACGGCGAGCTCCTGGGCAAAGGCCGGGTCAAAGGCATGACAATTCGGAATCGTTGCGGCCACCAAAGCGGACGAGCCATCTTGGTGCTGCAAGCCTTCACCGGCAAGCGTTGTTCGACCTGAGGTCGCCCCAATCAAAAAGCCACGTGCGCGTTGATCTGCAGCCGCCCAAATCTGATCGCCTACCCGCTGAAAACCAAAAACCGAGTAGTAAATATAAAAGGGCAGCATGGCAAGCCCGTGCACCGCATAGCTCGTGGCGGCAGCCGTCCAAGACGCCATGGCACCTGCTTCGCTAATGCCTTCTTCGAGAATTTGTCCATCGAGCGCTTCGCGGTAGTGCAGCACCGACCCGATGTCCTCAGGTTCATAACGCTGACCGACTGAGGAGTAGATCCCGACCTGACGGAAAAGCGAAGCCATGCCGAAAGTCCTTGCCTCATCAGCGACGATCGGTACAATTCTTGGGCCAATCTTTGGGTCTTTCAGCAAGTTGCCAAGCATACGCACAAAGGCGAGCGTGTTTGACATCTCGCGCCCTACCTCGTTGATCGCGAAACCAGCCCACTGGCTCATCGCGGGCACATCCAAAGGCTTGGACTCAAGACGTCTTGCGGGCAATGCGCCGCCGAGCGCCCTGCGACGTTCGCGCAAATAGCGCACCTCTGGGCTGTCGGGATCAGGCTCGATAAGACGAAGTGCTCTGGCTTGGTCATCGCTCAAAGGCAGGCGGAAGCGATCCCTAAAGCCGATCAAGGCCTCTTCGTCCATCTTCTTTTGCGAGTGGGTGGTCATCTTGCCCTGACCGGCTTGGCCCATGCCAAAGCCCTTTTTGGTGTGTGCAAGAATGACTACCGGCTGCCCCTGATGACGCATCGCATGCCAGTATGCAGCGTGGATTTTGACCATGTCGTGCCCGCCCCTGCGCAGGCGGTCTACCTGAGCATCGCTTAAGTCTGCGACCAAATCTGCAAGCGCCGGATGCTGGCCGAAAAACGCGCGGCGGTTAAAGGCACCATCTTTGGCCGCATAGGTTTGAAACTGGCCATCGACCGTCTGCGCAAAAGCCTTTAACAACTCGCCGCCCTTGTCCTTGGCAAAAAGCGCATCCCAATCGCTCCCCCAAATCACCTTGATGACCTTCCAGCCAGCGCCGGTAAACAAGGATTCGAGTTCATCGATGATGCGACCGTTGCCACGAACAGGGCCATCGAGTCGTTGCAGGTTGCAATTGATCACAAAGATCAAGTTATCCAAACGCTCGCGGGCTGCAAGTGTTAGGGCCGACATTGATTCGGGCTCATCCATTTCGCCATCACCAAACACGCCCCAGATCTTGCGTTGGCCATGCTCGGCTGATAAAAGTCCGCGATGCTGCAAATAGCGCAAGAAACGGGCCTGATAAATCGCACTAATCGGACCAATGCCCATCGAACCCGTTGGAAACTGCCAAAAGTCCGGCATAAGCCAGGGATGAGGGTATGAACTCAGCCCGCGCGCCCCTTGCCGTGGCGCCGATAGCTCGCGCCGGAAATGGGCCAAGTCCTGGGCACTCAAACGCCCTTCATAAAAAGCACGGGCGTAAATGCCCGGCGCGGAATGGGGTTGGACATAAAGCAGATCCGCGGGTGCGTCGCCTTCGGGGCCACGGAAAAAGTGGTTAAACCCGACCTCAAAAAGATCAGCCGCCGAGGCATAGCTTGCGATATGGCCTCCGAGTTCAGCGTCAGCCGCATTCGCTTTGGCCACCATCGCAAGCGCATTCCATCGCATGGTTGATGCGAGTCGCTCTTCCATCGACAGGTCGCCCGGATAAACCGGCTGTTCATCCTGGGCGATGGTGTTGGCATAGGGGCTAATCCGCGGCGCACGCCAATGCAAAGGCCCTGCCAAAGCAGCCTCAGCGAGCCTATCGAGTACGAAGCGAGCTCGAGCTGGCCCCTGATGCTCGATAAGCGATTGCAAGGCTTCAAGCCACTCCCGGGTTTCCACGGGATCGGCATCTTGCGCCGTCTGATCAGACGCCTTTACGCCGGATGCGAGAAATTGCTGCTGTTGCATATCCATACCAAACCCCATCAAAACAAAACAACACCTGACCCATATCGAGCACCACACGACAGGCCTTAAAGTTTGCCGATTTTCCGTAAGCGATAAATGCTGAAAAAACCTCAATACAGCCCTTATTCAGCATATGATGTGGCGATTCAATGTTTAAGAAGCATGTTGTACCTCTTTGCCTGCTATGGACCGTACTGACCTCCGAATTCTTGATGCGCTTCAACACGACGGCTCCTTAAGTAATGTGGCGCTTGCCGAGAAAGTGCACTTAAGTCCTTCGCCCTGTCTTGCCCGTGTAAAGGCGCTCGAAAACAAAGGCGTGATCAGACGTTATGTCGCCTTGCTCGACCCCAAAGCCCTTGGGCTTGGCTTGAATGTGTTCATCTTCATCAGTCTCAAGTCGCAGGTACGCGCCTCGCTCGAGCGTTTTGAGCAAACCATCGCCGAGCATCCCGAGGTGATGGAGTGCTATTTGATGACGGGCGATAGCGATTACTTGCTGCGGGTGGCGGTCAAAGACATCGACACACTCGAACGTTTCATCCTCGAGCAACTCACGCCGATTGCCGAAATCGAAAAAATCCGCTCGAGCTTTGCACTCAAGCAGGTGAAATACAAAACCGCATTACCGCTTTCGATGTGAGATCAGGTTTCGGTGACCGTCTTGAATTCAGCCGGTAACACAATTTCAATAAGCTCCAAGTCCTCGCTGTGTTCGAGCTCACGATGCCTGATACCTGGCGGCTGATGCACGCAGCTTCCCGCTTCAAGGCGCACCTCACCCACCCCCTCATATTCAAATCGGACCCATCCCTTGAGGATGTAAACCATTTGAAAGCCCACCTCATGATGGTGCCAGGTGGGCTGAGCATGGGTGCCAGGTTTGGCCTTGATCACATGCGCAATCGCTGCACCCGCAGTAGCCTCCCGGATACCCAGGTCCTTATAAAGGAAAAAGGGCCGCAGCCCGTCGGACTCAAAGGCCCGATCGCCTGCGTGCACCACGCTGAATTGCATGCGCTTCTCGGTCATGTCGAGCCTCTCCTTTTGATCGTGGGTAGCCATTTTTAGACCGTGGGCAGCTTCGCTTTGACCGTGGGCAGCCTCGTGCTGATCCTGCTCCTTAGTGGTTGTCACGGGGAATGCCTTTGGTGATCGAGATACGTTGATACTTGACTGCAAAATCAAGGCAGGCACCCGACGATAGCTGTCCGACTTTGGCGCGCTGTAACTCCTGCCATGGTGTTTGATGCTCAAGCTCGGGCGGCTTCCAGGCGGCACGACGTGCTGCGAGCTCGTCATCGCTGATCAGCATATCGGCGCGGCGCTTGGCCAGGTCAATACGCACCCGGTCACCGGTTTTTAGCAAAGCCAGCCCGCCCCCCACAGCGGCCTCAGGCGAGGCGTTGAGAATCGAAGGCGAACCCGAGGTACCCGACTGGCGGCCATCACCAACACATGGCAGCAAGGTAATGCCTTGTTTCACAAGTTCATCGGGCGGCAACATATTCACCACCTCAGCGGCGCCCGGATAGCCCACCGGCCCTGTGCCTCGAATAAACAAGATGCAGTCGGCATCCATGGCAAGCGAGGGATCGTTGATGCGTTCGTGGTAATCCTCAGGGCCTTCAAAAACAATCGCACGCCCCTCGAAAGCGTCGGGATCGTTTGGGTTTTGCAAATAGCGCTCTCGAAACGCAGCCGAAATCACCGAAGTCTTCATGACGGCAGCGTCAAACAAATTGCCGCTTAACACCGCAAAGCCCGACTGATGGAGCATTGGAGAGGCATAGGTCTTGATCACCCGCTCATCCTTAATCTTGGCCGATGCGAGATCTTGCGCCATGGTTTTCCCGCTCACCGTGCGCACATCGCCGTGAAGCTTTCCGGCAGCAAGCAATTGGGCAAGGACCGCTTGGACACCGCCCGCACGATGAAATTCCTCCCCGAGGTATTCGCCTGCAGGCATGAGATTGACCAATAACGGGATCTCGTAACCGATGCTGTCCCAATCCTCAATCGGCAAGTCCACGCCCATATGCCTTGCGATCGCATTAACATGAGGTGGGCAATTCGTGGATGCGCCGAGTGCCGAGGCGGCAACAATCGCGTTTTCAAAGGCCGCGCGCGTCATGATCTGCGAAGGACGCAAATCCTCATGCACCATGTCAACAATCCGTCGACCGGTCGCATAAGCCATTTGGGCACGCTCACGATAAGGCGCAGGAATCGCCGCACAGCCAGGCAAAGACATCCCAAGCGCTTCGGCCATCGCATTCATCGACAGCGCAGTGCCCATGGTGTTGCAATGGCCCGGTGAAGGGGCGGACGAAGCCACCATATCGAGAAACTCGTCATAGTTAATGCGTCCTGCCGCCAACTCTTGCCGGGCAAACCAGACAACCGTGCCCGATCCGGCAAGGCCTCCACCGTAATAACCATTGAGCATGGGTCCGCCCGAGAGCACGATCGAAGGCAAATCGACGGTGGCAGCACCCATGAGCATGGCTGGCGTGGTCTTATCGCAACCGGTCGTGAGCACGACGCCATCAAGCGGGTAGCCGTATAAGACCTCCACCAGCCCGAGATAAGTCAAATTACGATCAAGCGCTGCAGTGGGGCGTTTGCCGGTCTCCTGAATCGGATGCACAGGAAATTCCATCGGAATCCCACCCGCATCGCGGATACCGTCGCGGACTCGCGAGGCAAGCTCGACATGGTGGCGATTGCAAGGCGATAAGTCCGATCCGGTTTGTGCAATACCAATGATGGGTTTTCCGCTATTGCGCAATTCATCGAGCGTAAGCCCAAAATTTAAGTAACGCTCCAAATATAAGGCAGTCATTCCTGGGTTGTCCGGGTTGTCAAACCAGGCGCGCGACCTTAGCGCAAATGCTCTTTTCGACGATCCCATGCTGATCTCTCCTCCTTAAACAAGGGCCTGCTCTCTCAGGCCTTCTTTTTGACTAAGGCTCGATTATGGGCTTAATCAGCTTGCAGCAGCATGCGCGCAAGGTCAGAATCAGCCATGCTTTCGATTGACTGGAACATTCTTTTGCAGTCTATGCCCGAACCCTGGATGCTTGGTGCGGCAGCTTTCATCGGGCTGATGGCTTCTTTGCCGCTTGCTCAACTCACCCGCCGCTTGCCTCGGCGCTTATTCGACGAATGGGTACGAGATGAGGCTGGCGACGACGTGCAGACGTTGCAGCAACAAGGCACCGAAGCCCCAAGCATTGAGCCGCTCAAGGGTATGGCGCTGCTTGGTTTCGCCACGGGACCGATTGCCGTGAGCGTGCTTGCGCTGATCCAACATGGGCTAGCTCTCGAAACTGCCGCGCTATGTCTGTTGGGTTGGACGCTTTGGGTTCTCGCATGGATTGATGGGGAGACCAGACTCTTGCCCGATATACTGACCTTGGGGCTGATGTGGGCAGGCTTGCTGTTTAATTGTGCAGAGCTCTTCGCGGGGCTAGACCAGGCGGTCATCGGGGCGGCTGCAGGTTATTGCAGCTTATGGCTCTTAAATGTGCTTTACAAGTCCTGGCGCGGCTACGATGGTATGGGCGCAGGTGACTTTAAGTTACTTGCTGCTATTGGTGCTTGGTTTGGCTACCCGGCATTGCCTGCGGTTGTTTTCATCGCCGCAAGCAGCGGGGTGATCGTCGGTCTGATCCTGGGGTTCACCGGTCGGCGCGAACAAGGCGAAGCGATCGCCTTTGGACCACACTTATGCCTTGGCGCTGCCTGCATAGCCTTTGCCGAACAAAGCTTGCGCCCCTTGCTTTCGCCCTAAGGAGTCTTACACCATGCTCGATGCTAGAAAAATCCAGGCCCGACGCTGATGACGAACATGCTCGATGCTGATGCCGCCACCGTCAAGCCCGCTGCACAACCCATACGGGTTAAACGCTGGGTTGTTGGACTCACCGGTGGTATCGGAAGCGGCAAATCGACCGTGGCCGCCTGTTTTCAGGCCAAGGGCATTACGGTAATCGATACTGACGACATTGCCCATCGCATCACGGCAGCAGGCGGGGTCGCGATGCCTGCGATCATCTCAAGCTTTGGGGACGATGTGGCGACACCCGATGGCGCTTTGGATCGTCAGCGCATGCGCGAGATTGTGTTTGAAGATCCCCAGCAGCGAAAAAAGCTCGAATCAATCCTACATCCGATGATCAGGGCGATCAGCGAGCGTGAAATCAGCCTCGCTGCCAGCGCTTACGTGCTGCTTGCCATACCGCTGCTCATCGAATCCGATCATCCACGCGAACGGGTGCAGCATATTTTGGTCGTGGACTGCCCTGAAGCCACCCAAATCGAACGCGTCATGAAACGATCAGGACTCAGTGAAGAACGCGTCAAATCGATCATGGCCGCCCAGGCCACCCGAGAACAACGCCTTGCCCAAGCCGACGCCGTGATTTCCAATCATGGCAACCTTGCTGATCTTCAAGCGCAGGTCGATTCGCTGCACGAGGACTTCTTAACGAAGGCTGAGACTTGGTTTGGTGCTTCTGCCTCTCATGGAGGACAATCGCCGCCATGATGTACGAGTTCCCACTATCTGAGCGCATCCGCAACCTGCTTCGATTGGAAGAATTGTTTGCCCGCATGGGTTTGTTTGCCAAGCGTGAATCGGCAGCCGATCATCATGTTGCCTTGACGGCGATCTTTGATGTGCTGGGCATGTCAGGGCGCAGTGACCTTAAAACCGAACTGCTGCAAGAACTCGATCGGCAGCGCAATATGCTTGTGAGCTTGCGCGATAACCCTGCGGTTGCCGCAGACAGGCTCGAGCAAACCATCGATGCCATGCAAAGAACTCGGCACAATCTTGCCAACGTTCAAGGCAAGCCCGGACAGGCCCTTCTCGAGCACGAATGGTTAATGTCCGTTAGAGCTAGAGCCTCGGTGCCAGGTGGTGCCTGCGCTTTTGATGTTCCCTCTTATCACGCCTGGCAGCAGCGCCCGCCCGAGCAGCGACTTGAGGATATGAAGCTTTGGTGTGGGTATTTGCGACCGCTCGAAGCAGCGCTTCAGGTCATGCTTGGCCTGTTACGCGAAACAGGTCAGAGCCAACAAGTCCTTGCCAACAAGGGCACTTATCAAATGCAACTCACCGGGCGTAGCTATCAACTGGTTCGGGTGTTGCCGGTCGACCCGCAGGCTATTCCCGAGATGAGTGCTAATCAGTATTTGATGTGGTTACGGTTTACCCGGCAAGAAGGTGCTGCCAAGCCCAAACCCATCGACCGAGACGTCGCCTTCACGATTGAACTCTGCAACTTCTGATCGAGACCCACCCAGCAAAACCCTCGTGGTGGCCTGCCCCAAATGCGCAAGGGACTCGGTCTTTGCGCCAAGCAATCGCTACCGTCCCTTTTGCAGCGAACGCTGCAAACTTAATGACCTCGGTGATTGGGCAAGCGACCGTTATCGGTTGGCAGGTGAGGAGATGCCTGGCGAGGATGAGCACTGAGCTTCGCCTGCAAGCCGCAATATATCCAAGCACTCATTACCGCGCCGCAAGTAAACCGGCTTCAAACTCGAAGCCGACTTATGCTCGATCATGGCCATACCCCCCTCGGTATCACTCGCCTCAAACCATTGAATTTGATCGACGCGAGCATCCGACATGCTTAAGCTTGCCGGGAGCAAAAGCCAGTCCATCATGGGTTCGGTGGCTGGCAAAAGCGGCGAAACCCCCATCTCGGCTCGCTTTCTGGGATCAACCCAAGTAAAAGCCTGAGACTCGAGTGAGCGTGGCTCACCTTGCCACTGCCAGACGCGTCGAATATGCAAGCGCACATGCCCGTGCGGGTAGTGATACTCGCGCAAGCACCAGGGACTTGAGCGCTCTATGCGAAGCCCTAGTTCCTCATCGAGCTCGCGGGCCAATGCCTCGTGAGCTGTTTCACCCGCTTCGAATTTCCCTCCGGGCACTTCCCACCAACCCTCATAGACCTTGCCTTTGGGCCGCTGCGCCAGCAAGACCTCGCCCTGGCGGTTAAGCAGAACGCCGGCTGCGACGTCGATGGCCATATTGGCCGATCCAGTCTCGTGCAAATTGCGAGGCAACACGACCCGAACGCGAACCACGCTCAAGGGCAAAGCGAAGCGCATCGCCACGCGCCTTTTCGATTTGCTTGCCGTCTGCGCCCAGTTGAGCCATCCAATGCGCCACCACGCTCAGGTAGTGATCCTGATTAAAGGGGTAAAAGGGCACCCACAAGCCAAAGCGTTCAGAGAGCGAAATCTTTTCTTCAACCGTCTCCCCGGGGTGAATCTCGCCATGCTCGGTGTATTTGGTGTCAAGATTTTCTCGCATGTACTCGGGCATCAAATGACGGCGATTCGAGGTCGCATAGACCAGTACATTGTCAGATTGAGCTGCAATCGAACCATCCAAAACAGTCTTGAGCGCCTTATAACCACCCTCGCCTTCTTCAAAGGACAAGTCGTCGCAAAAGATCACAAAACGCTCGGGACGATCAGCCACCAAATCAACAATATCGGGCAAATCGACAAGATCTTCTTTATCGACCTCAATCATGCGCAAGCCCTTTGCATGAAAGGCATTAAGCAAGGCCTTGATCATCGAACTCTTGCCGGTGCCCCTTGAACCGGTCAGCAAGACATTATTTGCCGTACGCCCTTCGACAAATTGTCGGGTGTTACGCACCAGGATTTGCTTTTGCTCGTCGATATGTTGCAGATCATCAAGGCTAAGGTCCGAGCGGTGTTTTACCGGGGATAACCAGGCCTGAACCCCAAGTGCGCTTTGTCGACGACGCCAACGGAATGCGACAGCCGATTCCCAGTCGGGTGGCTTTACATGAGGCATCAGCCCGGAAAGTTGGCTTATCAGCGCTTGCAACTGATCGGCCAGGCCAACCAGGACTGGCTCGGCTTTAGGATCGGTAGTCAGCATTGATCGAAACATAGTCGTGAGAAAAATCGCAGGTCCAAACTGTTGTTTGTGCGTGGCCCCGCCCCAAAGCAACTCGCACGGCGATGTCTTGCTGCTTCATAACCCGCTGCCCATCTTCTTCGCGATAAGCGGGGTGGCGCCCACCTTGGGTGACAACATGAACATCATCCAAAAACAACTCGACCCGTTGAACATCTAGATCATCGATCCCGGCATAACCAACCGCGCAAAGAATGCGACCAAGATTGGGATCGGACGCAAAAAAAGCCGTCTTGACCAGCGGCGAATGGGCGATCGCATAAGCAACCTGCGCAGCCTCTTCATCGCTTGCCGCTTGCTCAACCTGGACCGCAATAAACTTACTTGCACCCTCCCCATCGCGAACAATCGCTTGGGCAAGCTTTTTGGCCATCAATACCATGGCCTGCTTGAGCGCCGCAGCATCGGGGTGGGCATCGTTATCGATCACCTGAGCCGTGCTCGAGGACTTTGCACCGGTGGATACCAGCAAAAACGAGTCATTGGTCGATGTATCACCATCAACGGTAATCCGGTTAAAGCTTTGGGCGTTGATGTCACGCAACCACCGCCCAAGTAGCTCAGGCTCAATCGCTGCATCACAGACCATCACCGCAAGCATCGTCGCCATGTTGGGCCTAATCATGCCTGCGCCCTTGGAGATGCCACTCAAGTGGTAACGCTTACCACCGGTTTCAATCGCCATCGATGCTGCTTTGGGCAGCGTGTCGGTCGTCATGATGGCCTCTGCAGCCTCAAGCCATCCATCACTACCCATGTCGGCTGCTTGCAAGGCTTCAGGTAGACCAGCAATCAAGCGCTCAAGCGGCAAGGGCTCGAGAATCACACCCGTTGAGAAGGGCAAGACCTCCGAGGGCACAAGCTCTAGCATCGAGGCAAGATGTTCGCAGGTCTCTTGCGCCATGAGCAATCCGGCTTGACCCGTGCCCGCATTGGCATTGCCTGTGTTTACCACCAGCGCCCGAATCGATCCCTTGCTCTCAGTCAAATGCTTGCGACAAACATGCACCGGCGCGGCGCAAAATCGATTCCGTGTGAAGACGCCCGCCGCAACCGAACCTGCGTCGAATTGCATCACCAAGAGATCGCGCTTACCTGGCTTTCGAATACCAGCGCGCGCAGTACCGATCTTCATGCCTTCTACTGCCAATAAATCTTGAGGCTTAGGGGCTTGGAGTCCTGCTGCCATTGCACCGCTCTCCTTGTTGACTAGTCGCCGCGCACCGCTTCACTAGGCCACACGGCCATGGCATTGTTTAAATTTTTTCCCCGAACCACAAGGGCAAGGGTCGTTTCGACCAATCTTCTCGCCAAAGCGTCTTAAGGGTTGCTGGCTCACTTGAGCATCCTGCCCCTGCGAAGAAGGCAGCTGCTGCGCTGCAAGCGCTAAGGACTGCGCATCGGCAAGGCCAGCCTGAGACCCATCGCTTGCTGCCTGCAAACTCATGCCTGCCGCGTCGGCATCGCTATGAATGAATTTGATTTGCAAGCCTGCTTGTTGCTGCGCTTGGATGGCTTGCGCAGCCTGCGCTTGCTCAGGCGATGCAATGGTAACGGTCATCAGCAACTTGACCACATCCATGCGGATTCGCTCTTGCAAACGCGCAAAAAGCTCGAAAGCCTCGCGCTTGTATTCTTGCTTGGGATTCTTCTGTGCGTAACCGCGCAGATGTATCCCTTGTCGAAGATAGTCAAGGGTGGACAAATGATCACGCCAGTGGTTATCAATCGCCTGCAAGAGCACGGTTTTCTCAAAGGCAGCGAAAGCTTCGCTTCCCGCCGCATCAAGCTTGCCGGCGTAAGCCTCATCAGCACTGGCAATAAGTTGCGCAAGCAAAGCCTCATCGTCGGCTTGTGCCTGCTCACTGGCCCACTGTCTGATGTTTACATGCAAATTCCATTCAGCGGCAAGCGTGCTTTGCAAGGCCTCCAATTCCCATTGCTCTTCCATCGATTCATGTGGAAGGTGCTCGCGAAACAGCGTCTCGATGACTTGATGACGCAAGCTGTCGATACGCTCGCGAACATCGGCGGCGTCGAGGATTTCGTTTCGGTCTTTATAAATAATCCGGCGTTGATCGTTGGCGACATCGTCATATTCCAGCAATTGCTTGCGAATATCGAAGTTACGAGCCTCAACTTTACGTTGCGCCGATTCAATCGAGCGCGACACCATACCCGCCTCGATCGCCTCGCCCTCGGGCAATTTGAGCTTATCCATGATCGCCATAAGACGATCACCGGCAAAAATCTTGAGCAGCGGGTCTTCCATCGACAAGTAAAAGCGCGAACTGCCAGGGTCGCCTTGACGGCCGGAACGCCCGCGTAACTGGTTGTCGATGCGACGCGATTCATGGCGCTCGGTACCGATGATGTGGAGGCCGCCTTCATGGATCACTTTGTCGTGAAGCGATTGCCATTCACCGCGCAAGGCATCGATTTGACGCTGTTTTTGCCCTGCCTCGATTGCCTGATCTGCCTCAAGAAAGCCAACCTGCTTTTCGACATTACCGCCCAGCACAATGTCAGTACCTCGGCCGGCCATATTGGTCGCAATGGTGATCATGCCTGGCCTACCGGCCTGGGCAACAATCTCGGCCTCACGCGCGTGCTGCTTGGCATTGAGCACTTGATGGGGCAACTTCTCCTTGCCCAACAACCCCGATATCAATTCGGAGTTTTCGATCGAGGTTGTACCGACCAGCACCGGTTGTCCTCGGGCGTGGCAGTCGCGGATATCGGCAAGAATCGCCTGGTATTTTTCATGCGCGGTGCGAAACACCTGATCCTGGCGATCATCGCGAATCATTGGGCGATGCGTGGGCACCACTACGGTTTCGAGGCCATAAATCTCCTGAAACTCGAAGGCTTCGGTATCTGCCGTGCCTGTCATGCCGGCCAACTTGCCATACATCCGGAAATAATTCTGAAAGGTAATCGAAGCCAGCGTTTGGTTCTCGGGTTGTATCGGTACACCCTCCTTGGCTTCAATGGCCTGATGCAAGCCATCTGACCAACGCCTGCCCTGCATTAAACGACCCGTGAACTCGTCGACAATAATGACTTCGCGGTTTTGGACCACATAATGCTGATCGATCACATAAAGACTGTGCGCGCGCAACGCAGCCATCAAATGGTGCATCAGCGCAATGTGCGCAGGGTCGTAAAGCGAGGCACCCGCGGGTAACAAAGCCATACGCTGCAAGATTTGTTCGGCGTGTTCGTGTCCTTGTTCTGACAAATGGACCGCAAACGACTTTAAATCGACCCAGTAATCGCCCTCGGGTTCGGGTTCTTGCGGTTTGGGTTCATGAGCCATACGGCTCAACAAGGGCGGCACCTGATTCAAGACGGTGTAAAGCTCGGTTTGATCCTCAGCTTGACCCGAAATAATCAGCGGCGTCCTGGCTTCATCGATAAGAATCGAATCAACCTCGTCAACAATGGCATAAGCCAACTTGCGCTGACGGCGGTCATCAGCCGCATACTCCATGTTGTCGCGCAAGTAATCAAAACCATATTCGTTATTGGTACCGTAGGTAATATCGGCGGCATAAGCTTCACGCTTGGCTGCGGTATCTTGCTGGGACACGATCACGCCGACGCTAAGGCCAAGAAATCGGTAAAGCCTACCCATCCACTCAGCATCGCGGGCGGCCAAATAGTCATTGACCGTTACCACATGAACGCCCTGGCCGGTGAGTGCGTTTAAGTATGCAGGCAGCGTTGCCATGAGGGTTTTGCCCTCGCCGGTCCGCATCTCGGCGATCTTGCCATGATGCAAGACCATGCCGCCGACCAATTGCACATCAAAGTGACGCATGCCCATGACCCGGCGGCTAGCTTCCCGGCACACTGCAAAGGCTTCGGGCAGCAGCGCATCAAGCGACTCGCCCTGGCTGTGACGCTCGCGAAAAAGCGAGGTCTTAGCGGCGAGCGCTTCGTCGCTAAGGTCTTTGAGCGAGGCTTCAAGCGCGTTGATGCGCCCAACCGTCTGCTGATATTGCTTGAGCAATCGCTGATTGCGACTGCCAAAAATCTTGGTGAGTAGCCCTTGGAACATCCGATCGAGTTTAACAGTTTGCCGCGACAAACTTTCTCATCGACTACGACAAACTTTCTCATGCGATAAAGTGCCAGGGATAACATGGCGCACCAACAACATCCAAACACAAGCCGGGCCATGCTCAGTTGGCTCGAACGCGACCCACAGGGCGCGGCTCTGTTGCGTCAGGCACAAACCCTAAGCCGACTCCAGGATCAATTGCGAGCCCATACCGGCCTGCAGCTTGAGGTCTGCGGGCTACGCGAGCGGGTCGTCGTCGTGTTTGCAAGCGGGGCAATGGCTGCAAGACTCAGGCAGCAAGCACCCTCCCTGCTGCGCTTTCTCAGAACCCAGGGATGGTCACTTGAGGAGATCAAGATCAAGGCAAGACCGTATAGCCCAAAGCCGGCGTTTGTCATAGCGCCGCGTGGCGGCTTAAGCGCAAAGGCAAGAAGCGAACTCAGCACCTTGCGAACAAAAATCCATCATCCGGGCCTTGCACAAAGTCTCAAAGGATTGCTCAGAAAGGCGAATCAAGCGTAGGCCCAGTCCCTCGCGTATTGCGCAGGCGCCTTGCTTCGCTCAGCGAAAGACACCTCTTCCCAGGCTGTCTGGTCGGCGAGCAAGGCCCGCAAAAGCTGGTTGTTGAGGGCATGGCCCGACTTGTGAGCTGTGTATGCAGCCAACAAGGGGCGTCCCAGCAAATAAAGATCACCGATAGCATCAAGCAGCTTGTGCTTGGCAAATTCATCGGCTGATCGCAGACCATCATCGTTGAGCACCCGAAATTCGTCCATGACGATGGCATTGTCGAGGCTGCCGCCCTGTGCAAGGCCTGCGGCCCGCAACTGCTCGATGTCTCGCATAAATCCAAAGGTTCGCGCTCTGGCAACCGTATCGACATAGGAGTCTTTGGAGAAGTCAACGTCGACCTCTTGAACCGTGCTGTCGATTGCGGGATGCTGAAAATCGATACCAAATCGCAACCGAAACCCGAAATGTGGCTCAAGACGCGCCCATTTGTCAGCCTCGCGAACCTCGATCGGCTTTAACACGCGAATAAAGCGTTTGGGTGCTGCCTGCTCGACCACACCGGCAGCACGAATCAGGTAAACAAAAGAGCCTGAAGAGCCATCGAGTATTGGAATCTCCGGCGCATCCACTTCGATGTTTAGGTTATCGATACCGAGGCCTGCCAGCGCCGACATCAAGTGCTCGACCGTGGCCACGCGGGCTAATTGCCCCTTGGCATCGGTTGCCGTCAAGGTGGAGGCCATTCTCGTATCGTTGACGGCCTGTGCCTTTGCCGCAATCGCAAGGGGCGGCTCCAAGTCGGTACGCCAAAACACGATGCCACTGTCGACTGGGGCAGGCTTCAGACAAAGCCTTACCCGCTCGCCGCTATGCAGTCCTACCCCGGTTGTGCAGACCGGTTCGCGCAAACTACGTTGTCTGAGCAAAGCAAGACCTTAATCGATCAAAGCGAGGACGTGAAGGCCTAGAGTTTGGCCAGCATCGCCTCGGCGCTTGAAACCTCAAATTTGCCAGGCCCTTCCAGATTGAACTGGGTGACCACACCGTTATCGAGCACCATCGAAAAGCGCTGGCAGCGTACACCCAGGCCACGGGTAGTTAGGTCAAGCTCAAGCCCCATGGCTTTGGTGAGTTCGGCGCTACCGTCAGCCATCATGCGGACTTTGCCCGCAGCCTGTTGTTCACGGCCCCATGCTCCCATGACAAAAGCGTCGTTGACGGCCACACACCAGACCTCGTCAATACCCTTAGCCTTTAAATCAGCAATATGCTTGACGTAGCCCGGTACGTGTTGGGCGGAGCATGTGGGGGTGAAGGCGCCTGGCAGTCCAAAGACTGCAATTTTTTTACCTTTGACCAAATCGGCAGTCTTAAAAGCATTGGGTCCGACGCTGCAGCCGTTTGCTTCGACATCAAAAAACTCAAATAGGGTCGCCTCGGGCAGATGATCGCCGACTTTAATCATGGGGGTTCTCCGTGTGGGTTGAAACCTTTGAGTGTATCGGGAAGACCGGGCGAAAGCGCCCGTTCCCCCGCCACTCGGAGGGTGGTTTGGCGATAAGCCTGGGGTGGGGTTCCAGAGCCTATCGCCAGCCAAAATATTGATTAGCGAAGCAAAGCCTCGATAACCCGTCGAGCATCGCAGGGCGTGTTAAGCCGCGATTAATCAGCCTGCCTGCGCAAAAATGCAGGAATATCGAGCTTCTCAACCCCGCTTTCTTCCAGCGCGGCAACCCGAGCTGAGGCCGCAGCCCTCGGATCGCGCCAGACGGTGGGCGTGTCGAGGTGTGCGCTATAGCCCGTGGCTGCCTGCTGAGCGGCGGCCTGCATATTGACCGCCATTGCCTGGGCGGCTGCCTGCGTGGGCGGGGTTGCTATCCCTGCCTGAAATCCCGGCGAAGGCAGCGAGGGCGAGCTAAAGGCTGAGGTGGTGCTCGGCGCAGGGCTGGCAGGCTGAAGGCTCGAGGGCTGTGCACTCGAAGGCTGGATCGGATGTTGTGATGCCAGCCCTGAAGACAGCGGTGCGTCGTAGGTGCCGGTCCGCGGCATGGCAATCGGCGAACTCACCAAGACGGGAGGCTTGGCGATGATCCGATTTCTGCCAATGCCTGTTGCAACAACCGTCACCCGCAAACTGTCGCCCATGTTGTCGTCAAATACCGTGCCGTGAATGATGGTGGCATCGTCCGAACAAAACTCTCGGATGGTGTTGATGACTTCGTTAGTCTCGCGCAGCTTGAGGTTTTGGGCGGCTGTGATGTTCACAATAACGCCTCGAGCACCGTTGAGGTCAACGCCATCAAGCAAGGGGGAAGCCACCGCTTGCTCAGCAGCAATGCGTGCACGGTCCATGCCTGCGGCCTCGCCAATGCCCATCATCGCCTTGCCCTGTTCGGCCATCACTGTGCGTACATCGGCAAAGTCCACGTTGACCAGACCGGGCACGTTAATGATTTCGGCGATCCCGGCAACGGCATTATGTAAAACGTTATCCGCCTGTTTAAAGGCGTCTTGCAAGCTTGCATCCTCGTCCATCACATCGAAAAGCTTTTGATTGAGCACAACGATCAAGGAATCCACATGCTCAACCAAGGCGTCGATGCCGGCTTCGGCAACCTTCATCTTGCGGACACCCTCAAAATCGAAAGGCTTGGTCACCACTCCAACGGTGAGAATGCCCATATCCTTGGCAATCGAGGCTACAACCGGCGAGGCTCCCGTCCCTGTGCCCTTGCCCATCCCGGCCGTTAAAAAGACCATATTGGCTCCTTCGAGCGCCGCACGAATCTCCTCTTCGCGAGCGCGCGCAGAATCTCGGCCCGCCTCGGGGTTTGCCCCCGCACCAAGACCTGCTTCACCGAGCTGAATCGTATAAGGCGCACCCGACTTGATCAGTGCTTGCTTATCGGTATTCATCGCAATGAATTCAACACCTTGCACGCCGCGTGAAATCATGTGATTGACCGCATTGCCCCCCGCTCCGCCAACCCCTACAACCTTGATGACAGCACCCTCTGGTGCCGGTTCATCATCCAACATTTCAAAACTCATAACCAACCCTCCACGAAGCCTTCACCATGCTTTTATGCCGGCTTGCGCCAACACCCCCACCGCCCCTGGCTAAAAGTTGCCAAGAAACCAGTCCTTCATACGCCGCATTGTCTCCTTGAATGAGCCACCCTGCTGCGCAACCCTTAAACCGCGTAGGCGCTGCATCCGCGCCTCCTCAATCAAACCCACTGCCGTTGAAAACCTGGGCGAAGCCACCACATCGGCCAGACCACCGGTGTAATCGGGCACCCCAATGCGTACCGGCTTAAGGAATATATCCTCAGCGAGCTCGACCATCCCTGGCATTAAGGTGGTACCGCCAGTCATCACAATGCCCGAAGACAACAATTCCTCATAGCCGGACTCGCGAATCACCTGATTCACCAACGAAAACAACTCTTCAACCCGCGGTTCGATCACCGCAGCCAGCGCCTGCCTCGACATATGGCGTGGCGCACGATCACCAAGTCCAGGCACCTCAATACGCGCTGCCGGATCTGCGAGCACTTCCTTGGCGATGCCATGGCGAAGCTTGATTTCTTCGGCCTCGGGCGTTGGCGTGCGCAAGGCCATTGCAATATCGTTAGTGATTTGATCGCCTGCTATCGGAATCACCGCGGTATGCCGGATCGCACCTTCGGTGAATATGGCGATATCGGTTGTGCCACCGCCGATATCGACGAGCGCAACGCCAAGTTCTTTTTCATCCGAGGTCAGCACGGCATAGCTTGAAGCAAGCGGCTGCAGGATTAAGTCCTGAACCTCTAAACCGCAACGCCGCACGCACTTCACAATATTTTGTGCCGCCGACACAGCGCCCGTCACAATATGAACCTTGGTTTCCAGACGCACACCACTCATGCCAATCGGTTCGCGGATATCGTCCTGGCCATCGACCACAAACTCCTGGGGCAGTACATGCAAAATTTGCTGATCGGTCGGGATATTGACCGCTTTGGCGGTCTCAATCACCCTTGCGACATCGGCCTCAGTAACCTCTTTTTCCTTGATCGCAACCATGCCCGAGGAGTTAAAACTCCGAATGTGGCTGCCCGCGATACCAGTGTAAACCGAGCGAATCTTGCAATCGGCCATGAGCTCAGCCTCTTCGAGCGCACGCTGTATCGAGGCCACGGTTGCTTCGATGTTGACCACCACGCCTTTTTTCAGTCCACGCGAATCGTGTTGGCCCAAGCCGATGATTTCAATGCGCCCGTCCACGGTGAGTTCAGCCACCATCGCCACAATCTTGGAGGTGCCGATATCGAGCCCGACAATCAGATCTTTGGCGTCTCTTGTCATCTGTCCCTCTTTGCAGTCTTTTTCAATCCACCCTGGTGATCGGCAAGTTGCAGCGCAAAGCCGTTGGGATAGCGTAGGTCCACCGCAGCCACCGGCTTCATCAGGCGCTCAACGACACTTCGGTGTGATTCCACCCAGCGGGCTACTCGGTGTTCCATGCCCAAACCCTCATCACGCCCAAGCAAAAGCAGGCTACCGTCGTCGAGCCGGGCCTGCCAGGCGTGGCTTGCCGATAAAGACACCACGCTTGGCGAACGCGACAATGGCGCAAGCCACTGTCTTAAGTCGCGCCAGCGTGCGAGCACTTGGGCATGCGAACCGTCTGGACCGATCAGCTGAGGTAGGTGGCCTGCAATCTCAGCTTCGGCGAAATTGGCGGTAAACAACTCACCATGGTGATTGATCAATCGGTCACCATTCCAAATGGCCATTGGCCTGTGCTCCTCCACCTCGAGCACCAGCGCATTGGGCCAGACCCGGCGTACCTGGGCTTTACGCACCCAGTCGACCTGCTCAACCTGCTCGCGAATGCCCTCGAGGTCAAGCGAAAAGAAATCGAAAAAGCCAAGGCGCTTCAGTGCCAGCTGGACCGAAGCATCGCTGACATGGCGAAGTGCATGACCAGGCGCCGCTTCGACGATAACCTTTTGCATGGCAAATAAGGGCTTTTGCGCGATCCAGTGTGCAAGCCCCCAAATCATTGCGACAAGCGCCACACTTGCAAAGCTAAAACCGAGGGTTTTGGCTCGCCGTGGATCGTTCCAAAGCCGCTTGAGATGATCAATCAAGTCTAGGCGCAAGGCTTTAAGCGTATGGCCAAAAGTCGATGCTGCCTCAGCAGCCTGCGATGCACGTCGTCGAGGGTGTTGTTGTGGCACAGCGCTCAAGTCGCCCTCCTCAACTTCAAACTCGCCTGCTCAAGCAAGCGCATCACAAGCGAAGCATAGTCGATACCGATTGCTCGGGCTGCCATGGGAACCAGGGAGTGGTCAGTCATGCCCGGGGAGGTGTTCACTTCGAGTAACCAGGGTTTTCCTGCCTCATCGAGCATAAAGTCGACCCGGCCCCAGCCTGAACAACCAAGGGAGCGAAAGGCCGCAAGTGCTACGTCCTGCACTTGAGCGCTAAGCGCAGCCTCAAGTGGTGCAGGACAAAGGTATTGGGTATCGTCGGTGAAATACTTGTTCTGATAATCATAATTGCCTTGCGGCGCCCTGATTTCAACAATCGGCAAAGCCAGCGCCCCGTCGTCCTCCCCAATCACAGCCACGGTCAATTCCCGCCCTGCAATCAGTTGTTCGGCGAGCACCATCGGATCGCTAGCCCGTGCCAGCTCAAGCGCAGCCGCAAGTGCTGAAGCCTCATAAACCTTACTCAATCCAAGCGTTGAGCCTTCACGGGCGGGCTTAACAACCATCGGCAAACCAAGCGTTTCAATCAGCGTGTTGGGATCGCTATCCTCACACACCTGCATACTGGCCGGTGTGGGCAAACCCATAAAACCCCAGATTTGTTTGGTCCTGATTTTGTCGATCGCAATGGCCGAGGCCTGAACACCTGAACCCGTGTAGGGAATCCCCAAGAGCTCAAGCGCCCCCTGAACCGTGCCATCCTCACCATAACGCCCGTGAAGCGCAATGAAAACCCGCGATATGCCGCGTGCTTTGAGCTCATCAAGCGGATGTTCGGCCGGATCAAATGCGCGTGCTCGCACGCCCTGCGAACGCAATGCCGCCAAGACGCCCTGCCCTGACCGAAGCGAAATCTCACGCTCGGCAGATAGCCCTCCCATCAGCACAGCAACCTCACCCATCGATGCAGCAAGGCTTTGGGCTTCCTCGGCAGAAACCGGCTTCAGTGGCGCTTGCTTTGAGCGCATACCGCCTACTTGCCTAGTCATCTTGATGCTCCGACACAAGGCTGCGTTGGATGTTGGCTGCCAAACTACCAATCGATCCAGCCCCCATGGCAATGACCACATCGCCATCGCGTGCGTGTTCGATGACGGCCTCCTGCAAGCGTTTTAAATCCTCGCAAAAAAGTGGCTCGACCTTTCCGGCAACCCGCAGGGCGCGTGCCAATGACCGACCGTCGGCAGCGACAATCGCGCTCTCACCCGCAGCATAGACTTCACTGAGCAAGACGCCGTCGGCCTGACCGAGGACCGCAACAAAATCTTCGAAAAGGTCGCGGGTGCGTGTGAAGCGATGGGGTTGGAAGGCAAGCAAAATGCGCCTTCCCGGAAACGCGCCCCGGGCAGCAGACAATACCGCCGCCATCTCGACCGGGTGATGACCATAATCGTCAATCAGACGGAAATAGCCACCGCCTTGTGCAGGCAAGTCGCCGTAAGATTGAAAACGTCGACCCACGCCTTTGAACTCTCGCAAGGCTGAAAGCAGTGCATCGTCGGGCAAATCGAGCTCGCTCGCGACAGCAATCGCGGCAAGTGCATTTAAAACATTATGTCTGCCCGGTAAGTTGAGCTCGACTTGCAAGGGACCTCGCCCGTCGCGCTCGACCGCAAAATGCATGCTGCTGCCTTCAGCCCGGAGCGCGGATGCGCGTAATTGGGCGTCGTCCCGACAGCCATAAGTAAGTAGCGGTTTGGAGATAAAAGGCATGATTTGACGCACGCCCGGATCGTCGACACAGAGAATCGCTGTGCCGTAAAAGGGCAAACGTTGGGTGAATTCGACGAAAGCCTGTCGTAAACGGGCCGGGTCGTGGCCGTAGGTTTCCATGTGATCAGCATCGATATTTGTAATGATCGCCATGGTGGGGGACAAATTCAAAAACGAAGCGTCCGATTCATCGGCCTCAACCACGATCATGTCTCCGCTGCCAAGCCTGGCATTGACACCAGCGCTATTGAGCAAGCCACCGATGACAAAGGTCGGGTCCTGGCCGCCTGCTGCCAGCACCGAAGCCACAAGCGATGTGGTGGTGGTTTTGCCGTGCGTTCCAGCAACAGCGATGCCCTGCTTGAGTTTCATCAACTCGGCCAACATCATCGCCCTGGGCACAAGCGGGATACGCCTTGCTCGAGCGGCAATGACTTCGGGATTATCAGCGCTTACGGCACTTGAAAGCACCAGGCAATCGGCGCCTTCGGTATGTTGGGCGGCATGACCGATCGCAACCCTGGCACCGAGGGCCTGAAGACGGTCAGTGACCGCCGAAGCCGAAAGATCTGAGCCCGAAATCTGATAGCCCAGATTCAAAAATACTTCAGCGATGCCGCTCATGCCAGCGCCGCCAATACCAACAAAATGAATATGCCGGACCTTATGTTTCATCGGGCCTCCTGCATAAATCGGGGCTGATGCATCATGAGGCCTCCCGCTGGGGCTCAATGAGCTTGGTGCAAGCCTCGACTAAAACGTCAAGCGCTTCGGTTTTTGCCGCCTGTTGCGCTGCCTGTGCCATTTGCATCAATCGCTGGCGATCAAGGGCTTGGAGTAAATCAGCCAGTTGCTCGGGGCTGAGTCTGTCTTGTTGAAAACACCAGGCCGCCTGGGCTTGAACCAGGAACTGTGCATTGCCGGTTTGATGGTCGTCGACCGCGTGCGGGAAGGGAATAAATAGAGCAGCCACGCCAGCCGCAGCGACTTCGGACACCGTCATCGCACCGGCGCGGGCGATGACTAAATCAGCCTGAGCGTAAGCACTTGCCATATCGCCAATAAAAGCCTGGACTTCTGCAATGACATCGGCCTGCTGATAGGCCTTTTGTAAAGTGTCGACATGCTTTTCGCCTGCTTGATGCAGGATTCGAGGCCGGTTCGCCCTTGAGATCAATGCGAGGGCCTTGGGCAATAAGTCATTGATCGCCTGCGCTCCAAGACTGCCACCAAGCACAAGCAGCCTTAACGGCCCATGACGATGTCGGTAACGTTCAGCAGGGGGCGCCAACCGTAAAATCGCCTCACGGACCGGGTTACCAACCCACAGCACCCGATCAGCCTGAGAAGCGCCAAAGGAGCCTGGGAAAGCCTCAAAGACCTGGTCAGCGAGTCTAGCAAGGACACGATTAGTAAGCCCGGCCACCGAGTTTTGCTCATGAATGAGCAAGGGCTTGCCCAAGAGGCTTGCCATCATCCCGCCCGGAAAAGCGACATAACCACCCATGCCAAGCACAACCTGTGGCTTTTCAGCTCGCAGTGCAGTGATCGCCTGCGCAAAAGCACGAATAAGCCGCCAGGGCATCCAACATAGCGCTGCAAAGCCTTTGCCACGAAGACCTGAAAACACTAAGGGGCGCATCGGAATGCCTGCCCGCTCGGTAAGCACCGCCTCCATGCCTGAGGGATTGCCCAGCCAAACAACCCGCCAACCCTTGGCGCGCAAGCGCTCAGCCACAGCCAAGCCCGGAATGACATGCCCCCCTGTGCCTCCGGCCATCACCATCAGGCAAGGGCTCATAGCTTTCCCCCGCGCATCGTGATTCGGTTTTCTCGATCGATTCGCAGCAAGATGCCGATGGCCACACAATTCACCAAAATACCGGTGCCGCCATAACTCATCAGCGGCAGTGTCAAGCCTTTGGTGGGCAATAGGCCAAGATTGACGCCCATATTGATGAAGGCCTGCGAACCGATCCAAAGCGCAACCCCTTTTGCGACCAAGCCCGCGTAAAAGCGCTCCATCGCAATCGCTTGCCTGCCGATTTGAAAGGCTCGTCGCGTTATCCACAAAAAGCCCAAAATCGTGGCAATCACGCCGATCAAACCCAATTCCTCGCCAATCACCGCAAGCAAAAAGTCAGTATGCGCCTCGGGCAGGTAGTGCAACTTCTCCACCGAGCCGCCAAGCCCCACGCCAAACCACTCACCGCGTCCAAATGCGATCAGGGAATGCGAAAGTTGATAGCCTTTGCCAAGGGCATTCGAAGGTTCGAAGGGGTCAAGATAAGCAAAAATCCGCTCGCGCCGCCAGGGCGACAAATGAATCAGCAACGCAAAGGTCGTGAGCGCGATCACAATCAAACCGCTAAAGAGCTTGCCGTTCACCCCACCGAGAAAAAGAATCCCCATGGCTACGGCAGCAATCACGATGAATGCCCCTAGATCGGGCTCAAGCAACAATAAGAGCCCCACCAGGGCCACTGCCGTACCCATGGGCAAAAATCCCTTGGAGAAATGATGCATATAGTCTTGTTTGCGAACGGTGTAGTCGGCCACATAGAGGATGACGAAAATCTTCATCAGCTCAGAAGGCTGAAGATTAATGACACCGAGCGAGATCCATCGTCGAGCGCCGTAGACTACCTTCCCAACACCCGGAATCAAGACGAGCAGCAATAAAAACAAACCGAGCAAAAATAGGGGAGCTGCTAAGCGTTGCAAGGTTCTAGTGGGTACGCGAAACACCATCCAGGCTGCGATGAGGCCCATGGTGATGGCAAAGGCATGACGCAGCAAAAAGTGCGAAGACTTATAGGCTGCAAAACGGGGTGAGTCAGGCAGCGCAATCGAGGCCGAATAAACCATCACCAAACCGAAGAGCAGCAAGCCCACCGTCACCGCAAGCACGCTGTGATCGAGTTCTGCTGCGATTGGGCTGCTGCTTGCCTGGCGTCCCACGTCGCGTGAGGCAACCGCCGGCGAACTGGCGCGCGCCCGCCATGGCATTGCACCTGCAAGCCATTGTGGCGAAGCGCTAAATAAGCTGAGCACTCGAGCCAGGCGTGTTTGCAAAGCCAGTCTCACGCAATCACCCCGGCGAGTTCTTCAACCGCACGTGCAAACATCGCTGCCCGGTGCTTGTAATCCTTAAACATGTCAAAACTCGCACAAGCTGGCGAGAGCAGCACAGCCTCACCGGTTCGAGCGCGTTGCGCTGCCGCTTGGACCGCATCCTCAAGGCTTTCGTGTCGACTCATCTCAAGGGCTCGTCCAAGCATGGCAGGATGCGCTGCAAGCGCCGCATGTACGGCAGCCTCGATGGCTGGCGCAGCCTCGCCGATTAACGCCACCGAAGCAGCCTTTTCAACGATTGCCTGGCCTAAGGCGGCAAAATCCTGACCCTTACCCACCCCACCTGCGATCAGATGACAGCTCATACCGATGCCACGCAAGGCAGCGATCGTCGCACCAACATTGGTGCCTTTGCTGTCGTCGATATAGGCCACGTCGTGCACCACTCGCAGGATTTCGCATCGATGCGGACCCGCCTCGAATCGGCGCAAACCATGCAACATGGCAGACATCGGAAGGCCAATCGCTCGCCCAAGCGCTAGTGCAGCCAAAGCATTAGCCTGGTTATGGTGACCACGCATACGAAGTGCCTCAGCGGGCATCAGCGGTCGGAGCCTAAAGGCGGCTGGCTCTGCGCGCCTTCTACGACCGCCACCCTCCTCCAGCGCAACCGCCTCGACAAGCCACTGTAAGCCTTGCAGTTGAGCAACGCCCAGATCGCCAAGTCGTTGCGGCAATGAGAGCCCAAAACTAACCCGCTTCTGAACGGCACGCGACCAGGGTTCGGTGGCATCGTCGTCACGCGAAAAAACAGCAACACCCGCAGCTTGGAAAATCAGCTGTTTGGCCGCTGCGTAGTGATCCATCGAGGCGTGCCAATCAAGATGATCCACGCTTAGGTTCAAAAAGGCGCTGGCATCCGCTTGCAAGCTGCTACATAGCGCAAGCTGAAAGCTTGAAAGTTCAAGCACCCAAACCTGCGGCAGCGCATGAACAACCGAATCGGGCAGTGACGAATCCGAGTGCCAGTCCTCAGGGCTCAGACCTGCCGCGTCAAGCGCACCGATCAGCGCTCGAAGCGCAGCCGGTGATACATTGCCGGCGAGCGCCACCTTTCGGTTTGCTGCCTCACAAAGCTTGGCCAAAAGGCTTACGGTGGTCGTCTTCCCGTTGGTGCCAGTCACAGCAACCACAGCGGGCTGGTAGCCGCGTTGCGCAAGTCTAGCCAGAGCCTGCGCAAACCATTCGATTTCGCCAGCGATCGGAATGCCTTTTGCCTGCGCCCATTGAGCAAGTTCGGCACCTGGGCCGCGTTCGATCGATACACCAGGCGACCAAGCCAAGAGGTCGATACCCTCAAGCCAGGAGGCTTGCGGATCGCCAAACAAGCCATCGAGCTGCGGGAAATCTTCAAGCAGCGTTTTGGCGCCTGGCGGATCGGTGCGCGTATCGGCAAGCTTCACCTTCGCACCACAACGCATGAGCCAGGCCACCATCGCCTGCCCGGATTCACCACAGCCAAGCACGAGTACTTGCTGGCCAGCCCAGTGCAAGGGCTCCATCAAAGGCCGCACCGCCGGATGCAGCGCCGGCGTAGGCTTAGCGGCTTGTACCGTATTTTGTTTTTGCGGCTTCGTCGGGTTCATCTCAGCGCAACTTGAGTGTTGAAAGACCGAACAAGACCAGCATCATGGTCACGATCCAAAACCGCACCACCACCTGCGATTCGCTCACACCACCCACCTCGAAATGGTGGTGCAAGGGCGCCATGCGAAAAATTCGCCGCCCCTCGCCATAGCGCCGCTTGGTGTACTTAAACCAGCCCACTTGTAGCATCACCGAAATCGTCTCGGCAACGAAAACGCCGCCCATAATGAATAAGACGATTTCCTGCCTGACAATGACCGCGACCGTTCCCAGCGCACCGCCTAGCGCAAGCGCACCCACATCGCCCATGAACACCTGAGCGGGATAAGCGTTAAACCATAAAAACGCGAGCCCCGCACCTGCTAAAGCACCACAAAAAACAGTCAACTCACCAGCACCAGGTATGTGAGGAATCAATAAGTACTTTGCAAAAACCGCATGGCCCGTCACATAGGCAAATACCCCTAAGGCGCTACCGACCATCACGGTGGGCATGGTCGCCAGACCATCGGCACCGTCGGTCAGGTTGACCGCATTGCTGGTACCCACAATGACGAAGTAGCTCAGGATCATGAATCCGAGCACGCCAAGCGGATAGGCGACATTTTTGAAAAATGGCACGATCAAATCGGCCCTTGGCGGCAAATCCATATCGAGCCCAGACTCGACCCAGCGCAGAAAAAGGCTGAGCGCTTCGCCATTACTTTGTGCGGGAACAGCAAAGGCAAGCCAAACGGCAGCTAGCACGCCAATGAAGGACTGCCAAATGTACTTCTCCCTGGCAGGCATGCCTTGCGGATCTCGATGAACGACCTTGCGATAGTCATCAACCCAGCCTATCCAGCCAAAGCCAAAGGTCACCAACAGCACAATCCAAATGAAGCGATTGTCCAAATCAGCCCAAAGCAGCGTTGATAGGCCCAGGACAAGCAAGATTAAAGCACCGCCCATGGTGGGGGTGCCTTTTTTAACCAAGTGTGACTGAGGGCCATCATCGCGAACCGCCTGCCCGATTTTTAGCGCGGCCAGCCGTCGAATCACCCAGGGCCCCAAAAGCAAACCAAAAGCGAGCGCTGTTAGCGTGGCTAGGGCGGCACGCAAGGTGATGTAGTTGAACACCGAAAAAGCTCGAATGTCCTTGGCAAGCCATTGTGTAAGTTCGAGCAGCATTACAAGGCCACCTTGGCATGTTGATCTTCGGTAAGCGCCCTCACGACCCGCTCCATAGCCATAAAGCGCGAGCCTTTGACCAATACGGTGGCCTCCGTCGCTAAATGATCCGGGTTGAGGCTTTCCTTAAGCGCATCGACCAGGGCAGCCACATCGTTTCCAAAGTGTCTTGCCTTAGCGCCGAAACCCCGAGCTGTGTGGGCGCTGGCATCGCCAAGCAACCATAGTTGCTCGATGCCACAGGTACGCGCATAAACACCCACTTCCTCATGGAACGCATCGCCTTGCTCGCCAACCTCACCCATATCGCCAAGCACCAGAAAGCGCTCACCCGCCACACCGGCCAGCACGTCGATCGCAGCGCGTACCGAATCAGGATTGGCGTTATAGCTATCGTCAATAAGCAAGGCCTGCCCATGCAAGGGAATTTGGCGCAAACGTCCGCCAACCGGCTCAAACTGCTCAAGTCCTGCGACGATGTCTTCAAAACGAACGCCGATTGCCTCACAGCAGGCGGCCGCTGCCATTGCATTGCGAATGTTGTGCCGGCCCGCGATGCGAAGTGTCAGCATCGCGTTATCGCCATGGCAGTGCAAACGAAAACTGCTTGCACTTACTTCGCTCGCATGAACCGGCCAGTGATCGTGCCAGCCAAAACAAACACAAAGTCGATGGCCGGCCAGCGATTGCCAGATCGGCGCACACTGATCATCGCCCGGGAATACGGCGATCCCGTCGGCTTGCAGCTGGCTGATCGCCGCCCCATTTTCTCGCGCAGAGGCCTCAATGCCGTGTAAAAACTCTTGATGTTCACGCTGCGCGTTATTGACAAGCGTGAGCGTGGGCTGGGCGATCGGACAAAGCTGGGCCATTTCGCCCACCTGGTTAATGCCCAACTCGAAAACAGCTGCGCGGTGACTGCTACGAAGTCGCAACACAGACATCGGTACACCATAGCCGTTATTTAAATTACCCTGGCTCGAAAGCGCGGCCTCGCCATAGGCAATCCGCAAAATGCTTGCGATCATCTCCTTGACCGTGGTTTTGCCGTTACTGCCGGTAACCGCGATCACAGGTATTGAAAACTGGCGGCGCCAGCCTGCTGCAAGCTGCTGCAGCGCCAAGGTGGTATCGGGCACTTGCAAACCGTGAATCACCCCACGCTGAACTTCGCCATCGATTAAGGCATCGGGCGATAAGCTTTGGGCACTAAGCACCGCGCGAACGCCGGCACCGATCACCTGGCCAATAAAGGCATGAGCATCAAAGCGCTCCCCAACCAGGGGTACAAAAAGATCGCCTGCCTTTGCATCTCGCGAGTCAGTACAAACCCTTTGTACCTCATAGTGTGGATCGCCCACGAGCCTTGACCCATCGATCCAGGACTGCGCTTGTTCGAGGCTAAACATCACGCGTGCACCTCGAGCGACCAATGCCTTGCCAGCGCCTGTCGGGCATGCTCGCAGTCATCAAAGTACAGCCTTTGACCACGCACCTCCTGATAGTTTTCATGCCCTTTGCCTGCGATCAGCACCACGTCGCCAGCATCAGCGCTAACGATGATTTGCTCAATGGCCGATCCGCGATCCACATCAACAAGCAATCGCGCTGGGTCATAGGCAGCCTCGGGGCAAACCCAGATAGCCCCTTGTCGTAAGGCTTCGCAAATAGCCGCAGGGTCTTCGTAGCGGGGATTGTCGCTTGTGAGGCAAAGCCGATCGCAAGACTTGATGGCAAGCGCAGCCATGTCGTGGCGTTTGCCGGGATCGCGATCACCACCCGCACCCAGTACGCAGTGCAAACGTCCACGACGCTGATCGGCCACGGGACGCAAAGCCCGCAAGACTTGTTCGACGGCATCAGGCGTATGAGCGTAATCGACCACAACAAGCGGCGTTTGGGGAGCACCGATGCATTGCATGCGCCCCGGTATAGGGCTAAGGTCATGCAGCGAGCACATCGCCTGCGCCGTACTTTGGCCCAAAGCCATCAAGGTGCAGGCAACAGCCAGTGCATTGGCGGCGTTGAATCGACCCATCAGCCCGAGTTGCACCACGCCTTGTGCTGTTGCTTTGCGCTGCTCAGGCGCAAACCGCGCCCATCTCAAACCCGACCCACGGTCTTGCGGCTCGTAAGACGCCCAAAGCAGATCCGCGTTGTGGCGCGCAGCCAAGTCGATAGCCTGATCGGGACGGTCCTCTACACTGTAGAACCAAAGCCGAGAGGCCCGAGGACAGGCATCGATCATCGTCTGCGCCCAAGTATCGTCGGCATTAATCACCGCGTGGGCTGGCTTTTCTCGTGTTGCACGCTCGAGCTGTGTTGCATGCAGGCCTTGTCGATGACCAAGCATGGCGAACAAACCCGCCTTCGCTTGGGCGTAGGCATGCATATCGTCGTGGTAATCCAGATGGTCACGGCTCAAATTCGTGAACACAGCAACAGCTGGTTCAAGGCCTTGCAAACGCCCCTGATGCAAACCGATTGAAGAAGCTTCCATCGCAACAAGGCTTGCACCCTCCTGCCTGAAGTCGTGAAGCATTTGCTGCAAACGCACCGCATCCGGGGTTGTCAATCCAAAGGTCTCAAGTGCGCGCCCTTCGCCGATGAAGCCTGCACCGAGCGTACCGATGACCGCCGTGGGTTTAGCGTAGGCCTGCGCGATCCATTGGGTAATGCTCGTCTTGCCGTTGGTTCCCGTGACCGCGACAACTGGCAGCTTGCGGGAGGGAAAATCGAGATAAGCGGCAGCAAGATCGCCCGCGACGGCTACCGGTGCAATCACCACGGCCTGAGCACCTCGTTGGAGGGCATCACTGACATAGTCCTGCGGACTGCTGCGCGAACCCGGCAGCGCAAAAAAGATATCGCCGGCTTCAACTAAACGGCTATCGGAGCGCAACTTGCTGCCCGCTGCCGCATGTTGTTGCATCCAGCCAAGCACCGCTTGGAAGTCATTACCGGTGGTTTCGCGAATGTTCATCGCTTATTCACCGCTCCGGTCGCGACGAGGGCTTGAGCATCATCACGATCACGATCGGCGCCGCTCTGCGCAAGTTTGTCGTCGGTTTGCACCGCAACCGCTGGGGGTGCAGGTTCTTGGGCCGGCTGCATCGGACTTTGCCCGGCTTTGGGTACAAAGGCCTGCATATTGGCATCGGGCATGACCCTTAGGGCTCGCAGGCTTTCGCCGCCGATGCGCGAAAACACGGGCGCTGCGACCAGACCACCATAGTACTTGCCGGCTGATGGCTCATCGACCATGACCGCAATAATGATTCTTGGATCGGACACCGGCGCAAAACCGACGAAGGAGGCCACATACTTGTTGGCGTAGCGCCCGTTTTCCAGTTTGTGTGCCGTACCGGTTTTACCGGCAACACGGTAGCCCTGGATTTGCGCCTGGGGTGCGGTGCCACCAGGGCCAGCGGCCAATTCCAACATATGGCGGACAGCTTTCGCTGTGTCCTTACGGATCACGGTCTCACCATCAACCCGTTCGGCGTGCTTCAGCATGGTGACAGGAATGAGCTCACCGTCGCGGGCGAAAATCGAATAGGCCCTTGCCAATTGCAAAAGTGAGACCGAAATCCCGTGTCCATAAGACATGGTTGCCTGTTCGATCGGTTTCCAGCCGCGATGCGGCCTAACACGGCCTGCCACTGCACCCGGAAAACCGATGTCTGGTGCCTGGCCAAAACCGACCTGGGTGAAAAGCTGCCACATTTCCTGGGGCGGCATTTGCAAGGCCATCTTCGCCGTGCCCACGTTGGATGACTTTTGCAGGATTTGCTCAACGGTCAGCACACCATAAGCATGGGCGTCGTTAATCGTATGGCTGCCAATCGTCATGCGGCCCGGTGCAACATTAAACGTGCTTTCTGGGCGCACCCGATTTGAATCGAGCGCCAAGGCTGTGGTGAAGGGCTTCATCGTGGAGCCCGGCTCGAAAATATCGGTGATCACCCGGTTACGCAGCTGAGCGCCCGAGAGGTGGCTGCGTTGATTGGGGTTGTAACTTGGCCAATTCGCCAGCGCAAGCAACTCACCTGTCTGCACATCAATCACAACAGCTGCCGCAGCCTTTGCCCGATGCAATTCAACCGCATCACGGATGGCGTTAAATGCAATGAACTGTATTTTGCTATCAAGCGACAAAGCGAGATCGCGTCCATGCTGGGGATCGCGCACCTCGCGCACATCTTCGATGATTCGTCCGAGCCGGTCTCTGATCACCACGCGTGAGCCTGCAATGCCTGAGAGCACTTTTTCCCGCGACAATTCAATACCCTCTTGGCCACTGTCTTCGACATTGGTAAAGCCAACCACGTGCGCGGCGGTATCGCCTTCGGGGTAATAGCGCTTGTATTCCCGCCGCAAATGTAATCCTGCGATCTGTAGCCCCTCGACCTGGCGTGCAATTTCAGCGTCAACCTGCCGTTTCAAATAAACAAAGGTCTTATCCTCTTGCGCTACCCGTTGCTGAATGTCGCTAAGACGCATGCCTAGCAACTTAGCCAATTGGCTTAGCTGCTGTTCACTTGCGCGAAATTCAGGCGGATTCACCCAGACAGCACTCGCAGGCAGGCTTGTTGCCAAGGTGTTGCCATTGCGATCAAGAATCTTCCCACGCGAGGCCGGCAGCTCAAGGGTTCGCTGGTAGCGCACCTCACCCTGGCGTTGTAAGAAATCCTGCGAAATGACCTGAAGCCAAATTGCCCTGGCGATCAAGGCCAGAAAGCCCAGGGTCAACAGGAAAAAAGCAATTCTTGAGCGCAGATTCGATAACTTGACCTGTAGCAAAGGCGTGGCGCTCATGGATACCGCACGCGGGCGCCGCTTTCGGACGGCCTGCGGACCCATGGGCTGGCTTGCGTGTTGATGCTGCGTGCTCATCGCGTCACACTCATGGCCTTGGCTCGGCTGGTGTTTGCAACTCGAGCGCCGGCAACGCCCCCTGCGCGGCTGGCTTGTTGGTGGCCTGACCCGCAGCGATCGCAAGCGATGCATCCTGCCTGCGCAAAGCCAGAGGGGGCATCGTGAGGTAGACGGTTCGGTCAGCCGAAGCCGAAATCATCCCTAAATCACGTCGAGCCTTCAAATCGATCATCGACGCTTTGGCCAATTGCAATTGGTCTAGCTGCAATTGCTTCCATTGAATATCGAGCTCTTTGCTTCGGGTTTGCGCACGCTCCAAATCAATGAAAAGCTTGCGCGCCCGGTGTTGTGAATCAACCAAGGCAAGCGAGCAAGCGATCAAAGCAAGCACCAGCAAAAAATTGATGCGATAGGCCATCAGTGCCCCCCTCCGATCGCGTGCCGATTTATCGCGCCTTCGTGCTGGGTGTTGTCATGGGCGTTCTTGTAGGCAAAACGCAAGACTGCCGAGCGCGCTCTGGGATTGTCTTTAACTTCTTGGGCATCGGGCAGGTGGCGGTAGACCGAGTGAATCGGCCAGTCTGCGACCTGGACCGCACCGGTGATGGGATGTCGTTGGGCTGTCGCACCACGTTGCCGGGCGAAGAACTGCTTGACCCTGCGATCTTCAATCGAGTGAAAGCTAATCACAGCGAGGCAAGCCCTAGGCGCAAGACGCTCAAGCGCCTGCTCAAGGCCAGCGTCAATTTCCTCCAACTCCTGATTCACCTTCATGCGAATCGCCTGGAAACTGCGGGTTGCCAGGTCTTTGCCGTCATCGCGCCGCACACCACGTCGTCGCAACACCTGTTGAATCAAAGCGGCAAGCTCGGCCGTGGTTCGGAGTGCGGACTCGCCCTCTGTCTCAAAGCGCAACTTGATTGCCTTGGCGATTGCCTTGGCCTGGCGCTCCTCGCCAAGATCACGCAAAACCGCTTCAATTTCCTCGCTCGTTGCCTCGCACAGCCATTGCCTTGCGCTCAATCCCTCGGTGGGATTCATGCGCATATCCAAAGGGCCATCCAACCTGAAGCTAAAGCCACGCTCGGCCTGATCAAGTTGAGGCGACGATACGCCGAGGTCAAACAAAACGCCATCAAGCTGGTCAACCCCACAGCGATCAAGCGCATCGGAAAGCGCACCAAATCGCGCATGCAACAGATCAAAGCTTGCGCCGCAATCGGGTAAATCCCAGGCCTGTGGCAAGTTAGCGCCATAGGCAATGGCCTGAGGGTCGCGGTCGATCGCAATCAAGCGCCCTCCCTCCCCAAGCGCTGCAAAGATCGCACGCGCATGACCACCACGCCCGAAGGTCGCATCCAAATAGCTGCCATCGGGCTTGACACGAAGTGCATCAAGCGCTGCGCCGAGCAGGACCGGCCGATGGGACACATGGTGCAAGCGTCCCCGCCTAGAGGGTGAAATGCGATAAAGCCTCGGGCATGCCGGCGTCAATAGCCTGCTGTTCCCGAGCGTGAAGACTTGGCGGATCCCAGAGTTCGAAGTGTGCGCCCATACCCATGAAGACCATCTGGCGCTCAATCTTTGAGGCCTGTCGCAACTCGGGGGAAATGAGTATGCGACCCGATCCGTCCATGTCCACATCCTCAGCACTGCCAAGAAAAATCCGCTGCCAGTCGCGTGCCGCAATCGGAAAAGAACGGATTTCTTCTCGCTTAATCTCCCAAGTGCCCCGAGGGAACAACAAAAGACATCCGTCTGGGTGTCTGGTGAGCGTGAGGCGACCCTCGCACTGCGCGAGCAGGACGTCCCGATGCCTTGAAGGCACGGTAACCCGCCCCTTGGCATCCAGGTGCAGTGAGGACGTTCCCTGAAACATAATGATCGGTGCACCCGGATGACCGTGTACACACTTACCCCGCCTTTGTTAAGCCGATTGCCGCCACCGATTACAAAACCACGACCCCGACCGCCATCGGATGTCGCTTTTTGCGCCACTTTTTGCCACTTTTTCCTACAATTTGCCACTTTACGGAAAAGGACCTGCGGGGTCAAGTTGAATGACCCTAAATTTGTCAATCGTGACAATGACTTAGCTGGGAGGGGAAAGTGGGTCTGTAGGCCGGATTCTGTAGGGCAAAAAGCCTGACGATCATTCATCTTGGCGGGCTTTTACAAGCCAGCTCATGCCACCTACCCACATGCGCAATCAGCGATGGACCATCGATGGGCCAAGCACGAAGGCTGGCGCGCGCATGCCTATTTGGTGTTGCTCCAGGTGGGGTTTAGCCTGCCAGCGCTGTCGCCAACGCCGCGGTGGGCTCTTACCCCACCATTTCACCCTTACCTACCAAGTCAAAACCTGGCGGGCGGTATCTTTTCTGTGCCACTTTCCGTCGCCTTGGGTCTCGGCTGCCCGAGGGCAACCAAGACTTGCTGCGCCTGGCCGTTAGCCAGCACCTCGTCCGATGGAGTCCGGACCTTCCTCTGGAGGCCTTGCAGCACCCAGCGATCGTCCGACCCACTTTCCGATGAGCATATTAACCTGATTGCAGCGCCCGATGACCCCCGAAGGCCAATCAAGTGCCCCCTAGCGCCTCGGGATGGTCCTCAACATAAGCACGAACAATCGTTTCAAAATCTTGATCCGGCGAGAAACCCATGGCAAGAGCCCGAGCGGTATCAAATCGGGCTGCCCAGGTGTTGACCAGACGCAAGACGGCTGGGTCGGCTTGTTGTTGAACCAGGCCTAAGGGCTTTTTGCCCGCCACAGCCTCGAGTGCTGCTAACTCCTCTTGCATGGTCACCGTTAGACCTGGCAAATTAATGGCCCGATGCCAGCCCCAAGCCGAGGGCGCAAGGCTTAGCGCGTGCATCAACATCTTCACTACCGCACGCGGCGAAGCGACCCACATCGCGGTTGAAGCATCCACCGGCAGCACCACCGGTCGCCCTGCAAGCGGCTCACGGATAATGTTTGAGGCGAAACCTGATGCCGCACCGTTGGGTTTGCCAGGACGCACAACCACCGTCGGAATACGCACCGAGCGCCCATCGATAAAGCCCTTCCGGGTGTAGTCCTGAACGAGCTGCTCGCCCATGTATTTCTGAATGCCATAAGAGCCCTGGGGCGTGGGCGTTGTGTCGTCGCGCACGACTGCAGGCAAATCGCCACCAAACACCGCAATCGAGCTTGCATAAAGGATACGAATCAAGCGGTTCTGCGCGCGCGCAGCCTGCAAAAGGTTGCGTGTACCGTCAAGGTTGACTCGCATGCCCAGGTCAAAATCTGCCTCGGCAGTTCCACTGACCACGGCAGCCAAATGAATAATGGCTGCGCTGTCCTCACGAAAAAGCGCGCTAACCTGGTGAGGATCAGCAATATCGCCAACCACATAGTGCAGCTTCGGATGCTGAAGACTTCCCACTGCAACATCAAAAGCGGTAATCGAACGGATCGGCGTACTCGCCTCGGGGGCAAGTTCGAGCGAATCGGCCTTAAGCAGGCTTGCGATGCACTGTTGTCCCAAGAATCCTGAACCACCGGTCACAATCATATGCATCGCAACATCTCCTCAATTGGGGTTCGCAGGCCGTCTGAAAACACTGCGGTCATCATAAAAAGCTGGGTATTGATTATCTGGATGCCACCCTGGCACACCCAGCAAAGGAAGCGGATAAAGTTTAAGTGTATCGCTCAGAAGGGCGTCCTTTGGCGATTGAACCGCCTGCGCCCGATCATCCAGACCCTGCGTCGTTTGAGCATCGATCCAAAGGCTCATAAGCCTAGCGAGCCATGGGTCCAGAAGGCTTGGGCTTACATGCTCCGTTGGGGCCTGCGCAAGGCCACCGACACCGCGCGCTTGGCCACTGACACCTTGGGCGATACCGACGCTTACGCCTGCCGGCAGCGAAAGGATCAAAACATGTGCCGTGAGCGCCTTATAAGGCGCCAAACACTTCTCGTAAAGCGCATGGCCAAACATGAATAAGCCCTGGGCTTGATCGATCCGAAGCCAGCGATCGCGTTCGGCCACAAAAAGCCTGTGCCAATCGCGATCACGAAGCGCATCGCTTAAAACCGGATCGAGGTCTAACCAAACAAGCGCTTGCTCATCAATGAGCGTTGCTTTGTCCCGCATCGGCCCTCGGGTGCCTGCTTGCGCTGGGGCCGCAAGAGCATGCATGCGATTGAGTTGAGCCTTGCTTAAAGGCCATGTCAACCAGATCAGCGCATTAAATAAGTCATGCCACTGACCCTTGCCTTCAAGTCGCGTGGGTACTTGACCGTACTGATCAATCCAAGACTCATAACCCTTACCCGACCACTGAGCCTGATCGATAAAGACGACATCAAGACCACGACCATTGCGACACGAACGCTGCAAGGCCTGGTTGTTAAGCCATTCGAGCCGGGACTTAGCATCGGCGATTTTAAGAACAGTAAGCAAATCAGAGCGAATCGGCTGCCACCAGGGATGAGCAATGCTAGCAATCGACAAAGCCATCAAATCGCCAGGGAACAAACTCACCGCCTGCAAGCGGCACAATATGACGCTCTCCAAAACCCAAGCGTTGCGGGGTTTGACAGGCTTCAGGCACTAAACGGATGCTGCGCGTGTTGGCTGAGAGCCCATAAAACGCAGCCCCATGAGCCCAAGCGAAACCAGGCAAATGCTCAAGCGCATCGACTGCATCAAAAGCACTTGCATAAAGCGCGAGCGCATGGGGTGCGCTATAACATCCTGCACAAGCTGCCGCATGTTCTTTCAAATGGGCAGGATGGGGCGCCGAATCGGTCCCAAGGAAAAACCTGGCTGAGCCTGAGCTGGCAGCTTGCATCAAAGCGCGTCGATGACGCTCCTTTTTCAAGACCGGAAGGCAATACCAATGAGGCCGTAAGCCACCGTTAAAAATCGCATTACGGTTATAAAGCAAATGCTGTGGTGTGATCGTTGCAGCAATCGGACCTTCGGCATCACGAACAAAATGCGCAGCCTCCTCCGTCGTGATGTGTTCAAAAACAAGTTTAAGCCCGGGAAACTTTCGCCTTAAATCGATCATGACCCGATCGATAAAGACAGCCTCTCGGTCAAAGACATCGACATCACGGTCAGTAACCTCGCCATGAACGAGTAAGGGCAAGCCGCGCATCTCCATTCGCGCGAGCACATGATGTAATTGATGGATCGACGTCACCCCAGCGTCCGAATGGGTTGTTGCCCCTGCTGGATACAGTTTCACCGCACGAACAAAGCCAGAATCCACAGCCTCGTCGATGTCCGATGGCGCTGTGTGATCGGTGAGATAAAGCGTCATCAAGGGCTCAAAATGCGCAGCTTGCAGAAGCTGCTCAAGCATCCAGTCCGCACTTGCATCCGGGCGATTGAAAAAATGCTGCATGCGTATCGTGGCCAGTACATCAGAGGTTTTATATCGGTCTATATTTCTAACCGTTTCATCAATCACAAGTTTTAGCGCATCAAGAATCCGTTGTCGATAAGCCAAGGCTTGACTGACATTTGTCACAGGCGGCTTTAAATTCGGCATCACAATCGCCCTGCCAAATTGCAGCGCAGTCGCCAGGACCACACTTTTTAAGGCGTCGCCATCGCGCAAGTGCAAATGCCAGTCATCGGGCAGACCACAAACGAGCGCTTGGGCTGCTTTGGCTTTTGACAGGGTGCCTTGTTCGTCGTTCATAGGCCTTACTCGGTTGGTGCAGTGACAAGGATGGCCCGAAAATCATTGACATTCGTGCCCGTCGGTCCGGTATAAATTAAATCATTACTTGCTTGAAAAAAACCAAAAGCATCATGGGCAAGCAAATAATCCTTTGAGCGCAGACCTTGAGCCTGCGCACGGGCCAGGCTCTGCGGATCAAAACATGCCCCGGCATTATCCTCAGAGCCATCGATCCCATCGGTATCTGCTGCCAGCGCATAAACCCGTGATTGCGGCCCAAGGGCGTGCAAGAGTGCAAGTAAGAATTCACTGCAACGCCCACCTCGCGGAGGATGCGCCGCTTTGCTTTCAGCACTTAGCGCAGCAAGACTTACGGTGCATTCCCCACCGCTTAAAAAAACAATGGGAGGCTTAAAGAGCGGGTTGCGGCCACCTAAAGCCTCACGGACCATCGAAGCCATCACCAAGGCGACTTGGGAGGCTTCGCCAGTCACCGTGTCGCCGAGCATGGCCACCGCTACGCCTTGTTCACGCCAAAATGCTGCAGCAGCGGCTAAGCTTTGGCTCGGTGCGGCAATGATATGTTGGCTGACTCGTTGAAAACATGCAGCGTCAGACTTAGGCGTTTCTGGCTTCTCACCTCGAGCGCCAGCCCTCAAATGGTCTAGTACGGCAGCAGGAGCCGCAATTTGCCACTGAGCAATGATGTCAAGTGCGTCTTCAAACGTGCTCGGGTCGGGGCTGCAAGGCCCCGAGGCAATCGCCGAAGGATCATCGCCCGCAACATCGGAGATCAGGTATGCACTAAGCTGTGCACCCCCCGAGGTCGCACGACTTGCAAGCCAACCGCCTTGTATTTGCGATAAATGCTTGCGCACCACGTTCATCGCTTCAATCGGCGCCCCGCTGGCAAGCATTTGCGCGGTAAGCCCGCGCAAATCGTCAAGCGAAATGCCATCGACAGGCAGACTTAGAAGTGCCGAACCACCACCCGAAATCAGGGCAATTACATGGTCATCAGGTCCGAGGCGTGATGCAAGCGCAAGCACCCTCCGGGCAGCTTCAAGACCTGCGGCATCAGGGATGGGATGAGCCGCTTCAACAACCTCAATGCGATTGCACGCAAGCGCATGCCCATATCGTGTCAAGACAAGGCCCGAGAGATTATTGAGCGAATCCTTGGGCCAGGAGGCCTCGAGCGCATGCGCCATATGGGCCGAGGCTTTGCCCGCCCCAAGAACCAGGGTTCGTCCCCTGGTTTGCTTGAACTTAAGGTTAGCAAAAGCGCGCGCGGGATCAGCAGCAAGCAGTGCGCGTTTAAAACTTTCAAGCAAAGCCTCACGTGGGGCGAACATATCAGTCAATGAAGAGAGGGCTTACATCACTAAGAGAGGGCTTGAATCACTGCCTTACCGATATCGCTTGTTTTAGCCTTCCCGCCCATATCAGGCGTACGCGGCCCATGTTCGGTGACTGTTTCAATTGCTTTTACGATGGCATCGTGGGCCAGGGGATAGCCAAGATGATCAAGCATGAGCGCAGCCGACCAGATCTGACCAATCGGATTAGCGATCGCCTTCCCAAAAATATCGGGAGCAGAGCCATGAACCGGTTCAAAAAGCGAAGGGAATAAACGCTCTGGATTGATATTGGCCGAGGGTGCAATGCCAATCGTGCCGGTACATGCAGGGCCAAGATCAGACAAGATGTCTCCAAATAGATTAGATGCAACCACCACATCGAACCAGTCGGGGTTACGCACAAAATGTGCAGTTAATATATCGATATGGAATTTTTCGACCTGAACCTGAGGGTAGGCCTTTTGCATATCGGCAACCCGCTCATCCCAGTAAGGCATAGAAATAAAAATGCCATTACTTTTTGTTGCCGAGGTTAGTTTTCGGCGTGGGCGTTTGGCTGCCAATTCAAAGGCGAATCGAAGCACACGATCAACGCCATATCGCGTAAAGATCGCTTCTTGCAACACAAACTCGCGATCGGTACCGGGAAATGCTTTGCCGCCCACTGAGGAATACTCGCCCTCGGTATTTTCACGGACCACATAAAAATCGATATCGCCAGGCTTACGATTTGCCAAAGGCGAGGGCACACCAGGCATCAGGCGGACTGGCCGCAAATTGATGTATTGATCAAACTCACGGCGAAAAAGTAACAAGGAGCCCCAAAGCGAGATATGATCAGCCACGGTATCGGGCCAACCCACAGCACCAAAAAGAATGGCATCGTGCCCTCCGATTTGAGCTTTCCAGTCCTCGGGCATCATCCGGCCGTGCTTCACGTAGTAGTCGCAACTTGCGAAATCAAAGTGATCAAGGGACAGATTGATCCCAAATTTCGTGGCGACTGCCTCAAGCACCAAAAGCGCCTCGGGCATGACTTCCTTGCCGATCCCATCGCCCGGCAACACCGCGATCCGGTGCGGGCCTTGCTTTTGGGTCTGCCTGGTCTGTGGGCTTTGTGCACCTGCATGCTCTGGGACTAATCCTTGGCCGACGCTCATCACACTGTCTCCTTAAATGGCTGCGATGGTAACCCGCCCGAGTCGCGCTCTTGCTGTTGCATGGTCCACAAGCTTGCGTAGAGGCCCCCCTGGGCAAGCAATTGCTCGTGCCGCCCCGACTCAACGATTCGACCTTGATCGAGCACCAAGATCGCATCGGCATCGATCACGGTTGAAAGACGGTGTGCGATGACTAGGGTCGTACGTCCCAACGAGGCACGGGCCAAGGCTTCTTGCACCGCTTGTTCGTTGCGCGAATCGAGTGCTGAGGTTGCTTCATCGAGTAATAAGATCGGCGGGTTTTTCAGCAGCATCCGGGCGATCGCAACCCTTTGCTTCTCACCGCCCGAGAGTTTTAAACCCCGCTCACCCACCGCTGTGTCGAGACCTTGTGGCAAAGAGTCAATGAGCGCCTGTAATTGCGCGGCCTCCAGTGCCGCCCTCAGATCCTGGTCTGAGGCTTGAGGCCTTCCATACAATAAATTATATCGAATCGATTCATTAAACAAGACGGTATCTTGCGGTACCAAACCGATCTGCGCTCGCAGGCTTTCCTGACTGAAGCTGCGAATATCCTCGCCATCGACAACTACCATGCCACTCATCGGATCGTAAAAGCGAAAGAGCAGCCGCATCACGGTGGACTTGCCAGCCCCGCTTGGACCAACAATCGCCACCCTTGAGCCAGCGGGCGCCTCAAAACTCAAACCCTTCAGAACTTGGCGCTGGCCATCGTATGAAAAGCCGACTTCACGGAATGCGATCGATAAGCCATGGCCTTCTTCGGGTCGACGCAAAATGCTTGCGTTTGGCTTATCAGCGACTGTTTGCTTTTGATCAATCAGCGCAAACATATGCTCCACATCAACGCTACCCTGCTTGAGCTCCCGATACAAAACGCCTAAAAAATTCAGTGGCATGTAAAGCTGAATCATGAAAGCATTGACCAACACCAAATCGCCCAGTGTCATCGTTCCAGCCACAACACCTTCGGTGGCTTGCCAGACCATTAAACTCACCGCCACCGCGATGATGCTGCTTTGGCCAAGATTTAATAAAGATAAGGAAGACTGCGAGCGAAGCGAAGCTTTTTGTAACTGTTGCAAAGCGCGGTCATAACGTTGCGCCTCAAAAGGCTCGTTGCCAAAAATCTTAACCGTTTCAACATTAATGAGCGCATCGACTGCGTGTGCGCTAGCGCGCGAATCCTGCTCATTCATATGGCGCCGAAATGCGGTCCGCCACTCGGTGATCTTAATCGTCCAGACGGCGTAAAGTAGCACCGCTACCAGCGCAATCCAAGCAAATCCGGCCTGGTAATGCCAAACCAAATAGCCCATCACGAGGCCAATCTCGATGATGGTTGGCAACACGCTATAAACCGTATAAGAAACAAGCGTATGTAGGCCCCGCGCCCCGCGCTCTAAATCCCTTGACACAGCACCCATGCGCCGCTGCAAATGAAATGGCATTGAAAGATGCAACAAATGCGTAAAGCTTTGCAAGGAAAGCGTTCTAGCAACGCCTTCGGTAACCCTGGCAAAGACCCATTCGCGTAACTCGGTAAACAAGGTGATCGAGATCCGCAAAGCGGCATAGCCGACAAGCAAGGCAACAGGCACTACCAAAAGCATGTGCGGATCGCCTGGCTTTAAGTCCAAACCATCGACCATGGCTTTGAGCAGCATCGGCACGGCGATATTGGCCAGCTTGGCAGCGACCAAAAAGCTCAGTGCGAGCAGTATGCGGAGACGCCAAGGCGATAAATACGGCCAAAGCCGCTTGACCGTCGCCCAATGATTGGGCTTTATCGAGGCTTGTTCTGTCTTGTTTTTTGCTTCGGCGTCAACTGCCGGGGCACTTATGGACTGACTTGAAACGCGGCGCATGGCATGATCGAACTTCACGAAATCCAAAGTCTGGAGGATACCCGCTTGCCTTCCCCACAAAGTCCATTGCCCGGTATTTACCCAGACCGCATCCCCACCTTGCGCGTGGTGCCCATGCCGGCCGACTCCAATATGCATGGCGATGTCTTTGGAGGCTGGATCATGTCCCAAGTCGATATCGCGGGCGGCATCACAGCAAGCCGGCGCGCCAATGGGCGAGTTGCGACGGTAGCCGTCAATTCCTTCCTTTTCAAACAACCGGTTTATGTGGGTGATGTGGTGACTTTTTATACCGAAGTCATTCGCATCGGCAACACATCGATCACGGTTCGTGTTGAGGTTTTTGCCGAACGAGTACGCCAGCGCGGTGAAATCATCAAAGTTACCGAAGCCACGCTTAGTTTTGTGGCCATCGGAGCCGATAAAAAGCCCCGCCCAGTTCCCCCCGAGGGAGAGTAAGGACTTTTGCTGCTATGACCGAGCCTTGGGTTCATGTCGGTACACCCCTCAGATAATCCATTTACAAAAGCCATGACCGATAAACGACAAGCCCTGGTCCTATTTTCTGGCGGCCAAGACTCATCGACTTGCCTTGCATGGGCGCTCGAGCGCTACGAGCATGTTGAAACCATCGGCTTTGATTACGGCCAAAGGCATGCGGTCGAACTGCAATGTCGAGGCTTATTGCGCGATGGCATGAAACGCATCAATCCTCATTGGTCTTATAAGCTCGGACAGGACCACTTGGTTGATGCCAAGGTGATCGGTGACATCGGTCAAACCGCCATGACAAGCGAAGCAGCAATCCGCATCCACGCCAACGGTTTACCCAATACCTTTGTGCCTGGGCGCAACCTGCTCTTTCTCACCTTGGCTGCCGCCATGGCCTACCGCCGGGGACTGCAAGTGCTGGTGACTGGTGTTTGCGAAACTGACTACTCGGGATATCCGGATTGCCGAGACGATGCTATGAAGGCCCAACAGGTTGCCCTCTCGCTTGGCATGGATCGCAGCATCGTGATCGAAACTCCGCTGATGTGGATCGATAAGGCCATGACCTGGCATATGTGTCTTGCCCTGGGCGGCGAACCCTTAGTCGAACTTATTCGTGATCAAAGTCATAGCTGTTATCTGGGTGAGCGACATATCGCTCATGCCTGGGGACAGGGATGTGGTCATTGCCCAGCGTGCGAGCTACGCGCCAAAGGGTGGGAGCGTTTCGTGATGCAAGCCCCGATTAGTTTTGGCAAAAAATCACCTCGTTATTAACTCCATAGCTTAGGTAGACCACAAGGAAGCCCGCGCCCATGCCGACAAGTCATCAACAAGATCGCATTCAAAGCCGCTACGGACAAGCACATAGCGTCAAGCCGCCGTCATCAGAGGCTGCGGCCGCCCTATTTGACCATTTACTTGCCCATCGTACCGTCAGAAGCCTTCAGTCAAAAGCACTTGAAGAGGGCATGCTCGAGCAACTGATTGCTGCAGCGCAATCGGCAGCGAGCTCGTCTAATTTACAGACTTGGAGCGTTGTTGCCGTCCGGGACAGCGAGCGAAAGGCAAGGCTTGCAAGTTACGCGGGTAACCAAGCTCATATTCGTGAGTGCCCCTTACTTTTGGTCTGGCTTGCAGACTTATCAAGACTTGAACGTATTGGCGATCATATCGGTCAGGAGACCGCTGCCAATCAGTATTTGGAAATGTTTTTGATGGCATGTATTGATGCGAGCCTTGCAGCACAAAACGCTGTGCTTTGCGCCGAGGCGCTTGGCTTAGGTACGGTTTATATCGGTGCCATGCGCAACAAGCCCGAGTCGGTCATTCAAGAGCTCGGTCTGCCGCCCAAAGTATTCCCGGTTTTTGGCCTTTGTGTTGGCTACCCAAAAGCTGAGATCGAAACCGCGGTTAAACCACGTCTACCGCAATCGGTCGTATTACATCTGGAACGCTATCAACACGAGCATGAATTAGCATCGGTTCAAACATACGATCAAATCATGAGGCAGTTCCAACGTAGCCAGGCCATGGCCGAAATCGACTGGTCCTTGCATTCAACCCAGCGCGTAGCCGATGCCCGTTCGCTCAATGGCAGGGATCGGCTTGCCGAAGCAATACGTGCTCAGGGCTTTCCGATTCGCTAACTCAACGACAGGCGATTGACCAAACCAACAAACAAGCACAGGAAGGGGCCAAGGAGCACATGACAAGTCATCAAACAACAAGTACACAAGCGGTGCAGCCGACACCGCTTTCAAAGAGCAACCACGATAGCCTCCAGGGCAAAGTGGTTTGGGTCACAGGCGCAGGCTCTGGGATTGGCGAGGCCTGCGCTCTTGCCTTTGGCCAGGCTGGCGCCAAGGTGATTCTCACCGGCAGGCGCCAACACGCGCTCGATGCCGTCGCAAAAAGTATTGAAGCTCAAGGCGGACATGCCCAAGTGATCGCTGGGGACATGATGGATCGCAAGCGCGTGATGGCGATCGCTGCAGAAATCGACTCAAGCTACAAGGCTTTGCATATTTTGGTTAATAACGCTGGCCTGAATGTGCTTGAGCGCAATTGGTCAGTATTGACCCCCGATCAGGCCAACTATGTCATTGAAGGTAATTTGTCGTCGGCCTTTTACGGCGTGATTGCGGCACTGCCCATCATGCGTCGCCAGGGCGACGGCTTGCTTATCCATACCTCGTCTTGGGCTGGTCGTTTTGTGAGCAAAGTATCCGGCCCTGCGTATTCCGCTGCCAAACACGGTGTGGTTGCGATGAGCTATGCCATTAACCAAGAAGAGTTTCGTCATGGGATCCGATCAACCGTGATTTGCCCTGCCGAAGTGGCTACACCCATTCTAGACAAGCGCCCTGTCCCCGTGAGCGCCGAGGACCGCGCAAACATGTTGCAGTCCGAAGACTTAGCACGCAGTGTCTTGCATGTCGCAAGCGCACCCAAGCATGTTTGTATTAATGAGATCGTGATCAGCCCAACCTGGAATCGGAGTTACTTATGAGTTATACCATTCTCATTCCCGAAACGATTGCACCTGATGCCTTCAAAGCAGCCGAAGGAAGAAACGATATTGTTTTTGAGCGTTTTGCCCTGTCGATTGCCCAAAGTGACTTCAGGGCCAGACTTGGCAGCGTCCATGCTGCCATTCTTGGGCTCACACCGTTTGCAGACCCTGAACTCGACGCAGCACCCAAGCTCAAGGTAATCGCTCGGGTCGGTGTCGGGTACGACGCGATCGATGTAGCGGCCCTCACCCGCCGCGGCATACCGCTCATGATTACCGGCATCGCTAATTCCGTGTCGGTTGCCGAACAGGCCCTTGCCTTCATGTTTGCATTTGCAAAGCGCATTCATGATCTCAACGAACGTGTGGTCACGCATCGCTGGATGAGTCGTTTTGAAAATTTTCCGACTGATTTATTTGAAAAAACGGTTCTCATCGTGGGGTGTGGTCGTATCGGGAGCCGTATGGCTAAACGTTGTGTTGCACTTGAGATGAATACCCTGGTTTATGACCCCTTCATCCAGCAAGACATCATCCGTGGGCTAGGAGCCCAACCCGTGAGCGATCTCGATGGAGCGATAGCGCAAGCCGATTATGTTTCTATCCACTGCCCGAAGTCCCAAGCCACCTTAAATCTTTTCGATGCCAAGCGCCTTGCCTTGATGAAGCAAGGCGCCGTGTTGATCAACACAGCCAGGGGCGGTATTGTCGATGAAAAGGCACTAGCCGCAGCACTCGAGTCGGGTAAGCTCTTTGGCGCAGGTCTTGATGTTTATAACAACGAGCCGCCAGAGGCCGCCAATCCGCTATTGAGCCTTCCACAGGTCATTAGCGCTCCTCATATGGCGGGCGTCACCTGGGAAGCCTGGAACCGCATGGCGTACACCGCGGTACGCAACGTCATCGAGGTACTCGACGGTAAGCCCAATCATGAGCACACCGTAAATCCGCAGGTTTATGGGGCCAAAGCCGCTTAGGCAGGATCAATATGCTTTATATACAACACAACGACTTAACTCGCTTTGTTGCAAGTATTTTTTCGCAGATTGCCTGCTCGACAGAAGAGTCTCAGCGCATTGCCCATTATCTGGTTTCAGCCAATCTTTCCGGCCACGACAGCCACGGCGTGGTGCGTGTACCGCGCTATGTACAAATGAAACACGAAGGCGCGGTCATTGCCGACCAACAAGTTAAGGTCGTTAGCGATACACCGGTGATCGCCGTGCTCGATGGTGGCTATGGCTTTGGACAAAGCGTTGCACCACAAGCAACCCGCATTGGCATCGACAAATGCAAGCAATTAGGGCTTTCGGCGATCACGCTTCGTAACGCCGGACATATAGGCCGTGTCGGCGACTTTGCGGAAATGGCGGCAGCCGAAGGTCTTGTATCGGTTCATTTTGTAAACGCTGCTGGCAGCATTCTAGTAGCACCTTTCGGCGGCGTTGACCGCCGTTTCTCGACGGCACCTTTTTGTGTTGGCCTACCAAGGCCTGGCAAGAGTCCTTTGATTCTTGACTTTGCCACCTCGGTTGTCGCTGAAGGCAAAGTACTTGTTGCAAGCCAGGGGGGCAAGCAAATTCCTCCCGATGCCTTGATCGGCCCAGACGGAACGATGGGCAGTAACCCCGAATTACTTTATGGCAAATACGAGGCAACCGGTCCGCGCGACCATCGCAAAGGCGAAGGTGCCATCCGAGCATTTGGCGAGCATAAAGGTTCAGGTCTTGCGGTCATGTGCGAATTACTCGGCGGCGCCTTATCGGGCACCGGTGCAACCTCGCCTGGCCGGCCCTTTGCCAACGGCATGATGTCACTCTTTATTGATCCAGCACGTATCGACCCGACGCCCTTCTTCCCAAGCGAAGTTGATCGTTACATTAGCTATTTAAAAGCTTCACGCTTAGCAGATCCCGAAGCTGAAATACTGATGCCGGGTGAAACCGAAGAGCGCTATCGCGAACAGCGCCGCCGTGAAGGCTGCCCGCTTCCAGCGGATACCTGGCAAAGTATCGTTGAATGCGCCAAGCGTGAGGGATTAAGCGAGCAGCTAATCCCGCAAACACTTAAAGAACCATACCGTTCTCATCATTAATAAGATGCATATTGGCAAGCTTCGCACTCAGGCGGATCGGAACCCCGGGTCGAACATCGACATCGGGATTTACCTTGGCGCATATCGAGGTCCCGCTCAAATTGAAGTACACCAAAGTCTCCATCCCCATGGGCTCACAAACCTCTGGCGTGATTTCAATTTGCTGGCTTGTGGGCAAACCAGCCGTATCGCTGTCGGTCAAATGTTCAGGCCGAATACCCAGCAATAAGTGCGCTTTGCCTACATGGGTTTGATAGTGCTGCGCTTGCTCCGAGGGCAGCACGATGCTTAGCCCGTCACCGAGATGAAGACCTAAGCCATCACCCTGCTTGACCAACTTAACGGGTATAAAATTCATTGCAGGCGACCCAATAAAACCTGCTACGAATTTGGTCCTCGGTCTATGGTAGAGCTCTTGCGGCGTACCCACCTGTTCGATCACACCATGATTCATCACAACCACACGATCGGCCAACGTCATCGCTTCCACTTGATCATGGGTCACGTACACCGTGGTCGTTCTAACCTTTTGATGCACCTTCTTGATCTCTGTGCGCATTTGCACTCTGAGCTTGGCATCCAGATTCGATAAGGGTTCGTCAAACAAAAAAACTGCAGGATCGCGCACAATCGCCCGCCCCATGGCAACCCGCTGCCTTTGCCCACCTGATAACTGTTTAGGCTTTCGAGCGAGCAATCCAGTGATATCGAGAATCTTTGCCGCTTCCTGAACCCGCCGGTCAATCTCAGCCTTATCGACACGCTTGAGCTTTAGCCCAAACGACATGTTCTCATACACAGACATATGGGGATAGAGTGCATAGTTCTGAAAGACCATGGCAATATTTCGGTCCTTCGGCGGTACATCGTTTACTACATGATCGCCGATGAAGACTTCACCATCCGATATATCTTCCAAGCCTGCGATCATCCGAAGTGTGGTGGTCTTTCCACATCCTGAAGGTCCCACCAGGACCATAAATTCCTTATCTTCAATTTCTAGATCGATCCCTCTTACTGCAAGGGTATCGTCGTAGTACTTGACCACCTTTTTCAGACTAACACTTGCCATTCAAGATTCTCCCACTTGCGCTTTCGAACGCGATGCTTGTTCTTATCGGATGACGTTTCGTTTAACTGCAGCAGATGCGTCGCCTGATGCTCCGCCCACAGGCTAGCCCTTGGTAGCCCCGGCCGTTAGGCCTGCGATGTAGTAGTCCATCAAAAAGGCGTAAATGATCAAAGGCGGTGCTGCGCCAAGTAGTGCTCCCGCCATGATCTGCCCCCAGTTAAAAACATCGCCTTTGATGAGTGTTGAAATGATCCCTACGGGCAAGACCAACTCTTCGGCCGATGTCGTAAAAGCGAGCGGATATAAAAACTGTGCCCAGGACACTGTGAAGGCAAAAATCGTAGCTGCGATAATCCCCGGTATCGCCACCGGAATAAAGATCCGCGTGAGTGTTTGAAACCAGGTTGCACCATCAATAAGGGCCGCCTCGTCGAGTTCTTTGGGAATGCTCGAGAAGTAACCAATCATGATCCAGGTACAAAAGGGCACGGTGAGCGTTGGATAAAGAAGGATCAATACCCACCATTGATTAATCAACTCAATACCAACCGTCTCCTTGACCCAGGCAAACATTTTGAATAAGGGTATAAAAAGCAATGTCTCTGGGATCAGGTAGGTTAAAAACACACCCGTTGCAAGCGTTGCTGAGCCCCAGAATTTCATGCGTGCCAGGGCAAAAGCTGCTAAGACACTAACGAGCATGGTGATGATGACAACGATCACCGAGACCACCGCAGAGTTGCGAAAAAATCGCAAAAAAACAGAATCGGTCAATAGACCGACGTAGTTTTGTAGGGTTGGCGATTGAACAATCCAGGGACTAGTTGCTGCGGAGATCTCAGCACTTGTCTTGAGCGAAGTCACCATCATATAAATCGGTGGTGTCAGAAAAAAAATCGCAAAGACAATCAGAAAAAAATAAGACCACCACAGGGCGCGCTTGCGATCGCGCGACATACTGCCGTAGCTCAACGTGGGAAGGCTTGCGGTCGTTTCGCTCATGATGTCAGGCCTCATTGCCGCGCTTGTTGATATCGCGAAGTATCATGACTGCGGCGACACCCAGGATCGGCACCATAAACAAGGATACGGTTGCGCCAAGCGGTATATCACCTCCCTCGATACCAATTTTGAAGGCCCAGGTGGCAAACACATGCGTCGTATCGACGGGCCCCCCTGCAGTCAGTACTCGAACAATATCGAAGTTGGCAAATGTCACGATCAAGGAAAACAAGACCGTGATCGAAATAATATTTCTCATCATCGGCAAGGTGATATACCAAATCCGCTGCCACCAGTTCGCGCCATCGATACTAGCCGCTTCAAAGAGCTGGTCGGGAACTGACTTTAAGGCAGCCAGATACATGATCATAAAAAAAGGCGCACCGATCCAAATATTGACAAGAATGACCGAAAACCTTGCCCAGTCTGTTTCTCCTGTCCAGGGAATCGCCGCAACGCCAAATTTCGCCAGAAGCCAGTTAAAGGCGCTATATGAAGGATCAAATAACCATAACCATGCAAGCGTGCTCATAGCCGGTGGTATCACCCAGGGCACGAGCAACATACCACGCCATTTGCGCTGTCCCTTGCTCGGAATATTGTGAACGAAATGGGCAACAACAAAGCCAATAAAGGCTTTAAAAATAACTGCGGTGACAGCGAAAATGACGGACTGCTTAACCACCATCCAAAAGGTCTCGCGACCGAACAAAAACTCAAAATTGCCAAAGCCTACAAATCGCTCCATGCTCTTGTTGAGCGTCGATAGGTGAATTGCATAGCCCGCAGGATAGACGACCAAAAGCGTGATAATCAGAATCAACGGCAAGGCCATCAAAAAGGCAATCGTCGACTTGCGCTGAAACAGGCGCTCCAAATTCATGGCTGGGCGCGGACGCGGGCTTTGGCTGTTAACAGACACTTGTACCCCCAGAATGGCGTTGTGAGCTGATCCGGGCAAGATCAAATGGCCTGCCCGGTTTCTTGCCAGCTAACGATCGATTAGCAATTAAGTGCGCATAAAGCCTTCGAGCTCGCTGGCTGCCCAACCGATGGTTTTATCCATAGCCTCACCCTTAAAGTGACGTACGGCCATTTTGGTCATCAGACCCTGGGTATAAATCTGTACCGCAATTTTCGGAGGCGCAGGCGATGCGGCGATCGAAAGGGTCTGGTGATTATGCGGGTTGGGATAGTGGTACAAAGTCCCTAAGGGTGGCCCAGCTTCAGCCCAAGTTTTGAACGTTGTAAGATTTGCAAACGAAGGTATGTCATATCCGGCGCTTGCGATCACCATCTTTTCGGCGGCTTGCCGAGTTGATAAATACCTAAGCAAACTCTTTGCTGCGGACTTGTTTTTACCAAAATTCCAAATGCCCCAGAAATAGGGCAAAAAGGGTGCAAAGCGGCCTTTGGGTCCTGACGGAAACCCGTGGGTCCACAATTGCTCGGCAATTTGTGGTGCATCACGTTTGGCCACCGCCCAAGCACTCGGTGGATTCATGATCAATGAACCCTTGCCAGAGACCAGCCACTTATTATTCGAAGCATCGTCCCAGGCCGGCACATCCGCAGGCAAAAAGGCCATCAAGCGCTTGAGATAATCAAGGCATTGGCGAACACTGTCTGACTTCACCGTGATGTTGCCCTTGCCATCCACAAGCGTAGCGCCGAAGGCCTGGAAAAAAGCTCCCGCTGAATCCACCGAATCTGAGGTTTGGCCATAGCCGATACCAAATGGCACGCCAGCCTTGTGGCAAGCCTCGGCAGCCTTTAAGAAGCTCTCCATGTTCCAGCCATCGGCCTTCGGCGGGCCGCCAGGCGCATACATCGCTTTAATATCAATACCGGCATGCTGTTTGAGCAAATCGGCGCGTGAGCATGGCCCTTTGATCTGGCTGCCTGCGGTTGCAGGCACAACCACCCAACGGCCTCCGACCTTACCAAGGTATTCAACCGTCCCGTTGACTGCGCCATGCTCTTTGATAAGGTCGCCCATGATGTCGTCGACCGGCTCAAGCAGCTTGGCTTGATCGGCTGGCTGCCAAGTGGGAAAGGCCAAAATATCATGGCCCGATTTGGCCTGCGCTTCAGCGGCAATCGTTAGGAGATTCTTGTTACCTTGCGAGGTTATGTAATCAATTTTTATATCCACTTTTTCTTTCGCGGCCCACTCCTTCGCAAGATCGGTAGTGGCCTGGTTGGCCCCTGGAACCCAATGATCCCAAAAGCCAATCGACAGCGAGCCAGCAGCTCGCGAGGTGTGAACATAGGGCGCAGCGACTGCGACTGCTGAAACCTGTGCAGACCGCTGAATAAAGCGGCGCCGATCTTGATGCTTCTCAGACATGGAGTGCCTCCTAGTGGGTGAAAACAACCAACAACTCCGGGCCAAGACCATGACACCCCTAAACCGGAGCGCCCAAGCCAACCACCGATAGATCTATTTTTTTGTATTTGATATAGATGCTTACCGTATGGCTTATTCCACGCTAAGCCGCTTCGATGCGCTTGTCAATAGTTTTTAGGCAATGCTGCACTGCGTTATAAATAAACATTCACGACAGACGATCAGCGTGAATTCCATAATTTCAAATTTCGAATTTAAAGCTATCTATGACCATGATGTATTGGGGCTCATAATGAGGCATCCAATAGCAACCCCTGGGAGAACTTCATGCGCGAAAACAAAGTCAAAACCTTGTGGCAAGAAGGCAAGGCGGTGATCAATGGCTGGTTAGGTATTCCAAGTTCGATCGCAGCCGAGAATATGGCTCAGGCCGGCTGGGACGCCTTGACCTGCGACTTACAGCACGGTTTGGTGGACTACAGCACGGCGGTGCCGATGTTACAAGCCATTAGCACCTCACAGGCAACGCCGCTTGCGCGCGTACCATGGAATGAACCCGGGATCATTATGAAAATGCTCGACGCCGGGGCCTACGGCATCATCTGTCCGATGATCAACTCCAGGGCTGAGTGTGAAGCGCTTGTGGGCGCGGTACGTTATGCACCTGAGGGCTATCGCAGCTTTGGCCCCACGCGCGCACTTTGGTATGCCGGTGCCGACTATGCAAAAGAGGCCAACAAGCATATTTTGGCCATCGCGATGATCGAAACCAAGCTGGCGCTTCAAAATCTTGATGAGATTTTATCGACACCAGGTCTTGATGGCATTTATATCGGACCATCAGACCTCGGTTTGTCATTAGGCGGTATTCCAAAGCTTGATCAGACCGATCCGCCTATTGTGGATGCGATCAAGACCATTCTAAAGGCTGCTAAAAAGCACGGCGTTCATCCCGGCATTCACTGCGGCACGACCGAATACGCAAAGCAAGCGATCGCGTGGGGTTTTGATTTGGTCACCATCGCTGCAGACAACGCACTGCTTAATCTTGCTGCCAAGGCGGCAGTAGCCGATATGCGGGGGAGCCCACTTACGCCAGGTTCATCCGGACCTTATTAATCGATGCAAACATCGACGAGAAGTGTCGATCAGAATAAGGCCTCAAACGTTATGAATGATGAGCGCATTCAAGCTGTTGAGGCCTTTTACGACTTCCATCCCATTAGCCTCACACAGATTCTCCAAGCGCTCGAGGCCAAAGGGATCAGGCAAGACAAGATCAAGCAAAGTGATTTGCTGCCTCACGATCAAGATCACTATGGCGGCGTCGCTGCTGTTGACCGGATCATTGCTCACGCAGCACTTAGTAGCGATGACCATGTGCTTGATGTTTGTAGCGGTTTAGGTGGGCCTGCCCGCTACATCGCCATGCAACGAGGATGTAGGGTGACCGGTCTTGATCTAACAGCCTCTCGTGTCGAAGGCGCAAGACAGCTCAGTAAACTCACTGGTCTTGATCATCTTGTCGATTTCGTCCACGGCAACGCGCTTGCGATGCCCTTTGCTGCGGGTAGCTTTTCAGCCTTGGTGAGCCAGGAGGCTTTCGCTCATATTCCCAACAAAGCAAAGCTGGTTCAGTCGTGCGTCCACCAACTAAGGCCTGGCGGGCGCATGGTGTTTACCGACATTTTGTGGCGACAAAAGCCCACGCCCGACGACGAAGCGGCACTTTTCCAAGGCATGCGCTTTTCTGAAATTGCCTCGGTAGACCGATATCAGCGCCTCTTTGCCGCCCAGGGCCTTCGATGTATCGATGTATTCGATTTGAGCGATGCCTGGACGCAAATCCTGATTGAACGACATGCGATGTATCGTTCCTTAAAAGCACAAACGATACAAAATCTTGGTGTCGATCATTTCGAACGTTATGATCGTGCATACGATCACTTTGTGAATCTTTTTTCCATGCGAAAGCTTGGCGGTGCGCTGATGCAATTTGCAAATTGATGACTAAGCTTTAGCGCTGATCAAAAAATTTATTCGGCTTTTGAAAAAAACCCAACACAAGTGCACCTTCTGGCGCATGCGCTGTGTGTCGATTGCCTGCAGGTCGCCATACAAACTGCCCTGCTCGACATTCTCCCTCCGCATCGACCAGGCGCCCCTCCAGCACCCAGCTTTGCTCAATACCAACATGCTCATGATCGGGTAGGCTTGCGCCGGGAGCAAAACGAGTAAGACTGGTGTGCAAACCTGTTGCTGGATCGGTCATTAAGACCTTGATATCGATACCTGGAAAGCGGCTTGGCACCCAGGGAAGCGCATCAATATCGAGGTAACGAGAGGCCAAAGGGCCCAAATGTATTTCTTTGTCGAATCCGGGGGTGTGCGTGCTCATCAATCGTCTCCTGCGTTGCTTGCTTGCATGTTTTGTTAGATGGCCCATTCTTGCATCGAGATGGCTTTCAGGCAATCATCGGGCAGAACGCTGGAAGGATAAAATTTGAATCATCCATTAGCTTTTGAGGCTATTTTGTTTGACTGCGACGGTGTACTGGTTGACAGCGAACCGATCACGCTCAAGGTTTTGACTGCCTGCTTAAACGATTGGGGATGGCCGCTTCGCTTTGAGGAATGCGTGCAGCATTTTTTGGGCCGCGCCTTGCAACACGAATTGGATTTGATCGAGCGACATGCTGGGCGCAGGCCTGATGAAGCATGGATCGCCGAATTTCGCAGGCAGCGTGACATCGCCTTGCGCGATCAGGTCCAAGCCACGCCAGGTATCAAACAAGCACTGAGCGAACTACACCCGAAGCTTGAGGGCCGCATCGCTTGCGCCTCGGGCGCAGACCGAAGAAAGATAGAGCTACAACTCAGCACCACGGGTTTGCTGAGTTGGTTCGAAGGTCGGGTGTTTAGTGGGCATGAAATGCCCCAAACCAAGCCGGCGCCTGATGTTTATCTCGCAGCAGCAAAGCACTTGGCAGTCGAACCACAGCGCTGTCTCGTGGTCGAAGACTCGCCGACCGGTGTCAAAGCGGGTGTTGCAGCAGGTGCAACGGTTATCGGGTTTTTGCCTGCCACCCGACCTGAAGGCTTGGATCAAAGCTTACTTGAGGCAGGTGCTGTTGCGCTCTTTGACGATATGACGCAACTGCCACAGTTCATGAGCCGCTAAGGAGGTGGCGCCTTGTTAGACCGAATCAAGCCATGGATTAAGCGATTCGCACGCGCCATCGATCTAGGACGTCGCATCAGCCTCAACCTCCTCTTTTTAGCCTTCATAGCAGGTGGCTTATGGTTCGTATTTGCTCAGGGCAAAGACGAAGTCCAGGACAACACGGTCTTGGTGCTCGCGCTTCAAGGTCGCCTGGTTGAAGCCCCAAGCAACGACGATAAAGAGCAATGGCTCTTCGACTTTATGAGCGAAGACAGGCGTGAAGTCGTCTTGCCGCAGGTGCTTCAAAGCCTTCGAGCGGCAGCCAAGGACCCAACGATTAGCAAGGCCCTGCTACTCACCGATGGTTTCGAAGGTGGTGGGCTTGCAAGCATGGACGAGCTCGTCAAAGGACTTGCCGAGTTTCGGGCAAGCGGCAAAACCATGATTGCTTGGGGCACGCGCTTTGACCAACGCCAGTACTTGATCGCAGCACAGGCAAGCGAAGTGTTAATGCACCCCATGGGGGAGCTTTTGATCGAAGGTTTCGGTCGTCGTCGCAATTATTATCGCGATGCACTTGATCGTCTGGGTATTACACCGCATCTCATTCGGGTCGGTGCATACAAGTCTGCCGGTGAACCCTGGGTGGCTAATCGCCCGTCTGAGCAAGCGCTACAAGCTGAGGCGCATGTGATCACAGACCTTTGGAAGCGCTATAGCCAGGATATTGAGAAGGCGAGAAACTTGACCGAAGGCCGAGTCGATGCCTTGATGGCGAGTCTTCCGATGGCCCTTCAAAACGAGAAGGGTGATGCCGCCAAGCTTGCCCTGTCATGGAAGCTCGTCGATGGACTTCAACCCTACCCGGAACTTCGCGAACGCCTCATCCGCGAAGGCGTTAAGGAAGCAAGTTATCGAAGTTTTAGGCAGATCAGCAGCAACCACTACGCGGCGCTCAATCCCCAAAAGAGCGAGGGCGATTACATCGGCGTTTTGGTCCTCGAAGGCGAAATACATGAGCGTGGCGGCGGCGCGCAATCGATCGGGGGCCGCGAAACTGCCGAGAAAATTCGCAAGGCTGCAGAAGACGAAAAACTCAAAGCGCTCGTTGTGCGCGTTGACTCGCCAGGAGGCAGTGCAGTCGGTTCCGAGTTTATTCGGTATGCCCTCGAGCGCTTTCGCCAAAGCGGAAAACCCGTTGTCATTTCGATGGGTGATCTGGCTGCCTCGGGTGGCTATTGGATCGCTTTATCGGCTGACCGAATCATTGCCCATCCCAGCACCATAACGGGTTCGATTGGTGTGTTTGGCTTACTGCCAACCGCACAAGGCTTGATGGATAAGCTATCAATCCGAACCGGTGGCTACCAGAGCCACTGGCTTGCTGGGGCTTACGACCCGCGCGTTGATCTTGATCCGAGGATGAAATCCTTGGTGGAAAGCCGCATTCAGCACATTTATAAAGACTTTATCGATCTAACGGCAAAGGCTAGAAAACAACCCCTCGAACGCATTGAGCAGCTCGCGCAAGGCCGGATTTGGTCGGGAGCACAGGCACAAACGCAGCAACTCGTTGATGAGCTTGGCGGACTTGACGCTGCCATCGCCTCGGCGCGCAAGCTACTTGCCGATGCCGCAAACACAGACAGTGCCAAGCCAAGTGAAGCCAAGGCCAAGGAGCGGGCGAAAGCTGCCCAATCAATCAGCGTGCGATATCTGAAGTCAGACAGCCCAAGGATTGGCGAGCGCATCAAACGATGGTTCGGATCGACGATACAACTTTTAGAAGGCCAGCCTAAACGCGAAGTCATTGAATGGCATTCCTCACAAGACCCCTTAAAGCGCTTGCTTGGTGAGATTTATCAAGAAGGTCGCTGGGCAGCGCAGTGGCTTGGCAGTGAAGAGCGATGGTCGGCACAGGCGCACTGTTTTTGCTCACTCGAACCTTGAACAGCTGCTCGGGAATCTGAAACCGAGCGCGCCTTGATGGTTAATGAAAGCCTTGACGGGAGGCGACTCTCGGTGCAGTCTTGTTGACAGACTGGCATCGAAGTCATTGTTGAAAAAGCGACGATGCCGCAAGTAGAGCGCTTACGCCGCAAATAATAATGATGAAAAGATGATAACGGAGACAATGTCGATGAAACCAACGATACAAGGCCGACTCGCTATGAGTGTTGTGAGCCTCGGCTTAGGCTTAGGCCTTAGCCTCGCCCATCAGTCGATCAATGCCCAGGAGATGCCTGGCTGGGAAAAAGCCCTCTACGAAGCGGCTAAAAAGGAAAAAGAATTTACCGTTTATACAGCGCATTACAGCACCCAGGGTGCTGCCAATTTGTGCGCTGCGTTTGATAAAAAGTATCCAGGCGTGAAATGTAACTTCGTTCGCACCACGGCACAGGTCGCTTATCAGCGTTATCAACAAGAGCTAAAAGCCAATAAGCCAGTCGTCTCGGTCTTAAGCAGTACCGATGTGGGCCATTACCCACCGTTAAAAGCCCAAGGCCAGCTGATGGCCTATAAGCCCAATAACTTAGGCAATATGGTCGATGCCCTGAAGGTTTATAACGATCCAGATGGTCACTGGCTCGTAACCTCGGCGGGTTTGGTTGTTATCACCTATAACAACAGCCTGGTTGCTGAAAAGGATGCTCCCAAGAAGTGGACCGATTTGCTCGATCCCAAATGGAAGGAGAAGCTTGCCATTGGGCATCCGGCCTTCAGCGGCTACGTGGGCACCTGGGTGGTTGCGATGGATAAGACCTATGGCTGGAGTTACTTCGATCGACTTGAGAAAAACAGGCCTCAAATTGGGCGCTCGATCAATGACACAGTCACCATGCTCAATGCCAAAGAGCGTTGGGTTGCAGCGGGACCCGACGCAACCACCTTGCAAAGTCAAGATAAAGGCAATCCCGTGAGCGTCATCTATCCAGAGGATGGCTCGCTGCTCATGGTGTCAATGACTGGCATCCCAAAGAATGCACCGTCGCCCAATGCCGCCAAACTTTTTATTGAATTTCTACTCTCCAAAGAAGCAGCGGAAGTTCAGGTCAAGGATCGGGCGCAATCCGTGATAAAAGGCGTGCGACCTTTACCGGGCGGCAAAGCGATGGATGAAATCAAGCTATTGAGGCCTAGTGAGGACGAAATCGCCAAAGGCATTCCAGCCGTTAAGGAAAAGTTCCGCGATACCTTTGGCATTTAAATGCCACGATCTTGCCGTCACTGTGTGCTGCTTGAGGCACAAGCAACGCCAAGCTAAGTCCTTAAAGCGAGGGAGTGCAAACTGAAACGCTGGGATAGCTTTACCTGGGCCGCGATGCTTGCCATCGTTGCGCTGGTCATTCTGGTTGCCAACCCGCTGCTTCGGCTGATCGCTACGAGTTTTATAAGCGACACCGACCAAAGTTTTACCTGGATGAATTACCTACAGGCCTATGGCAGGGCTCGCTATGTTGAAGCTGCCTTTAACTCGCTTAAGCTAGGTTTTTTCGCAGCACTGCTTTGCCTTTGTTTTGGTGTTCCACTCGCTTGGGCCTTATCGCGAACCGATGTGCCCCTCAAGGGGTTTTTCTGGGTCAGCGTAATCGGGACCTTCGTCATACCCCCCTATCTCGGCGCAGTCGGCTGGATATTGCTCGCTGGCCCAAAGGCCGGCTGGCTGAACCGCCTCTTTACCGATTGGCTAGGTTGGGAAAGTGGGCCTTTAAACATTTATTCAATGACAGGCCTCATTTTTGTCACAGCCTGTTATAGCTTTCCCTATGTTTTCATTTTTGTAAAGTCGGCACTTGATTTGATTTCGTCAGAAATGGAAGATGCAGCCAATATCCTTGGTGCCGGCCCGCTTCGCACGACGATGTTGATCACGATACCGCTCGCTCTGCCTTCGATCATCGCGGCCTTCATTGTTGTATTTCTTGAAGCCATCGCACTCTTTGGCACACCCGCCTTAATCGCATTACCAGCGCGATTTCATGTAGTAACGACCCAGCTTTGGCAGTTTTTCGAATTTCCACCCAAACTGGGCGTTGCTGCAGCCTATGCGATGCCTTTACTCGTGATTACCGTGCTCATGTTTCTTGCGCAACAGGCTTTGCTTAAGCGAAAAGGCTTTGTTGCACTAACCGGTAAAGGTGGCGAGCGTCGCCCAATTCAACTCGGCATCTGGAAATGGCCCGTGTTTGCTTATTGCATGATCGTCAGTTGTCTGACATTTGTGTTGCCGATTATCTTCATCACGCAAGCAGCGCTTTCCAAGGCCTGGGGCCGGGGCTTTAGCTGGGATAATTTTACTTTACAGAATCTATACTTCACGGTGTTTGAAAACCCGCTGACTCGAGTCGCTACACTTAATACATTTAGTTATTCGGCGCTGGCCGCCGTGATTGCGATCCTTATCTCCCTTTTTATCGCTTATGTGATTCATCGCGAACTCGTGAGTAAGCCCATCGCATCGGCCTTATCGTTCTTAGCCATGGCCCCTTTTGTGATTCCAGGGATTGTGTTGGCGATCGGTTTTTACGCCGCCTACACAAGCGAGCCTCTTGTCTTAGCCGGAACCATGTGGATTCTTGTTTTCGCATACGCTACCCGCTTTTTACCTATTGCCTTTGCCAATGCACAGGCGGCGATCCGGAGCATCAACCCCGAGCTCGAGCAGGCTGTACGAATTCTCGGCGGCACCCGCATGCTCGCGATCAGAAAGGTAGTGACCCCTTTGCTAAAGAAGAGTTTATTAGGTGCTTTCATTCTTGTTTTTATACCAGCGACCAGAGAGTTGAGCGCGGCAATTTTCCTCTATTCAACCAACACCCAGGTGTTATCGGTATTGCTCTTTGACAAGAGTGACGAGGGCAACTTCGAGATGCTCGCCTCCATCGGTTTAGTACTTGTTGTGATTACCGTGATCTTGATCGCTATTGGATTCAGATTACTCGGTCGTGATTTCATGCTGAGAAGGAGCGCATCGTGAGCAAGCTTGAGCTCGACGGTCTTGCCAAGCGATTTGGCTCGACCGTGGTTGTAGACAACTTCACGATGAGCTTGGGACAAGGCGAGTTTGTTTCCCTGCTCGGGCCTTCAGGTTGCGGCAAGACGACCACCTTGCGAATGATTGCAGGCTTTTTAGCGCCAAGTGCCGGCCAGATTCGGCTTGATGGCAAGGAGATTTCATCGCCCGAGTCAGTCATGGCACCCGAGACGCGCAGCATGTCGATGATTTTCCAAAGCTATGCCATTTGGCCGCATATGACGGTTGGCGAAAATGTAGCCTTTGGTTTAAAGCTTCGAAAGCTTGCTGCAGCCCAGATTGAGCGTGATGTCAAGGAGATGCTCAAAATGGTTCGGCTTGAGTCCTTCATCGATCGCTACCCGGCCGAACTCAGCGGCGGCCAGCAACAAAGGGTAGCGCTTGCACGAGCGATTGTGGTTAAGCCCTCGGTGCTTTTGCTCGATGAGCCTTTATCGAATCTTGATGCGAATTTACGCGAGGAAATGCGTTTTGAGATTCGTCGCCTCCACGACGCCTTTCGCATCACCACCGTGTACGTGACTCATGATCAAGCCGAGGCTATGGTCACCTCCGATCGGATCGCGGTGATGAACGCCGGAAAGGTCGAGCAGGTGGATCAACCAGCAAGGCTATACGCTTTACCCAAAACCCGTTTTGTCGCAAGCTTCATCGGCAAAACCAATCTCGTGCCTGCAAACCGTGACAAAGATGCCATAACACTTGGAAGCAGTCGGATCGCGCTTAAGGCACTGCACCCTGAAGCCATCAGTCAGTGGCCTGAGCGTCAAGACTTGAGTCTTTCAATAAGGCCCCAAAGCCTACAATTGCATTCCCAGCGACCGGGCGAACGCGATAGCTACTTGCTTTGGCCAGCCAGGATTGTTGCCCGCGCCTACCTTGGCGACACCTGGGATTATCAGGTCCGAGTCGAGGGTCTCGAGGAAGCCCTGCGGGTGACTGCAAGACCGCAAGAGGTGTTTGAGCTTGATCAATCTGTCTGGTTAAGCCTGGATCTTCCACAAGTTGTAGCGCTCCACGACTGATAACCAATGGATGGATCTAATCATGGATGATGATGTAGCGTTGAGCGATCAGCTTGCCCCGCATATTCGCAGTGGCGGATCAAGCGAAGGAGCGATGATTTTTGAGTGCTTCACACCGGGGATCACTTGCATGCTTGCCAATGCCGGAGCCCAGTTTGTGATCCACGATATGGAACATTCAGGCCTAGGCTTTGAAAGCCTCAAGTGGCTTTTTGCAAGCGCTCGAGGGCTACCAATTACACCCATGGTTCGCGTCCCAACAAATCAGTACAGTTATATTGCAAGAGCACTCGACTTGGGCGCACGCGGCATCATGGTGCCGATGGTTGAGAGTGCCCAACAAGCTGCCGAGATCGTCAAAGCAAGCCGCTATCCCCCGCTTGGGCGCCGGGGTGCGGCATTTGGTTTTGCCCAGTGCGATTACCGAAGCGGCGATCTCGAAGGCACCATGCAGGCTTATCATCAGCGCAGCTTATTGATTGCACAAATTGAAACCGAACGCGGCTTGGAGTCGCTTGATGCGATCGCTGCTACCGAAGGTATCGATGTGTTGTGGCTCGGTCATTTTGATCTGAGCAATTTCATGGGCATCGCTGGCCAGTTTGATCACCCGGCGTTTAACGAGGCCTTTAAGAAGGTTGCCGAGGCTGCTGCACGCTACGGCAAAGCGGCGGGCTTCATGGCGAGCTCGACAGCCTGGGTCAGCAGGGCTAGAGAAGCCGGCTATCGTATGCTCGCAGCAGGCACCGATACGTCCATTTTGCAAGCAGGTTTTGCGCATCTGATCGATAACATGCGAGCGCAACACGGAGACTAAAACATGAAGCCATTTTTCCTAGGCCTAAGCCGCGACCTACTCAATGCCCAAGGCAAAGCTTCATTTGGCGACGGTCCGCTTGAATTATTAAATCAGCAAAGCCATATCCAATGGGAATTCATGCCTGAATCGGTGCGTGAAATCACCCCCCAGATCATGGCTCGCTACGACGCGATTCACATCAGTTCACCCAAGGTCACTGCGCAAAGTCTGGCGGGCGATGCTCAGCGGGTCAAATTGGTCTCACGCCATGGGGTTGGTTACGATTCGGTCGATGTTCGCAGTCTTGCCCAAGCAGGTGTCATCACCACCAACACCCCGAAGGCCGTGCGCCGCCCGGTCGCTGTGGCTGCACTAAGTTTTATATTTGCACTTGCAGGTCGACTCTTCACCAAGGACAGGTTGGTGCGTGAGGGTCGGTGGCTAGAGCGCAATAACCACATGGGTCTTGGCCTCACCACCCGCACGCTTGGCATTGTCGGTGTGGGTGGTATAGGTAAGGAGTTGCTTGGCTTGGCCAAACCATTTGGCTGGCGGATGCTTGCCAGCGACCCTCATGTGGATGCGTCAGTGATTGAATCGCTTGGCGCAGAGAAAACCGATTTCGATCGGCTGCTTGCTGAATCGGATTTTGTCGTTGCCACCTTGATTTTAGATGAGCATACCCACCACTGGTTCAACGCAAGCGCCTTTGCGAAAATGAAGCCGCAGGCATTTTTTATCAATATGGCACGTGGCGGTGTTGTCGATGAGCACGCACTGATTCAAGCGTTAGAACAAAAGCAGATTGCTGGCGCTGGGCTTGATGTTTTTGAGCAAGAGCCCATAGCGAGCAGCAATCCGCTCTTGCGTATGGAACAAGTGCTCCTCACACCCCATGCACTTTGTTGGACCGATGAATGCTTCGATGCGATTGCCCGGGAAGGTCTAGGCAATGTCATCGCCTTTTCACGCGGAGAGCGGCCAGTCTCGGTGGTGCAGACCGATTCATCGATACCTTCGTCGTCCTCGATCAAGCGCTAGCGGCGGCAACTCGTTGACCGCATCGACCATATCAATGAATAAGCGCTTGCATTGAGCCAAGCTGACTGGATGGCCTCCCGTAAAGGATCCAAAGGCAGGCAGGTGCAAGATCTGCTGGTGATCAAGATAAAAACAAGGCCTGCGAATACGCTTAGCTCTTAACGCATCAGGCATAAGCACGACCGGATGCTCATGCCCACACAGTCCTCGCACGGGCGCATTAGCTGGTGCTCGTCCATCGATCAAATCATCGGACTCATGCGCCATCAAGAGGCCTTGGTCAAGCAAGTTTTCCTCGTGTACTTGCAAACCCGGTAGCTGTCGCTCAATGGCCGACCTGCCTGCCTTTCGATCGTGGTTGCCCACAATGAGCTTAAGCTCAAGCCTAGGATGTTGCTTACGCCAGCGCTCCCATATTGGCAATAAGCCTGACAAGGCCATTCGATCGTGAACGAGATCGCCCAGAACAATAAGCGAGCTTGATTGACTTACACGTATGAGCCCACTTAAGCGTTCTAAACTTTCTTCGGTAACCTGATCAGGCACCGGCACACCTTGGGCACGGAAGCTTGCAGCCTTACCGAGATGAACATCGGCCACAATCAACTGTGAATAGGCAGGCCTTGTCACTGCAAAGCCTGGCCAAAGCCAAAGATCGCCGAGTGGGAAAACACCCTTTGGAGGATCAGTTGTCACTCGAGCAAGGATGCCATCATGCGGGCAAGCCTCTCTTGAAGCTTCTCATTACTGAGGCTTTCTCGCAAACGTTCAAGCATCAGCGGAAAAGCAAATGGTGAGGGCTTTTCGATCGCCTGCCAGCAAAATGGTTGCTGACCGATTTGGCATAAAGCGCTCGCAAGCCTTTGGTGTTCTAATTCTTGGTTTAAGACTTCGCGATGTGCTTGCTCAAGCAGCAAGTTCTCAGCGTCGTAGCGATTAAATACTTCCCAAAATAAACTCGATGAGGCTTGAAGCTGCCTTGAGCTTGCCTGTTTCGACGGAAAGCCCTGCTGCACAAGACCAGCAATCCGCGCAATTTCGCGAAAACGACGCTGTGCTAATTCAGTAGCGTTAAAACTTTCCATACAATCGTCAACAAGTGAATCGAGCGCCCAAAGCTCAGGATCAAGCCATTGCGCTTGCTCGATGGGCTCGGCACAAAGCATTTCAAATCCATAATCATTGACAGCAATCGAGAAGCTTCTTGGGCGCGCCTTAGCCAAGCGCCAACCCAAGAGAGCAGCCAAACCCAAATGAACCTGCCGCCCTTGCAAAGGATATAAAAACCAGTGGTAGCCTTCTCGTGAGCGATAGTTTTCAATCAACAAGTGCCCAGCATGCGGCAAGGCAGAGCGGGTGTTTTGCCATTGAAGCAACTCTTTTGCCCACTGCATGGCCGGCCCCTGATAGCTTGATTGGCTTGCCTCTTGCAGACATGCCGCCAAGGCTTCGGACATTTCCAAAGAAAGTGGCATCTTGCCCCCATTCCAACGCGGCACGGCGGCTTTGGTGCGCGATGCTTTGCGAACATAGGCGGTCATCTCATGAAAACGAACCAATTCAAGCAATCGCCCGGAGAAGATAAAGCAATCACCCCGACGCAATCTGGAGATGAAGCTTTCCTCAACACTACCTAAGTTACCACCGTTCAAGATTTTGACTTGCACAGCAGCATCGCTCATGATCGTACCGATATTCATGCGATGACGGCGTATGAGATCACTTCGCTGAACCCGCCACACTGCGTCCTCGCCTATCCCCACCCGGTGATAATCGGGGTATGCGCGCAAGCTTTCGCCACCGCGTGAAACAAACTGAAGCGCCCAGTCAAATTCCTTGTGCGTCAAATCGCT